>Ga0208553_1000080_pt1 | contig 40639 bp, 39 predicted proteins | sample 6_EtaG_FD_184079 | JGI IMG/M metagenome (GOLD analysis project Ga0208553, IMG submission 184079) | Marine viral communities from the Subarctic Pacific Ocean - 6_ETSP_OMZ_AT15160 metaG (SPAdes) (version 2) | ecosystem: Environmental > Aquatic > Marine > Oceanic | place: Pacific Ocean | collected...
CGGCTTGCTTCAAGATCGCCATGATCTGGCTGTCAGAAAAACGTGACTTCTTCATGCGGAATCTCCCTGCGTATAGCTTACGGAAAATTCTACTTCTGATCACCTTGGTTTATTGGGGTGATTACCGGTGCAGTTTGAGTGTGAAAAAATAAGCCGTTGTTGAGTAATGAATTGCAATGTTGGCCACCGTCAATTTTTGCCTGGCATAGAGTCTTTCCCAATGCTCAGATCTTAGGTTTAGTTTATTAAAAGAGTTCTTCCTAATGCCCATTACTGGTTCGCGTAGCTTACGTGACGCTACAAGGCCCATCGTGTCTGGCGTAGGTAGGATTTTAGCTGGGCGGCCCATGCGTTTTTTTCCTTTTTACTCAGAGTTAAAACGTAGCCCAAGTAACACCGAACTGCTTGCGGGCAAATTCGATCAAGTCATTTTTATGGTAGTACACACGCATCCCAACCTTGTTGTATGGCACCGTGCCGTACTTGGCGAAGCGTTTGCCCCGTCTGTTAGATTCGAGAGCGTAAATCCAGTTTTTTGCTGGCTCAACCATTCTCGATAGCCAGTTTGCGGCTTCCGTTGTCGATACGTGATCACTTGAAGGCTTCGCACTCATAGCTATAAACCTCTTTCCATATGGCGTTCTTGCCGAGGTTAGTTATGACAGGTTCTGCACAGCTTGGAAAGTTCGAAAATACACCTATCCTATTGAATTAATACCTTTTTTTTAATGTACTTCTGATTATTAGGAGAGCTCGTGAGTGATCCGATATACAGATTGCCGGCTGATTTTTAGCTGTTGAGCAATCGCGGTTGGCGAGGTGTTGCAGCGAATGAGCTCTAAGACGGTTTCCCTGTTGATCCGTTTCTGGCTGCCGCGGAACTTTCCCGCTTGCTTAGCCCTAGCGATCCCAACTGATTGCCGTTCTCTTCTCAGGTTATTTTCGAACTCTGCGAAGACACCTAACATTTGAAGGAATGCTTTTCCGCTGGCGGACGAAGTGTTGATCTGCTGATCGATAATTTCGAGGCTGGCGCCTCTGCGTTCTACATCGGCTACGATGTTTTGTAGATCCAGCAAGTTTCTCGCTAGCCGATCCAGTTTCCAAACGATCAGTACGTCGTTATCCGTGAGCACTTCAAGTAAAAGCTCGAGTACTGGCCGGCCAGTACGATTTGTACCGGATGCTTTTTCTTCTCTGATAACGGCGCTCGGATAGCGCTTTAAAATGGCCTCTCGCTGCGCTGAGGTGTCTTGTTCGCTGGTTGATACTCTGCAGTAGGCGAAAACTGTCATGGTGCTTCCTCGGTGTCACATTGTGGCTTAAGAGTGCGTCGAGAACAGCGTAACAATTACCGAAAAGGAAGTCGGGTGTTACAGGTTTTCGCTGTAACGCTGGGGTATACCTGAGAGTGACGCTAATTTGACCGAAGTATCTTTGCTTAGATCGTTTGAGCTTACAGTGACGGCCATTGGACCTGATAAGCAACTCCACGCCGGCCATCAAACGCATCTATGGCAGCCAGAGTATCGTCAGCTACATTGCTGAATTCACGATATTTCCCACGAACACCTTGATCTCGTAGGTACACCGAGAGGTCGTTTGCCGTTTCGAAGCGTAGTTTGAGCCCGGTTTTTGCTTCATCAAAGCTTTGAAAGTGAAGTTCTTTGCACTGCTTCTTGAGAGAGTCAAGGTAGTGTTGAAAGGCCTCTCGCTCGCCGAAGTTCACTGTGTCCGGAGACGCACCCTGGAAAAGGATGCTGGCATAACCACCATCGAACGTGCTTGCTGGTTTGAGGGTATCTAACAAGCCACTGTTATAGGCATTGGTAAGGAAAGGGATCTGGTACTCCGACAAAGCTTGGGGGCAGTAGTACCACGTTGTTTTTCGACCACCCTCGTTTTCCCGCTCTTTCTCATCAAAGTCAGCAGTCGGGAACACTCGAGTCTTAAGCCAGCTTCCTGCACAGAGCCCATCGGCTTTGGCTAAAGAAAGCAGAAGTAATTGATGGTTTGAATAACCGACTATGACCTTCTTCCCCAACGTTTTTAGGCCGGCGACGAGGTCAAGCAAATTCGTGAGCCACTGAACATCATCAACTAAGTATTGATCGGCTGGATGCTCAGGGATGATGTAGAAGCCGTCGACCGGGTAATCTTCGACGGCCTCTATAAGGTCATGAATCTTCTGCTCGTCTTTGATTAGGTCGGCGGTCAGGCACAAAGAAAAGTAGAGATGAGTATCCAGTTGGTGACGAGATACCGATTTGAGTATTACATGATTGATCGCATCCCAGTCAGCATTGGCCTCGGAGCAAAGTAAGGCTGGGATAATGAATGCATCGAGATTAAGTGCGACAAAATAATCATCGACGAGACAGTTGATCAAGTTATCTATACCGCCGCCAGCAAAGAAGGTAAAGGTAGAGAATTGTTCCGGCCAAAAGGCGTGCCGCAGTAGCTTAGTTTCAGACGTCCTAGGAATATAAAACTGTGGATCAACAAAAACCCTGCCGCCAACGTCGTGAATCTCTGAAGAAGCCCTAGTCATCTGTTCAAGGGTCATATGCCTTGGGCTCAGTATTGCTGTGCCTTCCCCCCAACTCTTGATGAGTTCGAGTGTCATAGCCTTCATTCCGTGACCCATTTGCAGGTAAAAATCCATAACCATTGATCCTATACGAGCGATTGTTTAACCAACTCTAAGATTTGTTTCGCCTCAGTTACTGATCTCGGGCGCCTTGAGATACGGTTGTCTCCAAGCGACTTTATCAGTCGTGCTAAAAAGAAACGCTCATCACCGTCGATGCGAAGCACGGGTAAGGGCTGGCTTTCGATCTTTCTAATTACCTGCAGGATATCAGTTGTATCTTTTATGTATGGGTTATATCCACAGATCATTTCAGCGGCAATGACGCCTACAGAAAATAAGTCGGCCCTTATATCAATTTCTCGTTTGCGATTCCTGAATTGCTCTCCGGCAGAGTAGCCTATCGTGCATGGGCCGAATGGCGACTGGCTATGTGTTAGCGATTCTAGATCAAGGTGTCGTGAGATTCCAAAATCAATCAGCCAGTATTGACCTTCGGGGTCAACGATTATGTTCTCAGGCTTTACGTCGCGATGAATTATGTTGCACTTCTCACATTCAAGGAGAATGTTCAGCATGGTTTCAATAAAGTGGATTACATGTGCCAAATCGATGTCCGGTTTTCGGTCAAGTGCTGTTCGCAAAGACTCACCAGGAACATATTGTTCAACAATCCAAACGATTTGATTTTCCGCCGCTGGGGCATGCTCCGCATTTGAGCATATTACTGCAGGGATTTGATGGTGCTTAACGATGCTTGCCGCCCGGATTTCGCGAATGGTGCGTTCGCGTGAATCGCTCGTCGTCTTAATGATTTTCAGTACAAGAGGTTCTTCAGTATCAGTTCTGAGACCACTGAAAACCAGTTTTTGGCCACCTTTACCGATTAGATCGGTTGTTTGAAATGGGAAGGGTATTTCTGAGGTGATTTGCTCTAAATCCAATCCTTCGGAGAGTTTGATCACGAAAGTGTCCTTCCTATATATTCATTGAAATACCAAGAACTAAGATTCGATGGGATGATCCTTTTCGTTGAGTCGACCTCAATTCTATTGTGGGAGCCATGTGTGACGATTCCGACTCCTGTGCCAGCGTAATGCCCTTTAATATGAGGCCTAAGAGTAGTAGCCGGAAATAAGCTGTAAGAGCGAGAACAAAAGCTCAGGTTATTTTGGCTCTGAATCAAAGCTCCCTTCCAATCTCTCAACTTAGCTTCAACTGCGACAATTTCTTTCAAGAAAAAAATCTTATTAACCGGCTGGTTTTTGAGCCTGCCATCCTTGAGTTGGACGATAAGTTCTGCTCTGGCGAGACGATCAACTGCCTTGTTTAGGCGTCTAGGCGGAAACCCCAGTTCGAAGATCAGTCGCTCAGGACAGCGGCCTTTCTTGGTGAGGTAAAGATGGTGGAGGATTTTAATATCGTCATCTTGTAGGGCGTTTCTAGCATCGCTCCAGGTTTCAGAGATTGCCTTATCGTAAATTACACCTACAGCGTCAGCGTAGCCAAATCCAGTGTATGGCTCCTCAATCACAGCAAGATCATTTTTTGTGCTGCGAGAAAACCGCCTAAAGAAGTCAGTTTCTAGGAAAGACTTCAGAAATCGGTGCTCTTCTGTGTCGACCTGATTCTTTCTTCGCTGGAGCATATGCTTGAATCTATCTAGTGTGAAATTCTTTGAATTCAGAGGGCTACAGAATGCCAGCTCTAAACCGAAAAGAAGAGTAGCAGGCGAACGAGCTTCGCGCCACCCGTTGCTGGCCGGGGTGTGACCTTAGCTTTGGGCAGTGGTCCTATTTAGGCTCGAGAGGTATGAATGGAAATTTCAGCTTGTGAATTGTAGCGTGCAAGTGGCCTGGAAGCATTCTATCTCGGTACCTGCTTGTTGTTATCATTGATGTCTTATGGCCGAGCACGTCAGCGATCTCATAGTCTTGGCACCCCTGATAAGAGAGTCTTGTTGCTACAGTATGTCTAAAGCTATGAAAGGTTTTCTTCGGATCTTCTATCCCACAATGTTTCTTGTATCGAGAGAACCACCTCGAAGCTGTCTGGCCGGGACCTTCTCTACCCTCTGCCAGTTCCGGGAACAGTTTCTCGCTACTTACATTTTTCGCTTGTTCGATGAAGCCCAATAGGCCTCTGGCTACCAAGTGATCATGAATAGGAACAAGGCGTTTGCTAGCTTGCGTTTTCAGGTTGCCGGCCTCAGCGGTGAAGTGAATACATCTAATTCCGTCTTCAATCACAAAGTCTTGAATCCGTAGTTGGCAGATTTCGTTTATTCGCGCACCTGTAAAAAGAGCGATTAATGGGACCCAGTACTGGTATTGATGTTTAAAACTCCGATTACAGAACTCTGGTGTGAGAAGCAATTTCCGGATGTCGTTGTCATCGAAAGGGTGGCGGTCATTTGACCCATCGCCTTTCTTTTCAGCTAAGCCGGCTGCCGGATTCCTCTTCATCTTTTCCCAATTTACGCACCAATTAAAGAACTGGCTGATTCTTGTGATGAATTTCCGTGACGTTGTTTTCGACATCGGTTTGTCAATGGGCATGGCGAGGATTTCTGACAAGGTTTTGCCCCGAAATTCGGGCAATTTCTTACGGTTTGGTGGTAGGCGTTTGAACTTCGTGTAGGCCTGAGTGACAGACTCTCGCGTCACGTCCTCCAAAGAGGTGTCTCCATGAAGCTCTATGAAGTCTCTAAGCATAGTTTCGTAATCAAGAATCGAGCGCTCTTCTAGCCCGCGTGTTTTTTTCTCTTCGAGGTACTGCCTCACGGCCGTCGTGAGGGGTAGCCGCTCTTCTCTTGTGGGTCTATGTGGAGATGAAGAAGAAGTGAGCGCCAAGAGCTGCGTAGCGGCTTCTAGCTCACGTTCGGCATCCTCTCCAAAGTCAATCGTAATTGGGTTGTTCCGGCCATCGAGGAATGTGATGAGACCGGTAGATACAGTAGTGCGCTTTGGGGCGCTTTCTCTCTTTTTCTTCTTCATATGGTTAAACGCGAGCTTGTACTCGGCGGCCCTTATATACGCTTGAAGTTGCGCAATTTCCGGAGAGTCAGTTCCAAGGCTTTCACGTATTTCCTGCTTACCTAAAGACTCAGTGAGATACGTAGGAATACGTATGCGAAATCGGTACTGCCCTGATGCTGTCTTCAAGAGATAGTTCTTGGACATAAAAAAAGCCGCCTGATTGTGACCACATTTGTGACCAAAACCAAACGGCTTTTCGTTTCTTTGCTTCGCCAGCCTTACTAGGCTTGGTATCTGCAGATATTTGGTGGAGACGGCGTCACGCTAATAACGTCAGTAATAGCATGATAGTAAATGATTAAATTTTTATATGGTTTATGGTTACCCGCAATGTTACCCACAAAATGGAAACGTTAAACTCTGCAGGTAAAGAAGACTAAAATCGCTAGCCGCCATTTTACACTATAGTTTGCCTGTCTCGAACCCGACTCTTTTGCTATGACCACAAAACAGATCTTTTCAGATAGGGGCCTGCCCAATCAGCTATTTGGAAACAAAGCACGCTGAGGTCGCAAAGCGAACATTCAGTCGGGGCGCAAAACCATAATTGGTCTTAACGATCCTTTGCCACTAATCTCTAGGTGGTTACTTCCGCCGTTGAGATCCCTTCATTTTTGAAAACGCGCTTTACAGCAGCTTGCACGGGCCCATGTCACAATATGAAATTATTGGACGTGTATGGACCCCTCCTCTATTGTGGTGGTATCGACCTCTGTGGAAACTCTGTTTACCTCACTTGTGTGCTTCCGATAGCGCCTTCACATGCTAGCCGCAGCCATGTTGTGGTCATAGCCCGTCTCATTATGTACCAGTGCCCTGGCAGAGGCCGGATAACCGTGCCAGCCAAAGCACTGCCACCGGCAGCAGGCGCGCTGGTGGCAGTGCCAGCGGCCAGATCAGCCGCCATATCAGGGCGGATCAGCTATCGCTGGTGTCCGGCAGGTAAGCGCCGTCCTCGTCATGGACTTCCTGGCCGGTCACCGGCGGGTTGAAGGCGCAGATCAGGCGCATGTCCTCGCTGCCACCGTACAGGATGTGCTTGTCGTGGTTGTCCAGGGCGTAGAGGGTACCGTCGGTAATCTCGTGAACTTCACCCGTGGCGAGGTCCTTGATGCGCCCGTTACCCGCAACGCAGTAAACGGCTTCTAGGTGGTGCTTGTACCAGAAAGTGTGCTCGGAGCCTGCCTTGATGATGGTTTCGTGGAAGGAGAATCCCATTCCGTCCTTCTTGAGCAGCAGACGGCGGCTGGTCCACTGCTTGTCGCTGACTTCACGCTCGGTACCAATGATGTCCTGAACTCTAACGATTTTCATGGGCGAATCTCATGGTTGGTTGGCCAGAATCGGGTGAACTAGGCTTACAGTCTTAACATTAGACATCTATATATTTCAAGCGGCCCCTTCCTCCCGCCACTGGTTATACCCGCTCTAGCAGCCTGTCGGACTTAATCAAGCCGCATCGAAATGAGATAATCCTTACACCATGGGCCGCAACCGGACTTCAATGATGGGACATTTTGTACTCGCTGATCGGGACACTGACTTTCTGCTTCCTCCTTCCATTCAGGATTGGTTGCCTGAGGATCACCTGGCCCGGTTTGTCGTTGAAGTGGTTGATCAACTCGATCTGTCTAAGCTCACCCAGCAATATACGGGGCGCGGTTCGCGGGCTCATCATCCTGCCGTATTGCTCAGCTTGTTGATTTATGGATACACCGCCCCCTCTGGCAGGATAGTTGGCACTACTTAATTTTTAACCAGTTGGGCGGTTCAGGTGTTGATAGTGCCTCGTTATTCCGATGAACGTAAAGCCGCAGTGCTGGCGAAGTTGTCGCCGCCCCACAGTATGACCGTAGCCGCTCTGGCGCGGGAAGAAGGCATTTCGAATCAAACCCTTTACAATTGGCGGACACAAGCCAGAGATGAAGGACGCCCGGTGCCCGGTTCCAAAGCCAAGTCAGACCAGTGGTCAGCAGAAGCAAAGCTGGCAACCGTGATTGAGACAGCCGCGCTGTCCGAAGAAGAACTCAGCCAGTATTGCCGGGAGAAAGGGCTTTACCCTGAGCAAGTCCGGCGCTGGAAAGAAGAGTCCCTGCAAGGCTTCCAGCGCAGTGCCGAGCGGGACAAGCAACTGCGCAAGAAGAGTCAGGCAGACCAGAAGCAGATCAAGAAACTGGAGCGCGAATTACGCCACAAGGAAAAGGCTCTGGCCGAAACTGCTGCACTGCTGGTGCTGCGAAAAAAGCTGGATGCGCTCTGGGAGAACGACAACGGGGACGACTGACCCCGGTCCCTGAGCGCAGGATAACGATTGACTTGATCCAGGAAGCCAAGGACGCTGGAGCCCGATTATTCCGGGCCTGTGGTGAAGCCGGCATTGGCTTGCGCACCTATCGGCGCTGGTTCCGTGAAGGCGCGGTGCAGTCGGATAAGCGCCCGGAAGCGGTACGCCCCAGTCCTGTAAACAGACTCAGTGAAGAGGAGCGACAGAGGATCCTATCGACCTGCAACTCGGCCCGTTACGAGAGTCTTCCGCCGTCTCAAATCGTACCATCGCTGATGGACGAGGGGCTGTACCTTGCCTCTGAGTCGTCGTTTTACCGGATACTGAAAGCTCACAACCAGTTGAACCATCGGGGGCAAAGCCTCGCGCCGCAGCGCTCCCGGGAAGCGACCACACACCATGCCTCCGGGCCTTGTGAGCTTTGGAGTTGGGATATTACCTACCTGGCTTCGACGGTGCGTGGGCAGTTCTACTACCTGTACATGTTTGAAGACGTCTACAGCCGGAAGATCGTGGGTTACGAGGTCTATGAGGCTGAGAGCGGCGACTACGCCGCCGGACTGTTACAACGTTGCCTGCTGCGGGAGAAGTGTCTCCACCGGCCTCTGGTGCTGCACTCGGATAACGGAGCCCCAATGAAGGCCCAGACCATGAAGGCAAAGCTGGAAGAGCTGGGCGTACTGCCTTCGTATAGCCGACCTCGGGTCAGCAATGACAATGCGTTCTCGGAATCCTTGTTCCGGACTCTGAAGTATCGCCCTGACTGGCCCTCGGCTGGCTTTAAGAGTCTGGACGACGCGCGACGCTGGGTAGACGGCTTCGTGAACTGGTACAACACGGAACACAAGCACAGTAAGTTGAGGTTCGTAACCCCGCAGGAGCGGCACAGTGGCGAGGATGTCGCCATCCTGGCCCAACGCCAGCGGGTACTGGAACAGGCCAAACAACGGACACCGAACCGCTGGGGAAGCCGTCCGATCAGGAACTGCGAGCCCGTTGGACCAACGACCCTGAATCCGGAAAAAAGGGCAGCGGAGAAAGACGCGGCTTAAACAAAAAACAGTGCCAACTAACTTGAAAAACGCGACCGGCCGGCTCGTACCGGTGAGCCTTGGTAACGCCCGATTTCAAATTGTCGGGGACCACTAATTCCGGCACTCCATTCAGGTACTGGAAGGCCCGGGTGTGAGAGCCGATCCAGTCCGGCAATGTCTGGCTCCAGGTGGCTTCGGCATAGGTGTAATTGGATGCGCCCATCACCGCCACAAAGACCTGTGCCTCGTGGATCTCTCCGGTGGTGCGGTCAATGACGGGCACGGTCTGGCCGGCATAGTCCACGAACAGCTTCTCACCGGCCCGATGGTCCTGGCGCATCACCAGGTCCAGCTTGCCCCGCCAGGCCCGGTAGTGCTCGCAGAACCAGCTGTACTGATAACCGTCCGGGTTGGCTTGCCGGTACTCCTGCCAGAGCAGGAACAGGGTGACATTCTTGCCCGTGAGTTCGTCGCGAATGTGTTGCCAGTCGGGTATACCTCTGGCCTGTGCCGGGAGATCCGGTGGTGGCGGGAACAGCAGCTGCTCCAGATGGGCCTCGTCCAGATCCGCTGGCAACGGCCAGCTCAGACCGGCCTCAACCGTGCGGCGCAGGTATTCGCTCACGGTGGGGCGGCTGACGCCACAGGCCGCCGCAATCTGGCGGTTGCTCAGCCCTCGCTCCCACTTCAGGCGAAGAACTTCTTTGATCTTACGCATGGATAACCTCTTCGCTGGCATCTGGCCCATCTCCGGATGAAAAAGGTCAGAGTACCGTTAAGTTATCCCGCGCCGGACGATTTTGATGGCGGTTCAGGCAGCCTGCCGGGGTGGCAGCTTTGCCGTGGAATCAGTGGCAGCTTTCGCGTGGACTGGGTGGCAGGCTTCGTCTGGAATCAGTGGCAACCTTGGTCTGGAATACGCACGCTCTGGATGGCACCAAGGTGAAAGCGAATTATTCGGTGGCAGTAACTTGCGCAGAATAGCTTCGCGGCGCTCCGGTGAATACTTCATGAAAACCTCTGTCTCGCCCCACTTCATTTAGAAAGTCTAACATCGGGTGGGGTTCCAACTACCTTGACAGAGGGGGATCCCATCTTTCTTACACTTACCCGGAGAGAGCTTTAGATAGCTTGGCTTGCCGGGTGGGAAGATTGACTGTTTCAGTTGCGATCATCCGGTCTCCGGAAAAGAGCCAGAATTCACAGGCATTGTCACTCTCTGTGGGACGCCGCTGAATTCGGTCGTATCCAGTGGCGATTCCAATACACTGGACTTTCATGCCGTTGAGATCTGACCAAAAACGGGGAGGAGAGGCAGGCGGAGACGGTTTGCCACAAATATGAGCCGCCGCAATTTGTGCTTGAAGCATGGCATTGTGAATAGTTTCTATTCGGATGGGTGTATTGGTGGAAACGTTGACGGCTTTAGCGCAATCTCCGATCGCAAATATGTCAGGGTCGGAGCTACGCATGCCGCTGTCTACTATAATACCACCGTCGCAATCCAGGTTTGCGTCTTGCGCAAGTTCAGCATTGGGGATGGCTCCTATACCGATAACAACGACGTCTGCGGGTTTGGTAGTGCCGTCGGACAAACGGATACCGGAAACTCGGTCTCCCTCAGTGAGAATTTGGTTGACGCTAGCATTGAAGTAGAACATTACGCCGGCGGAGGCCATGCGGTTTCTGACAAAATTACTTGTTAATGGTGACGCTACTCGACACATCGCTCGGCTGTTGGCCTCAAACACAGAGACTTGTTTTCCCTGTAGATTGGCAGCGGAGGCGACTTCAAGCCCGATAACACCCGCGCCGAGAATGGCCACCTTCTCGCATTCCGGGGCTAACAGGGCATTACGTAATGCGGTGGAGTGGTCAAGATTCCTGAGATAGAAAACATTTTTTGCGCTCTCACCAGGTAAATCAATAGGACGTGGCCTCGCTCCTGTTGCCAAAATCAGCGTGTCGTATTTAATTTTCCTGCCGCCTTGAATCACTACTTGCTTTGCCGATCGTTCAAGCGCTATTACTTTACCGCCTTGTTCAAATTCAACTTTGTTGTCCCGAAAGAAATTAGGAGAACGGATCGGAGTTGGCGAGGGCAACTCATCTGAGGTCAAATAGGCTTTGGACAACGGGGGACGCTGGTAAGGCAGCGTGTTTTCCTCGCCCAAAATGGTAATCGTTCCGTCGAATCCATTCTGGCGGAGAGCCTCTGCGGCGGTCAGGCTGGCTATTCCAGCGCCAATGATAACTATTTTTTGCATCTTCGCTCGATTCCTCTTTTGTTTTTGTAGCACTATAAAAGTCCGCGCAGTCGAGCTTCAGTGACTGCCTGAACCCGGTTGGTTACTTTAAGTTCGCTGAAAATCTTCTTCATATGCCATTTGACGGTATCCTCCGTCACGAGAAGCCGTTCAGCGATCTCTCTGTTGGTCATTCCGTTGCTTACGCATTTCAACAGAGAAATCTGCTTTATCGTGATAGTTGAGTGGGCATTGCCGGGCACAGGTGGCACGCTGGAGTCTTCTATTCTGACATCGGGATCTTTCGTAGCTTTAGCTTCAGAGTCGTCTGGCAGATCGTTAAAAAGATCCTGAGCAAGGGGGCTAAGAGAAAGTAGCGCTTCTTTGATCCAGTGCCGTGTGAAGTGACAGTTCAAATGTTCCGAAAGTAGGTTTGCATCAAGAATCATGCGCTTCGCCGATTTTGATGAACCGAGGGCAAACGCTGCCAGGGCCTGACAATAGTGGGCGGCGATCCTGGTTCTAGCGTCTGAAATTGCGCTGGCGCTTTGTAGTGCTTGTTTGGCATATTTTTCGGCGACACCAAACTGTTTCCCAAGCCGTAGTCTATACATTGAGTTTACCAGGGCCATACGGGCTTGAATGGCCTGGTTTTGATTTGGCAGGAACGTCAGCTCACATTCATCGGGGAGTATAGGTGGACCCAATTCCTCGTTGTTCAGGAGAGTAAACTCAGCTAACTGAACTTTAGTCAGGATATTTAGACGAGACAGCTCTCGCTCGCAGGCGGCTAAGCGGGATTGTTCCAACAAGGCCATGGCTCTATCTCGGAACCCTTGGTGGTACAGAAAACGGCTGTAGGCCTGTGTACACCCCCACAGAATATCTGTAACGCCATAGTTCAAAGCGAAATCGAACGAAGCCTGTGCAGATTCCTGGGTAACCAGGTGATGGTTCTGTTCGTGCAGGATTTGTAACTCAAGGGTGCCAAACATTTTATTTAAAAAAGTTTTTGGCACCTGAATCTTTTCTGCTGTTTTATTCGCTTGAAGCAACACACTCCTTGCTCGGGCGATGTCCCCCTTGAACAGTTCACCCTGAATTTCTGCAGTTTTAAGCCAAATAAAAGCGTAATGTTGATTGGATGACTGGATGGCCACAGCCGCTCGATGGGACAATCGCTCCAACTCTTCAAAATGGCGTCCACTGGAGGCAATGAATGCCTGGCAAGTAAGTGCTGCGCCTTTGCCAACCATGTTACGGTCGCCAAAGGAGTCTATCCATTTTTGACAGAGAACCTGACTCTCCAGTAATTTATCCTGTGTAGCTTTGCCTATCGCATTAACCAATTCCCGCCATCCTTCCTCATCAAGATTGCCCACCCCCCTGGAGCTCGGATGAAGCGAACTAACCAGTATTTCCTCTGCTTGACGAGCTTGTTGGCTGAAATACAAAATCCACGCGTAACCTATGCTCAAGGCAGCGATTTTTTTTATCGTACGAGCCGGTACTTTTCCAAACCAGGTGCGAAGTCCTTCGATTTCACCCTGCCTCAGAGCCACGTCCAGAATAATGCTGTCACTTACGACGCGAGCCCAACGATGGTCACTGGCTTCCAGAGCTGCATTGATTGAATGGAGGTACTCTCCCCTACGCCAATGCCAGAACGCGACCCGTTTCAGTACATACGAGCGACGTTCTCGTTGGGTGGTGTTAAATAAACTACGCAAATACTCTCGCAGCACAGGGTGCATATCCATACGATCAGCAGAAGTCCCGGTGGGAGCTAAAAGAGCATAATGTTCGTTAAGAAACGTAATTTCCCGGTCGGCCTCTTCTGTCTTATAGACATAGCCATAGCATTCAGCGCTGATTACTTCGAGCATCGCTGCATTGCAAAGAAAGGTCCTCGTACTATCGGGTAGTGCAGTTAAGAGGTTGTCCCTGAAATACGAGCGAGTTTCCGGCCAAGTCGCTGCGGGGAGATTTGGGTTTAGGGTTCGGCACATAAGCCTGACAAGTGCTGGCCATCCACCGGTGGCTTTTATGATGTTGCTGGCTTCGGGGCCACCCGTACCCGATAATTCACAAACCTCCTCTTCTGTAAATACAAGTTCATCAGCACCATACGTTACAACACCCGTCATCATAGACAAACGCGCCAACGCCCCGACGCGACTCGGTGCAATGAAAAATTTCACATTGCTCGGTGTTTCACAGATTAAATCCTCAATCAAATCCGCGGTATGTTTAGCCTCGCCAACCCCATCAAGACAAATTCTTATCGTCTTTTTTGCATTACACAGTGCGTTTCGAAGAACTCCGATGGTGTCGATGTCACTTTTTATCGTGCGCCAAGATTCAACTCCTTCGAGTTGATATAAAACTAACGCTGCAAACAAACTGCCATTAACGTCACATGAGTCAGGGCACGATCGGGTATTGATATAAACGGCGTTCTCAAGCTCCAGTTCGCGAGTGTTTGCTGCCAAGGCCACTTGTACAGATTTTCCATAGCCTGGCGGGGCCCGATACAGAACTACCTTTGATTCAGGCGTAGCAGAAGCGCTCAGGCAATAGCGGTCTAAACACCCTTGAGTAATGAAATACTGACGAGCCCACATCCTTTCAGACATCCTCCGACACCAGTCTTCCAAGCTATGGCGGGTCATGACAATCCGATCTCCTGCTTCGTCTCCCCGAAACGCGAGGGCGCTATGGGGTGAAAGCATATTGATAGATGTCTAGTGCGAAAACTACCCCTTAGAGTAGTTGTTTGATCTCCGGTTCTGGCCAAACCTGTTCATGCCTACAACTTGTCCGTTCACCTGAGGGACTCGGTGTTCGCACAATGTAGAAAAATGATCAAGCTGAAAAACAATAAGGTGATCCTAATGTCAATGTCAGAAAATGTCTTAACAACAGAGTCTCTTCAGAGAGACCCTGATGCCGAAGGTTATGTGGACAGAAAACGCCACCTGTGGGTCCTTTCTGTGCTGTGGCCAGCGACGCCTCTTATTGGCCTTTATTTGGTATCCCAGACTGGATGGAGCATTTGGTACGGATTGGTGTTGATCCTTTGGTATGGCGCAGTTCCCTTGATTGATGCCATGTTTGGAGAGGATTTTTCCAACCCCCCCGAGTCGGCTGTGCCTCGGCTTGAACAGGATCGTTACTATCGGGTACTGACCTACTTTACGGTTCCTATTCACTATGCCGCCTTGATTGTCAGTGCCTGGTGGGTATCCACGCAACCAATGAGTGTTTTCGAGTTTCTGGCATTGGCCCTTTCCCTGGGAATCGTGAATGGCCTGGCTCTGAACACAGGCCACGAACTTGGCCATAAAAAAGAAACGTTTGACCGTTGGATGGCGAAGCTTGTCCTCGCCGTGGTCGGATATGGTCATTTCTTCATTGAGCACAATAAGGGGCATCACCGTGATGTGGCTACGCCGATGGACCCGGCGACATCCCGCATGGGTGAGTCCATTTACTCATTCTCACTGCGTGAAATTCCCGGTGCTTTCAAGCGGGCATGGGATTTAGAGGAACAGCGCCTCAGTCGTTGTGGAAAAAGTGTCTGGAGCCTGGAGAACGAAGTTCTTCAGCCTATGATTTTGACCGCTTTGCTTTATGCGGGATTGCTGGCGTTTTTTGGTCCCTTAATGCTGATCTTTTTGCCCATTCAAATGGCCTTTGGCTGGTGGCAGCTGACCAGCGCCAACTACATTGAGCATTACGGATTGCTGCGCGAGAAGATGTCGGATGGACGTTATGAGCGTCAACAACCGCACCACTCATGGAACTCAAACCATATTATGTCGAACCTGATTCTGTTTCATTTGCAACGACATTCCGACCATCACGCCCATCCTACAAGGTCCTATCAATCGCTTCGCGATTTCAAAGACCTGCCTTCCTTACCTTCGGGATATCCCGGAATGTTCCTGGCCGCAATGTTTCCCTCATGGTTTCGTTCGATAATGGACCACCGGGTGCTGGATTGGGCAAAAGGAGATCTCGATAAGATTCAGATTCAACCCGGCAAGCGTGAATTCTATGAGCGTAAATTTGGTGGGACTGATTCTGAATCAGTCGATACCGCAGCGTCTAAATGATCGGCTAATCGGAAGTTATATACCTCGTTTACTTTATTTACGTTGCAGAAAAAGAGCCTCTGACGTGCACCTGAAAGAGGGTGCGCGTCGGGCGCTACCAAAACAAAGACAATAATATCGTTTGAAAGGTGCTTTAAATGGCTAAACATCAATGCCCGGATTGTGGTTATGTATACGACGAAGTGGTTGGTGATCCGCACGAAGGCTTTCCTGCAGGAACGACCTGGGAAAAAATTCCTGAAGACTGGTCCTGTCCAGACTGTGCGGTGAGGGATAAGGTTGACTTCGTAGCGCTTCAAGAATCGAACCCGGAACCTTCGGTGTCCGCAACCAATACGTCAGCGGCCCGCCCTGCCAGCCAGGCTACGACCGAGAGGGCATCCCAGAAAGCAACGAATGCATCCACTCCTTCAACTAAAAATAAAGCAAAGCCTAAAGCGAAACCCAAGCCTACCTCTTCAAAATCTGCGAAAGACTCGACGCATAAAGATACCTATCGGAAGTGGGTCTGCATCACTTGCGGCCATATCTACGATGAAGCTCTTGGAGATGAAGCCGAAGGCTTCCCTCCGGGCACTCGCTTTGAAGATATTCCAGACGATTGGTGCTGTCCGGACTGTGGTGCCACAAAACAGGACTATGTCCTCTATGAGGATTGACAACCAGATTAAAAATAACCATAGGCTCGTTCGGTAAGAGGTAATTTCATAATGCAGATTGCTAGTCTGGCTGAGGTTGGGGTGACCAATGTGTCAACCACCGATAAGATTGATGCGACCTTTGCGGCCCTTCAGCGGGCTCAACTTGCGCGTCGAGATAGTTTCACCTTCCACGCCCGAATAGCGCAGCTTGATCAGCTACGGGACTCGATTAAACGCCATGAATCGGAGATCATTGCGGCTTGCGCGGCAGACTTTAAAAAACCCGCTCCCGAAGTCAAGTTAACTGAGCTACTACCGGTGCTTCAGGAACTTCGACATGCTAAAAGCCACTTACGTAAATGGATGCGTCCGAAACGGGTGGCTGCATCCATTGGTGTTTGGGGTACGAGGTCTTATGTTCGGCCAGAGCCAAAGGGTGTGTGTTTAATTATCGCGCCATGGAATTATCCTCTCAATCTTGCGCTCGGACCTCTCGTCTCAGCGTTGGCTGCGGGGAACGGAGCTATCATCAAACCCTCGGAAATGACACCCCACACCTCAAAGGTGATTGCCAATATTGTCGCCGAAACCTTCCCTCCAGATCTGGTTTCCGTGATTGAGGGTGATGCCGGGGTAGCGCAGAAACTGTTGGCCTTACCCTTCGACCATATATTCTTCACGGGCAGTCCTGTGGTAGGCAAGGTGGTCATGGAGGCTGCCGCCAAGAACCTTTCCTCAGTGACACTGGAATTGGGGGGTAAGTCCCCAACCATTGTTGGCCCAGATGCCAACATAAAGAGGGCTGCAAGAAACATTGTCTGGGGTAAGTTTGCCAATAACGGCCAGACCTGCATCGCTCCAGATCATGTTTTTGTGCATGTGAATGTAATGGATCAATTCAATGAAGCACTTAAAAGGGAAATAGAGCGCGTCTATGGAAAAACACCGGAAGCCCAGAAATCGACGGCGGACTATTGTCGGATTGTAAATAGGCGTCATTTCCAGCGGTTGTCAAACCTAATAGATGACGCCAAAGCTAAAGGCGCGAAAATCTTTGAAGGCGGTGTTACAGATGCTGAAGAGAATTTTATTGCTCCGACGTTGATTTCAAATGTATCCAACGACATGGAGATCGCACAAGAGGAGTTATTCGGCCCGATCTTACCCGTTATTGAATACGATGATATTGATTTGGTTATTAAGAAAATCAACGATAAACCTAAACCGCTGGCGCTTTACGTATTCGACAAAAACAAGTCTTTTGCCAAGGATATTATTGATCGAACCAGTTCTGGTGCTGTAGGGGTCAATCTTACCGTAGTGCATTTTCTGCATCCGGGCCTGCCGTTTGGCGGAGTGAATAATTCCGGGATAGGGGCTGCACACGGTGAATACGGATTCAGATCCTTTTCACATTATAAGGCTTTGATGGAGGATAGACATTCTCTTATACACCTCCTTTTCCCTCCCTACACAGCGTGGGTCCGACGGCTTATAGATGTGGCCGTTCGTAATTTGGGCTGAGCATAATCAAATAATAAGAGAGTTATTATGTACGATTACATTATTGTCGGTGCGGGATCGGCGGGCTGTGTATTGGCCAATCGGCTTACGGCGGACTCTTCAAAGCGAGTAGCATTGCTTGAAGCGGGCCCAAGGGATAAGAATCCACTCATACACATGCCTATAGGTATTGCACTCCTTTCCAATAGTAAAAAGCTGAATTGGGCTCTTGAAACCGAACCTCAAGAACATCTGAAGGAGCGCCGCCTGTTTTGGCCTCGTGGGAAAACACTTGGCGGGTCCTCTTCTATCAACGCCATGGTCTATATCAGAGGTCACAAAGCCGATTATGACCACTGGGGTCAAGTTGCCGGGACAGACCTCTGGGGATGGGATCGCGCTTTAAAATTGTTTCGTCGACTGGAAGATAATAAACGTTTTGGCGCAGATTCTTACCATGGGGAGGGCGGTGAGCTCACCGTAAGTGAACTCAAATCAGTCAATCCGTTGAGTCGAGATTTTGTTCGAGCGGCACCTCATGTAGAGCTCCCGATAAACACGGACTTTAATGGAGAGACGCAAGAGGGATTGGGACCCTACCAGGTGACACAAAAAAATGGTCGGCGGTGGAGTTCAGCGCAGGCATTTCTGCGTGTCGCGGAGAACCGGCCTAATCTTGATGTGCTAACGGACGCGCGGGTAACCCGGGTGGTAATGGACGGTAAGCGGGCAGTCGGCGTGACACTGAACCAGGGGGGCGAATATCGCCAGCTTAGACTCAATAACGGCGGTGAAGTCATATTGTCTGGTGGTGCGGTTAATTCACCACAACTACTTATGCTTTCGGGAATCGGTGATAGCGAAGAGCTTGGAAAACACGGGATCCCCCTTGTGCATCATCTTCCTGAGGTCGGCCAGAATCTGGTTGATCATTTGGATATTACGATCATGCACGCGGCGAACTCACGTTTGCCCATTGGCGTTGCTCCCAGTTTCCTGTTTCGGGGCGTGAGCGCATTATTCTCATATTTCTTTGCGCGACGTGGATTTCTTACCAGTAATGTTGCCGAGTCCGGAGGCTTTGTTAAATCCGAGCGCTCGTGCGAACGGCCAAATGTGCAATTCCACTTTTTGCCAACTTACCTGAAGGATCATGGGCGAAAAGTGATGGCCGGGTATGGGTACACCTTGCATATTTGCGATCTAATGCCCAGAAGCCGCGGTTTTATTGGCCTCAAAAGCCCTGACCCATTGGCCGACCCGTTGATTCAACCCAATTATCTCAGTAGCCCCGAAGACATTAAAACAATGATCTCGGCCGTTAAATTTGGACGACGGATACTCGGGGCACCAACAATGGCTTTACATAGTAAACGAGAAATTAAGCCCGGAAACTCGGTGTCTTCGGACGGTCAGATTGCGGACTTTATCCGGGAAAATGCAGAGACTATTTACCACCCCGTTGGCACTTGTCGTATGGGCGCGGATCCGGATTCAGTCGTTGATCCGGAATTGAAAGTCAGAGGAATTGAAGGGCTAAGAGTTGTCGATGCCTCGATAATGCCCAGTTTGGTTGCCGGTAACACCAACGCACCCACCATGATGATAGCCGAAAATGCAGCCGACATCCTCTTGGGAAATGTTTAGGTTCAAACCCGGATTATGCCTTCTACATTGGACCTTAATGACGCCAGATACTCGCGTCAACCAACTACAAAAACGACAGGAGATAAACGTGCTTGGCCAAATGATGAACATGGAGCTCACCGTGAATTCCTTGATCGACCATGCTGCTCGCTACCATGGAGACGCTGAGATTGTGTCGATAGGAACGGATGGAAATCCCAGTCGATCTGACTGGGCAACTGTTTCGGAGCGGTCGCGACAACTTGCGTCAGCGCTTCGAACGGCAGGCTATGTCCAGGGGGATCGGTGCGCGACCATTTGTTGGAATAACGTGGGGCACCTGGAATGTTATCTTGGCATCTCTGGTGGCGGGATGGTGTGTCACACCATTAACCCGCGACTGTTTCCAGAACAACTCGTTTACGTTATCAACAATGCTCAAGACAAAGTCATATTCTTTGACAAAACGTTCCTTCCCATTGTTTCAAATATCCGAGACCGACTGGAGACGGTTGAGGAATTTGTATTGATGTCCGAACCGGACGAAGAAATTGCAGCGCAATTTCCAGGATTGTTGTTTTATGAAGAGTTTCTCCAGCGAGGAACGCCTAACGCGAATTGGCCTGAAATCGCCGAAAACCAGGCTTCAAGCCTCTGCTATACATCGGGCACCACTGGAAATCCCAAAGGGGTGCTCTATTCACACCGCTCCACCGTTCTGCACGCGCTGGTAGCTGCTCAACCCGACGCACTGAATTTATCGGCACGGGACGTGGTGATGCCGGTTGTTCCTATGTTTCACGTAAATGCGTGGGGGGTACCCTACATTACGGCGATGGTTGGAGCCAAACTGGTGTTGCCTGGTCCCGGCCTGGATGGACAAAGTTTGGTCAAGCTTATCGATTCAGAAAGCGTAACGATTGCGCTGGGTGTGCCCACGATTTGGCAGGGACTTCTTTCGGCTTTGGACGAGCTTGGCTCCTCGGCAAAGACGCTCAAACGGACGGTGATAGGTGGTAGCGCTTGCCCTCCCTCAATGATGTCAGAGTTTCGTGGTAAGTACGGCGTAGATGTTGTCCATGCATGGGGAATGACTGAAACATCACCGATCGGAACCGTCAATGCACTGCTGGCGAAACACGATACCCTTTTAGAAGGAGAAAGAAATAAAATCCGTGAAAGCCAAGGACGGCCTCCCTACGGGGTGCAGCTCAAAATTGTGGGAGAAGACGGCCATCAACTGCCCGAAGATGGCGTTGCTCAGGGAAATCTCCGTATCCGTGGTCATTGGGTGGTAGCCGACTACTTTGGTTTTGAGCCAAATCAGACTCTTGAGGAAGACGGTTGGTTCGAGACAGGTGATGTTGCTTCGATCAATGATGATGGGTTTATGACAATACGTGACCGCTCAAAAGATATTATTAAATCTGGTGGGGAATGGATATCGACAGTCGAATTGGAGGGAATCGCAATGGGCCATTCTGCCATCAATGAAGCTGCTGTGGTGGCGGCCTCCCATGATAAATGGGATGAACGACCGATCCTGTTGGCAGTAAAAATACCCGACGCAAATATTACGGAGGAGGAACTTCTTGCTCATTATCAGGGAAAAGTCGCCAAGTGGCAGACCCCGGATCGCGTGATTTTTGTGGAAGCATTGCCACGCAATGCCACTGGGAAAGTATTAAAAAACAAGTTGCGCTCTGAATATGGGGAAGTGTTAGTCAATAAACCGGCAAGCTAGGGAAGGTCTGAATAACTGCTGATATTTGCCCATCTTGGGTTTAAACGGCAAAAAATCGAAGATTCAGACACTATTTTCCCTTTATTTGTGTGTTTTTTGCCCGTTTCCCGCCATTTTGGCGGAAAACAGGCGCACTGGCCCTACGCCAGCATGTATTTTTCACCGATCAGCAGGTTGCTAAACGCGGCCAGCAAATGCAACCGGTTGCTGTTCTTGGCAAGGCCGCGATAGCGGACCTTGCCATAACCAAAGACCCGCTTGATGTACCGGAAGGGATGCTCGACCTTGGCACGAACACTGGCTTTGATCTTCTCTGCTTTCAGTTTGTCGGCATCCAGCGTCTTCCGGGTGCCAGGCCGTTTGGCAATGAACCAGGAGACGTTTTTGCGGTGCTTATGCTCATCCCGCTTCTGAATGCCAAGGTAACCGGCGTCGCCGAAGACTCGTTGCTCTTCACCATGCAGCAGCTTGTCGGTGGGCACGATGTCGTGAACATTGGCAGCGGTGGTATCAATGCTATGAATCAGACCGAACGTGTCGTCGACACCAATGTGCATTTTCATGCCGAAGTGCCATTCGTTGCCCTTTCTGGTCTGGTGCATCTCCGGATCACGCTTGCCAGTTTGGTTCTTGGTGGAGCTGGGAGCAGAGATGATGGTGGCATCTACGATGCTTCCTTCACGCAACATCAAGCCGTTTTTCTCCAGGTGTTTGTTCACCTCTTTAAACAGCGCCTTGCCAAGACCGTGCTGCTCCAGGAAATGCCGGAAGTTGAGAATCGTCGTCTCATCTGGCAAACGGTCCAGCTTCAGACCCGCGAAGTGCCGCATGGATTCGATCTCGTACAGCGCGTCTTCCATGGCCGGATCGCTCAAGTTATAGAACAACTGCATGCAGTGAACCCGCAGCATGGCAGGCAGCGGATAAGGGGGCCGTCCGTTCCGGCCCTTCGGGTAATAACGGGCTACCTTCTTCTCCAACTGCTTCCACGGAATCAGCTTGTCCATCCGTTCCAGAAAGATCTCGCGACGGGTCTTGCGCTTCTTGGTCTGGTATTCGGCTTCGGAGAAGGTGATCTGATCCATGCTGGCAACGATCCTATGCGATTGACGATGGCCGTATTATCGCTGATTTTGGAGACTTATTCAGAGCCTCCTTAGCTTTTCGAGGCCATAAATATTCACGAAATCCTTTTTCGTCCTTTTAGTTTCATAAAAATTAGCTGCAGTTCCCTTTAAAACATCCAGAGGCAGCAAGTTTTCAATTTCCTTGCAATCAAGGATATAAAATTTTTCAGAAAGACTGGTTTTAAGCCTATCAGCTCTGTCACCTTTATTCTTAATGTCACCATCAGCTATCAGAAAAATATTAGAGGAAGCCTTTAGGGCAGACAAGTTGTCATTTTCGTCTCCGTCAGAACCAGTTTTGGAAAAACTCCAATGGCTCAGAGCTGCACCCTGATACTCCACAAAAGTGTAATGGAAATTTTCAGACAAAGAACTTAGGAGAGATTTTTCAGCGTCGTCTGACAACTCTTCTATATATTTTTGCATAAATCGACGCAGATATAGCCTATCAGTAATACCCTCTACCCAAATAGAACTATTAGCCAAAAAAAGAGAGGAAGGAGTGACGCCAAGGGCCTCCAATATTTCTTGATCTTGTTCTTTAGACTCAACTAGAAATTTGAGGCCACCTTCATTCCTCTCCTTTTTAACTTTGTTTATTGACACATCATTCCTTGACTCGGCAAGATCAAGAAGGTGATTACTGTGTGAAACAGCAACAAATTGGTGGTCTGTGAACTCAAGTAAAAAAACAGCTAGCTTTTGCAAAAGGCCAGGGTGCAGAAAAATCTCAGGCTCTTCGACGAAAAAAACAGAGAACTCTTCCGTTAAAAACGCAGCTGATGTAATTATTATAACTTGCTGCAGCCCATCACCAAGATCATATATTGGAAATTGATCTTCGTCCCCAATTTTCACAGCTACCGTATCACCATCATACTGTGGTATTAACGTAACCTCATTGCCATTAAAAAAATGGTCTCCGAGAAGTTTCTCGTAACGCTTTATAACCTCTCTTTGGCCGGGCTTCCCCAACAAAAATCGAGCAAGCAAATCATATAAATTATATCCTGTTATAACATTTTCAGCATTAAACCCTGGAATAGAAAAATAATCAGCGATTGTCCGCGACTTGAACAAATCATTATCTTTATCTAATGGTCGCATTCCTCTCAATGCTGGAAGATAAAATCTTCCAAAATTATTAGCTAAAGTTGACCAACTAGGTTCAAGCTTAACCATTGGGCAAGTTGGATCACTTTTAAATCTCGCTCTTTGTTGATCTGAAACCTCTATTTCTGCTACCGATCCATCTAAACGATCGTCAGACCTCACGAAGTCACAGAACTTATTATATTTATTAATAAACTCTGACACTTTATTCCTTAATACGAAATCTCCGGTCGCAATTGCTAAGGCGTCCGCTCCTTTAAAAAATTTATTTGCTTTATCTTTAGATATAAAATTAATCATAGATCCTAGACTATCTTTCAGCTCATTACTAAGTACGGAGGAGCATATTCTAAGATCACCTGAATCGGCGGAAAATAATTTTCTAATAAGTCGACTTTTTCCAGAATTGTTAGCCCCAATGAATATGGTAAACCTATTAAACTCAATCCTGCCGGAATCACTGAGGGCGTGATAATCAGAGATTTCGGAACAAGTCATACTATCGAAGAAGAATGTCATAATATGTGTCACCAATATTCAATGTTTTGCGAAAGCCTTGAAAAATTCTCACCTAAAATGTCTTACAATGAACTCTTTATGGCCGGCTATCAATGAAGGCTTTCGCGGTAACGTGAACAAGCAGCATCACGGTATTTTCGGCTTTGCTCGACCCCATCTTTCCTGAATTCCTCAGTCCAGAACTCGCACATTTGTTTGTTGGTGCGAATCACACTCGGATCTGTGCGATTCCGAGCTTGTTGGCGTCGGCTCTCCTCCAGGCGCTGCTGCTCCTGTCTTGCCTGATCAGCTAAGAAATCATTGGGCGATACGGTAGAGCTCCTGGATGGTTGTTGTGCTGAGCTGGGCGGAGCGTTGAATGTAGGACGACCACCAAAGATCTCTTCCATAGCCGCTCCCATGATGGCGAAAGACAGAAAGAAACCGATAATTACTATTATTGCCCAGGAAACGATATTGCCAACGACGACTGCAGAAAAGATCTTGAACCAGGACATCATTCACTCCTTTGAATACCAACATGAATTTAGCCATTCCTCTACTTCGATGTCCATCCGTAAAGACCAACTTGAAAAGATCTTTTTTAAGACTTAAAATTAGATCTAAAAATAAGGCTAACCAAAACAGATAACCACGGAGCACAGACATGAAGAGCCTTTTTGCGAGGCTTGCGGCCACTATTTCGGAGCTGAAAGCTAATCCGAACGAGGTGCTCAATCAGGCTAACGGCGAGCCGGTCGTAATTTTGAGCCATAACAAGCCCAGGGCTTATATGGTGCCGGTTGAAACGTTCGAAGCTATGCAAGAGCAGCTAGAGGATTACCGGCTTCTACAGGAGGCACGCAAGCGTATGGACGACGAATCAGTACCGGTGACTATCGATGAGCTACGAGCTGCAATTCAAGAAAAAAGCGCTCAAGGAATGGAACAAGCTTAACCCCACTATCCAGGCGGAGTTTCTGAAGATCCTGGAACGCCGCCTGGAAAATCCAAGAATTCCGAAGCACCAGTTGAAGGGCTCCTCCGACTTCTACAAGATCAAACTCAGATCTCAAGGCTTTCGCCTGGTGTACCATGTTGACGACGGAAAAGTGGTTGTTACGGTGGTCACAGTTGCCCGCAGGGATACCGTCTATAAAGACTTCTAAGTGTCAACGAAGTGTCCACGCAATCGCGGTTTTATGTGGCTTTCAGTGGTTCGGAAGTTCTGTAACTGATTGATTATGCAGAACTGTGGTTTACTGTGTCGCTTGGTACTTGGATTGAAAATCCCCGTGTCGGTGGTTCGATTCCGCCTCCGGGCACCATTAAGAATTCTGACAAAGCCCGCCATTGTGCGGGCTTTGTTGTTTCTGTCGCCCTACTTTTGCTCCACCGGCTTAAACGAGACCGGTGCCTTTTTCTCGCCGAACCCGAATGCGTGTTGCCACACACGGGAAAATACCTGCTTTTATCCTCTACCGCTCCATCCGCATAACTGCTGAGATAACAACGCTCATATTTGCGTCTAACATTCTCTGAAACCAGAATGACTTACATCATTAACACCACTGCCAACAGCGCCATTTTTCAGGGAACCATCCATGCTTCTTTCGTTTCTGGCTATCGCCATCGGCCTCACCGTTCTGGTGTGGAGCGCCGGCAAGTTTGTTGAGGGTTCCGCGGCCATGGCCGGATACTTTGGTATGCCACCGCTGTTGATCGGCATGGTGGTGGTTGGTTTTGGTACATCGGCGCCGGAGATGGTGGTGTCTGCCCTTTCCGCCACTCAGGGGAATCCGGGATTGGCACTGGGTAACGCCTATGGCTCAAACATCACCAACATCGCCCTGATCCTGGGTATTACGGCGTTGATCAGCCCGATTGCGGTTCACTCGCAGGTGATGCGCAAGGAGCTGCCTATACTCACCGCTGTGACGGCACTGGCAGCCTGGCAGGTGTGGGACCGCGAGCTGACGTTTGTGGATGCGCTTGTGCTACTGGGCGTGTTTTTCCTGTTGCTGGCCTGGTCCATCCGCCAGGGTATGACGCAGAAAAACGATTCCCTGGGCACGGAGGTTGCGGAAGAAATGAGCCACCGCTCCATGCCGCTTCGCAACGCGGTGCTGTGGCTGATTGCGGGCCTGTTGCTGCTGATCGTGAGCTCGCGGATTCTGGTCTGGGGCGCGGTTGAGTTGGCGCTTGGCTTTGGCGTGAGCGACCTGATCATCGGGCTGACCATTGTGGCGGTGGGAACTTCCCTGCCTGAACTGGCGTCGTCGGTTATCGCGGCGCGCAAGGGTGAGCATGACATTGCCCTTGGCAACATTCTCGGCTCAAACCTGTTCAACACCCTGGCGGTTGTGGGCATTGCCGGCACCATCAGCCCGATGGCGGTGGCACCAGAGGTGTTCTACCGGGATATCGCGGTGATGTCAGCGCTGACTCTGTCGCTGTTTATACTGGGCTATGGCTTTCGCGGGCCGGGACGGATTAACCGGTTGGAGGGCGGGCTTTTACTCGCCTGTTTCGTAGGCTACACCGTCTACCTGATCTCAACCACGTTCACGTCCTGACCGGGCCTAGCCAAGCAGGCACTCCCGCGAGAGCTTCTGGCTGACTTCCCGGCGCTGTCGCCGCAGGCGGTTGCCCTGGTCGTTGGAGTACCCGGCCCGCAGTTGCTTCTGGATGCGGTCCAGCTTTTCCCGATACTCCTTACAGCGGGCGTTCTTACGCTCACGCTCGCGGGCTTCCTGTTTGTCGGATAACGTTCGCCCGCCACCGCTGCCCGCTTCCAGGCTACGATTCACCTGCTGGTTGATGGTGCTCACCCGCTTGCCCCGGGTGATGTTCTCCCGCATGGGAATCAGCGAGGGCGTCCTCAGCTCAACGCGTTTGTGTTCGCGTATACCGGGCTTTATGTCGGTAAAGTGAGCAACCCCCTGGTCATCAACCCAGGTGTACATTTTTTGGGCTGATGAGATGGCGGGGATAACGAGCAATACAAAGACTGCGGCCTGCCTCCATGGCATTGGTTTCCACTCCCTGTGGTTCGTGTGTCGGCGCGGGCATTATAAACAAAACCGCGTGCGAGTGAGAGGGCCAGTATGACGGCTGGCCCACAGATCACGCATCCAGTAGCTCGATCCAGTGCTGGACCGGCACCTGGGCCTTGGTTTCCAGATGCATCTGACAACCAATGTTGGCGGTGACGATGCGGTCAGGATTGTCTACAGTCAGCGCCTTGAGCTTGTTGTTCAGCAAGCGCTGGCTGAGCTTGGGCTGGAGAATGGAGTAGGTGCCGGCGGAGCCGCAGCACAGATGTTTCTCCTTGGTTTCAGCCAGATCAATGCCGGCCCTGCGCAATACCTGGTCCACCACGCCGTTCTGCTGCATGGCGTGTTGCAGGGTGCAGGGGCAATGGAAAGCGACCTTGCCTGCGCCCTGGGGCACCTTCAGTTTTTCCAGGTCCTGTTTGAGCAGGAAAGCGCCCAGGTCGACGGTCATGTCGCTGACTTTCTGCGCCTTGGCGGCGTACGTCGGGTCATCCTTTAACAGGTGGCCATACTCCTGAACCATCGCCCCGCAACCGGAAGCGGTCATGATGATGGCCTCGGCTCCGGCTTCGATGGCGGGCCACCAGGCGTCGATGTTGCGGCGCATGGCGTTGAGGGCCTGATCATGTTCCGAGAGGTGATGGTTCACTGCACCACAGCATCCGGCTTCCGGTGCTTCCACCATGGTGACACCCAGTTTGTAGAGCACCCGGGCGGCAGCGGCGTTGGTATTCGGCGTGGCGGAGGGCTGAACACAACCGGCAAGGGTCAGCACGATGCGGTCGTGGCTGGCAGCCGGCCAGGGGCTGGCCTTTTTCCTGGGCGGCACTTTGGTGCGCAATACGGATGGCAGTACCGGGCGGAACAGTTGGCCCATGCGCAGCAGGAAGCCGAACAGTCGACGGTTGGGAAGTACCCGAGCCAGCGACCAGCGTATCCAGCGCTCTTTGGGTGGCCGCGGCATTTCCTGTTCCATCAGGCCTCGGCTGATATCGACCAGGCGGCCGTATTTCACACCGGAAGGACAGGTGGTTTCACAGCTGCGGCAGGTGAGGCAGCGGTCGAGGTGTTCACGGGATTTTTCGGTGACCTCTTCGCCTTCCAGGAACATTTTCATCAGGTAGATGCGGCCGCGGGGGCCGTCGCGTTCGTCGTTCAGTTCCTGGTACGTTGGGCAGGTGGCGGTGCAGAAGCCGCAATGTACGCAGGCACGCAGGATGGATTCGGCTTCCTGGCCTTCTGGGGTGTTGGCGAATTGTTGGACTAAATTGGTTTGCATTGTTTACCTGCTTTTTTGATTTGGAGCACAAGTGAGCGGTAACCCCTTTTCTGAAACACGCTCCTTCGGCACATCCATGTGACGCTTGGACTCCGCCATCCATGGCTCCGTACAGTTTCAGAAAAGGGGCCACCACTCACTTCCCCGGCATCTCAGAAGGCCCGCTCAGTTTCCTGTGAGATACCGGAGCTGATTGTTACAACCAGCTATAAAGTCGGCCCGGGTTAAAAATACCGTCGGGATCGAACGACTTTTTCAGCCGTTGCTGGATTTCTTTTAGCGCCCTCGGCTGGTGGTGCATCACTTCATCCGTGCGGTCACCACCCCGGAACAGGCTCACCTGGCCGCCGGCGCGCTGGGCCATGGTTTCCAGTTGGGCTATGTCCGCTTCACCACGGTACCAGCGTTGGGAGCCGGCCCAGTCGATCAGCCAGGGGCCATCAAGGTCCGGGTTTTTGGCGGTGGAGCCGACGGAGAAGCGCCAAAGCGGTTCATCACCGGCAAAGAAGTCATGCTGCATGTGTTGTAGCTGTTGCCAGAACTGGTCGCCCTGCTCCACGACTTCACCGGACCACTTTCCGGCGGTGGCCTCCACGGCGGATTTGGCACCAGCGAGGCGCAGATACACTTTGCCGTCCACCCAGGCAGCACTGGTGATGGGTTTGGGCTCTTTGGCGCGGCTGTTCATGTAGTGGATGACTTCGTCCATCGCCATGTCCTGCACCAGGGTGACGGACATCGCCGGTTTGGGCATGACTTTGAGGCTGATTTCGGTGATCGCGCCCAGTGTGCCCATGGCACCGGCCTGTAGCCGGGAGGTGTCGTAGCCGGCCACGTTTTTCATTACCTGACCACCAAAGCGCAGGTGTTCACCCTTGCCGTTGAGCAGGCGGATGCCCAGCACCTGGTCCCGTACCGAGCCGGACCAGGGCCGTGCGGGGCCTGAGAGGTTGCACGCGAGCGTGCCACCGAGCGTGGAACCATCACCAAACCTGGGCGGTTCGAAGTGCAGGCACTGGCCTTCTTCGGCCAGAGTGGCTTCGATTTCCGCAAGGGTGGTGCCGGCACGTGCGGTCAATATCAGTTCCACAGGATGGTATTCAACGATGCCTGTGTGCTCGCCCATGTTCAGAGAGCCTGCATCAGCGTCGGCGGCCCGCCCCATGAAGGCCTTGGTGCCACCGCCTTCGATATTCAGTTTCTGGCCCGTCTTGCGGGCCTGGAGAACCTGCTCCTGCAGCTTTTGAGACAGATCAGCCATGCGCCGCGTCCACCGTGTCGTGCTTGTGTTGTTTGTGCTCGAGTGAGCGGTATTCCTGACAGAAACGCAGGGCCGGGACGCCCTTGCCAGGGTTGAGAATGCCAGCCGGATCGAACGCCGCTTTGACGTCGTGGAACTGCTGCAGTTCCTCGTCGTTGAACTGTATGGCCATCTGACGGATTTTTTCCACACCCACGCCGTGTTCACCGGTGATGCAGCCCCCCACTTCCACGCAAAGGTTGAGAATGCTGCCGCCAAAGGCTTCGGTGCGCTCAAACTCGCCGGGCACGTTGGCATCAAACAGGATCAGCGGGTGCAGATTGCCGTCGCCGGCGTGGAAGACGTTGGCTACCCGCAGGCCGAATTCTTCTGACATTCGCTCCATTTCCAGCAACACGTGCGCCAGGTGCCGACGCGGAATGGTGCCATCCATGCAGTAGTAATCCGGCGAGATACGACCCACTGCCGGGAAGGCCGATTTACGGCCTTTCCAGAGCAGCGCCCTCTCCTCTTCGCTCTGGGAGGTTTTGACCGAGGTAGCGCCCAGTTTTCGGAACACATTCTCGGCCTGCTCGATGTGTTCATTGACTTCTTCCTCGGTGCCGTCCACCTCGCACAGAAGCAATGCTTTCGCCTCGCGCGGGTAACCTGCCTGGGCAAAATCGTCAGCCGCGATAATCGCATGACCATCCATCATTTCCAGACCGCCGGGGATGATGCCATGGGAGATAATTCCGCCGACGGCATCGCCGGCTTTCTGCACACTGTCGAAGCCGGCCATCACCACCTGGGCTATCTCCGGTTTTGGCAGCAGTTTTACTTTCACTTTAGTGACGATGCCCAGCAACCCTTCGGAGCCGGTCATCAACGCCAGCAGATCCATTCCACAGGCGTCCAGAGCGTCGTTGCCGACGGTCACCCGGTCTCCCTCGGCGGTGATCATTTCCACGCTGAGAATGTTGTGAACGGTCAAACCGTATTTCAGGCAATGCACGCCGCCGGAATTTTCCGCCACGTTGCCGCCAATGGTGCAGGCAATCTGGGAGGAAGGATCCGGCCCGTAATAGAGACCGTACTGGGCAACCTCCTCGCTGATCGCCAGGTTACGCACACCCGGTTGCAGTAAGGCCGTTCGCGCCAGCGGATCGATGTCCAGGATGCGGTTGAACTTGGCCAGCGACAACACCACGCCTTCCTTGTGCGGCATGGCACCGGCACTCAGGCCGGTTCCGGCACCACGGGCCACAACCGGCACTTCGTGCTCGTTGCAGATGCGCATCACCCGTTGCACCTGTTCGGCGGTCTCCGGCAGCACCACGAGCATTGGCATCTCGCAGTACATCGACATACCGTCGCATTCATAGGGCTTCATGGTTTCGTCATCGGTAATGACGAAGTCCGGGTCTATGAACGCACGGAACTGTTCCGCCAGCTCCGCTGCGCTGATTTTCGGTTTGCTGTTCATATCATTCTCTGGGAGTCATGGCTTTCAGTGAGACAGCCATCAACCGCGTTTGGTTTCAAAGTGATCAATCCCTGCCTGGGCACAGTCCATATCCTGTTGGGGGGTGCCAGAGCTGATACCGATACCGCCAACAACCTCGCCATCGACCATCACCGGCAGGCCACCACCGACAGAACTGATACGCCCACCCACTTCAGTATGGATGCCGAAAGCCAGCTTGCCGGGTACGTTCACGGCGTTGTAATCGTGTGTCGCCTTTTTCGCCGCTGATGCGGTGAAAGACTTGTCCTGGGCAATGGTCACGCTGGTGATCTTGCCGCCGTCCATGCGTTCGAACGCGATCAAATTGCCGGACTCGTCGGTGATGGCGATACACATGGGTACGCCGATCTCGCGCGCCTTCTCCGCCGCACCTTCGATGAGTATTCTGGCGTCCGCCAGATCAAGTCGTTTAACCGTCAACATGAGCAATTACTCCTCTTTATTAGCCATAAACCAGATTGGGCAGCCAGGTAACGACGCCCGGAATGAGCACACAGATAAACAAACCGAATGCCTGAATAGCAAGAAATACCAGGGACGACTTGAAGATTGTGCCCATGGTGATATCCGGCGGACACACGCCCCGAATGTAGAAGAGTGCGTAGCCGAACGGCGGGCTCAGGAACGACATCTGCATGTTCACCAGATAGAGCACACCAAACCACAGCACCACGTCCTCACCGGGCACGGCCGGGAAACCCAGCAGGCCAGGGAATTCCAGCGCCTCGACAATCGGAATGAAAATGGGCACAGCCAGAAGCAGAATACCCACCCAGTCAAGGAACATGCCCAGCACCACCAGCAGCACCATCAACAACAGCAGAACGGCGTAGGGCGACAGACCAATACCGAGGATGGTTTCGGTAATGAAGTCCTGACCACCCTGCAGGATGTAGAACCCGACAAACACCGATGCACCAAACATGATCCACAGCACCATCGCCGAAGCCTTGGCGGTGGTGACCGACGCATCACGCAGTGTGGCGACAGAGAATACCTTGTGTTTCATGGCCACCAGGATCGCCCCGAAAGAACCGATACCGGCCGCCTCAACGGGAGTCGCAACACCGCCAAACAGCAAGCCCAGCACCAGGAATACCAGTACCAGTGGGGCGATCAGGTCTTTCAGCAGCAGGAGTTTTTCCTTGAGGCCAATCCGCTCTTCCTCCGGCACTGGCGGCCCGAGTTCCGGATTGAGCCACGCGCGGGTACCCACATAAATCACGTACAGGCCAGCCAGAATCAGCCCCGGAATCACTGAGCCCAGGTACAACTCACCTACTGACTGCTGCGCCACAACCGCATAAAGGATCGCCAGGATGGAAGGCGGGATCAGGATGCCCAGTGTGCCCCCGGCCATGATCGAGCCCAACGCGATCTTCTGGTCGTACCCGCGTTTGAGCATCGCCGGTAGCGCAATAATGCCCATAGTCACCACAGCCGCACCAATAACCCCGACCATGGCGGCCAGAATCGTGGAGGCCAGTATGGTGGCAATGGCCAGGCCGCCACCCAGGCCGCCCATCCACTTGTAGACCACGTTGAACATCTCTTCGATCAGGCCGGCCCGTTCCAGCATGGAGGCCATGAAGATGAACAGGGGGATCGCTGCCAGGTCCGAGTTGGTCATCATCGGGAAGATCCGGCTGGGGATGATGTTCAGCATCATCGAGTCGCCCACCAGATAGATAAACGCCACGCCCAGGCCACCGGTCACAAAGGCCAGCGGCAGCCCCATCATCAACAGCACCGCCAGGGAGCCAAACATGATGTAGGTCAGCGGACCAATCTTCACGTCCGACAGCATGCCGGAGAGCTTGAACAGGAATTTTTCGTCGCTCCAGGGGTCGTAAAACAGGATATTGATGACTTCCACCAACACGACAAAAGCAAGGGCAATCGTGGCGATGATCATCAGCCAGGTGCCGAGCTTGCCGATCAGCGAACCCGTGCCCTGGTTGGTCATGGTTTCTGTGCTCATGCGTGTTGCTCCCGGCCGAGTTTAATGAAGATAGTGATGTCCTTGAGCAGTTTGGACAGGCCCGCCAGGAACAGCAGCGTCGACCCGAGGAGCATAACGCCCTTCACCGGCCAGTACTGAATGCCCCATGTCTCAACGGTTCGTTCGTCCATGGAATAAGAGTTCTCAAGGAAGGTCCAGGAGGTAATCATCAACGCAATCGCGAACATGAAGAAGAACATGGACGTGAAAATATCCATGCCCACGCGGCCCCGAAGTGGCAGGAAGTTGTAAACCACGTCAACCCGCACATGGGCACCGTGAAGCAATGCAAACGCACCCGCCATCAGGTACTGCATGCCGAACAGTAGAAAACTGGCCTCGTGTACCCAGATGGTGGGCTGGTTGAACAGATAGCGCATCACCACTTCGAAGAAATAGAACACCACCGCGTTCACGGTCCAGAAGGAAATAAAGACACCGGATTTCTCGCTGATCCAGTCCACCGCCTTGGTGAACCAGTTATTCGCATCACTGTAATCAACGCTTTTTTTCAGTTCCGCTTCAATCTGTTGAAGCTTCTGGTTGGCCTCGGCATTTTTGTCGATGGCTTCCACACCCCGTTGGGACAACCAACGGTCCAGCGCCATCATGATCAGCGGCATAACCGCCAGCCAGCCCCAGTAGAACCAGTGAGGCAATACAAAGCCGAACGCACTCAGGTCAGACATGTTTTATCACCTTTAATCACAGAGCGGGGAAGGCAGCGAGCGTGCCGTCGGCGCACTCCCTGCCTTCCCCGTGATCGGTTTATTATGGTTTTGCCGGCTTACATGCCTTTGATGTCTTCCTCGTTGAGGTAGCCAACGGTCTCGTTCATCATGTACTCAAGCTGGATATCCAGAATCGCCCTGGCATCCTCGTTCTTTCCGGCCCAGTTGAACCAGATCGGGATCGCAGCCTTCCGGAACTTTTCCAGGTCTTCCTGGCTCAGACGTGTCACCTTCGAGCCATCCTCTTTGAACTTCTCCATCGCTTCGATGTTGCGCTTCTGAATGGTCAGGTAGTGCTTCTGTGAGTAGATGCGAACCTCGTCCTCAACCAATTGCTGAAGCTCTGGGTCCAGCGCATTCCACGCACGCAGGTTGACGGTCAGGTCCATCAGGTCCACCGGCTGGTAGATGGACATAACACCAGGAGGCCCGAACATGATGTAGTCGGTCACCTGGGAGAAACCCAGCTCGTAGTTCACGGCAGGGCCGACGTAGTCAGCAGCGTCGATGGTGCCCTTCTCCAAAGCCGGGAAGATATCCGAACCCGGCAGGCTCACCGTGGACACGCCAAACTGCTGGAACACCTCAGCGACCATGCCGCCAGGCACACGCATCTTCATGCCTTCCATATCTGCCAGGCTGTTCACCGGCTTCTTGGAGTGAATGATGTTGGCGTCGTGTTGAATCGGGCCCACGTAAAACAGACCGAATTTCTTGTAGATCTCACGGGTCTTTTCCAGCATGCCCATGGAATAGAACATGATGTCCCACTGGTGCGGCTGATCGGGACCGGCCGGGTAGGACGACAGGAAAACGGAGGCCGGAATCTTTCCGGACCAGTACAGGGTAAAGGGATTCATACCCTGCAGAACGCCGTTGCGCACCGCCTCGAAAAGGGCGTTGTTATCCGCGGCAACCGATTTGGCCGGGTACGGCTTGATGATCAGCTCGCCACCGGATTTCTCCTCCATGCTGTTGGCCCATTCCTCGAACAGGTCATAGCCTACGGTGCCAGCGTCCCATACTGATTGAATCTTCCAGGTGGTTGCAGCCTGGGCCTGGCCAGCGCCTGCAATGGCCACACCGCAGAAGGCAGCGGCAAGTGCGAATGACTTCAGGAAACCTCGCCGCGGGGCAACGTTTCCAGACTGCGTATCCGGAGCGCTTAATTGCTCGCTGTTCTTGTTGGTATTCATCGCCACATCTCCGTTGACATTGTTTTTATCGGGGTCACGTCAACACCAGCAACAGCTGGCATTAGATCGATATTCGTAGTCCTGCCGGGTTTAGTCCAGAAAATTGCCAACTGGTCAGACCAGTTTTGTAAATGCCCGATAGACGAAAACGTTGTAATGAGCCATATTTACTGGTCCCGAAAGGGTTTCTTTAATTCAAGGCACGATAAAAACAACTGGTCCGACCAGTGACTCCTGGCAGGAAACATCATGGCAATCGCACAGGAAATTTCCTATCGACTCGAACGGCTCATTCTCGACGGCGGGCTGGCGCCGGAACAGAAAATGCCGTCGGAACGACAACTGGCTACCCGGCTTGGCGTGTCCCGCGCCATCATCCGCGAAGCCCTGCACGAGTTACAGGGGCGGGGCGTGATTGAGACCCGGCATGGCAAGGGCTCTTTCGTAGCCCGAATTGTGCCCGGCGGTGAAGAGGACGGCGAGGACAGCCCGCTGCTGCAGATGTTTACCGGCCACCCGCGAACCCTGTATGACCTGCTGGAAGTAAGAGAACAGCTGGAGGGCCAGGCCGCCTATCTGGCGGCACAACGTGCCACTGCATTGGACCTTCATCGCATCACCAAGGCCTACTCCGCACTCGAACAGACCGACCCACTCACCAACGCCCGGCCGGATCACAGTTTCCATCAGGCCATCGTGGAAGCGTCCCACAATCCGGTCCTGGTGCATGTTCTGAATGGCTTGAAGAACCTCATGCTGTTGACGGTGGAAGCCTCCGTGGCCAACCTGAATCCGCGTGAGGAAATGCGCAACAAGATCTCCCGGCAACACAAGCGAATCTACCAGGCGGTGATGGCAGGAAAGCCTGAGGCGGCAAAACGCATCGCCATGGCCCATGTGCGTTTTGTCAGTGACGCCATGCGTACGATCGAGCAACAGGGAACGGCCATTATCCGGGTCTCCCTGCACGCATCGGCAACATCGGAAAAGCCACCACAACGGGCATAAACGGCAAAAAGCTTGCATCAAACGTTCAATAATCCACAATTAACACGCGGTATGTGTAATGAAAAACAGAAAAACCCCGCTTTAGGGGGATTGATTTCCGCATCCACAGCCCGTAAAACTTGCGCCTTTGTTATATAGCCTCGGGAGCCACCTATGGCGGATTCAGCGCCTCTGATCTGCAAGGACATCCACAAGACCTTTGATCAACTGGAAGTCCTCAAGGGCATTTCACTGGAAACAAAGAAGGGGGATGTCGTTTCCCTGATCGGCAGCTCCGGCTCCGGTAAGAGTACGTTTCTGCGCTGTATCAACATGCTCGAGACACCCACCTCCGGCGACATTATCGTGCACGGCGACCCGATTCGGTTCACCACCAACCGCAAGGGCGAGCGGATTCCGGCGGACAACAGGCAAGTTGAACTGATTCGCGCCCGGCTTTCCATGGTCTTCCAGAGCTTCAACCTCTGGTCTCACATGACCGTGCTGGAAAACATCATTGAAGCCCCTATTCACGTGCTCAAAGTGCCCAGAAAAGAAGCCATCGAAAGGGCCGAAGCCTATCTTGAAAAGGTCGGCATCTACGAGCGCAAGGACTACTACCCGGCCCAGATGTCAGGCGGGCAGCAACAGCGGGCCGCCATTGCCCGTGCCCTGGCCATGGAGCCGGAAGTGATGCTGTTTGACGAACCCACGTCCGCGCTCGACCCAGAGCTCGTTGGTGAGGTTTTGAAAGTCATGCAGAACCTCGCGGAAGAAGGCAGAACCATGATCGTGGTAACCCACGAAATGTCGTTTGCGCGGGATGTGTCATCCCAGGTCCTGTTTTTGCATCAGGGCGTGATCGAGGAGCAAGGTACACCGGACAAAGTCTTCGACAATCCGGATTCAGAAAGAATGAAGCAGTTTCTGGCTCCAAAGTTCTGACGTGCAGTGCTATCTTGAAACCATGTTTCCTTGTCGGGGCAGATCCGCCCCGGAAGTAAATGCCAAAACCAGCAAAATAAGGCAGACCACTGCCGATAATAAAGCCCACAAGGCTGACTACTGGAGAAGTGACTCATGAGAAAACTGATTGTTGCAGCAAGCGTCGCCCTGGCCATGATGGCCGGTGTCGCCCACGCCCAGGAACGTAACCTTCGCATCGCCTTCGACGTGCCCTACGAGCCGTTCGAATACAAGGATGAAAACGGCGAACTGACCGGTTTCGAAGTGGAACTGGCCGAAGCCATGTGTGAAGAGATGAACGCCAACTGCGAATTCGTTATCCAGGCATGGGACGGTATGATTCCGGGCCTGCTGGCGCGCAAGTTCGACCTGATCATGTCCTCCATGTCCATTACGCCCGAACGTGCTGAGCGTGTGCTGTTCTCCGAGCCGTACTACAACACTCCGGGTGGCTGGTTCGGCCCCGAAAGCTTCAACACCGACGTCACCGACATGGCCGCCATGGAAGGGATGACCGTTGGCGTACAGCGCGGCACCACCATGGACACCTTTGTGACCGAAAAAATGGGTGGCGTTGTGACCATCAAGCGCTACACCACCGCTGACGACATGGTCCTTGACCTGGAAGGCCAGCGCCTGGACGTGGTCTTTGTGGACTACCCGGTTGGTGAGCAGACCGTCCTGAGCAAGGATGGCTTCAAGGAAGTTGGCGAGCCGGTCAAACTCGGCCAGGGCGTGGGCGTCGCCATGCGCAAGCGTGACGAGGATCTGGCGCAGGAAGTCAACGAGGCGCTTGCCACCCTGAAGGAAGATGGTACCTACGACACCATCATGGAAAAGTACTTCGCTTACGACATCAAGATGTAAAACTGGCCCGGGGGCAGCGTTTTTTGCTGCCCCCGCTTACCGGATGTACCCATGATTGACTTGAAAGGCTACGGCCCGGCCCTGCTGGAAGGGGCTGTGGTCACCATTGAACTGGCCTTCTTTTCCCTTGCTCTCGCGCTGGTTCTGGGGCTGATTGGCGCTTCCGCCAAGCTGTCCAAAAGCCGGGTAGCCATTGGGATTGCGACCACGTATACCACCCTGATCCGTGGCGTACCGGATCTGGTCATGATGTTGCTGTTTTACTATGGCGGCCAGGTCGCGGTTAATAACCTGTCGGATTACCTCTACGACGCCTACGACATAGACTTCTTCTTCCAGTTTGACCCTTTTATCTCCGGTGTCATCACCATTGGCCTGATCTTCGGTGCCTACATGGCGGAGACGTTCCGTGGTGCCTTTCTCGCCGTGGAGAGCGGTCAGATTGAAGCGGCCCGTGCCTACGGTTTCAGCCGCTGGCGCACGTTTCACCGAATCATATTGCCGCAGATGCTGCGCCATGCCCTTCCTGGCATCGGCAATAACTGGCAGGTACTGCTCAAAACCACCGCACTGGTCTCCATCATCGGCCTGACCGATATGGTGCGTGTCGCCGAAGAAGCCGCCAAGGCCGAGCGCATGCCATTCCATTTCTTTATTCCGGTGGCGTTTGTTTACCTCAGCCTGACAGCCGGTTCCGAGCTGTTTATCAAGTGGCTCAACAAGCGCGCCAATATTGGCGTGGTACAGGGGAGCTGAACCATGCCTGAATTTCTTGCTGAACTGCTTAACCAGAACGATATCTTCACCGCCCCCACCATCATGGAATACTGGGGCGGGCTGGTCACTACCGTTCAACTGGTATTTCTGTCACTGATCCTGGGCCTGCTGGTTGCCGTTCCCCTGGCGATCATGCGCACCTCGAAGAACCCACTGATCAACGGCCCGGTCTGGTTCTATACCTATATTTTCCGGGGCACACCGTTGTTGATCCAGCTGTACATCATTTACTACGGCCTGGCCCAGATAGAGGGTATCCAGCAAACCTTCTGGTGGGACATCTTCCGTGAAGCTTTCTACCCGGCCCTGCTGGCGTTCACACTGAATACCGCCGCCTACACCACGGAGATTATCCGGGGTGCCATTGTAGCCACACCCAGTGGGGAGATTGAGGCGGCAAAGGCCTATGGCATGAGCTGGGCACTGCGGATGCGCCGGATTATCCTGCCGAGCGCGGCGAGGCGGGGTGTGCAGGCATACTCCAACGAAGTCATTTTCATGCTTCACGCCAGTGCCATTGCCAGCGTGGTGACCCTGGTGGACCTGACCGGGGCGGCGCGGAACATTTATTCCCGATTCTACGCCCCCTTTGATGCGTTTATCTTTGTGGCGCTGCTCTACATGGTTTTGACGTTTATGTTGGTGTTTGCTTTCCGCAAGCTGGAAAACTATCTGTTGCAACATCAACGGCCGGTGAGTGGCTGACAAATCCACAGTGCAGGGACGTCCGGAGCGCAGCTGAAATGATTTTTGGTCCTGGCCTTGATTGGCTTTCTCACACGCTCACGCGAACAGAGCACGCAACATCGGAAAAGATTGTTGTTCTGGACGACGGCACGGGGTTGCAGTTGCAGGACTCCGGGCTCCTCTATCTGGAACCCCCTACTGGGCGCCCCAACCCCAACAATGAGTCGCTGATTGTTTCCGCTGGCATCCATGGGAATGAAACCGCGCCCATTGAGGTTCTGAACCATCTGTTGAATGAGCTGATCGACGGTCAATGGCAACTGGCCTGCCAGGCGCTGTTGATACTTGGCAACCCAATGGCGATGGATGCTGGCCAGCGCTTTATTGACGTGAACCTCAACCGCCTGTTCGGTGGCGCCCACCGTAAACCGGAATACCGGAACTTTCCCGAGGCGGAGCGGGCCCGGTTGCTGGAGGACGCCTGCAGGGCCTTCGCCACCAAACACTCTGCCAATGTGTGCCACTACGACCTGCACACCGCCATTCGCCCGTCATTGCGGGAGAAGTTCGCCCTCTATCCGTTTGTGGAGGGACGGGATATTCCGGATGGGCAGATTGATTTCCTGCTGGAGGCGGAGGTGGAAACCCTGCTATTGCAGCATCGTGAAGGCACCACCTTCGCCTCGTTTTCCTCGTCCGAACTGGGAGCAGAAAGCTTCACTGTGGAACTTGGCAAGGTACGGCCTTTCGGGCAGAACGATCTCGGCCGCTTCACGGGTATTGCCAATGCCTTGCGACGACGACTGAAAGGCGAGGAACCGCCGAAAAGGGACAAGGGGGCAGCACCGATAACAGTGTTTGAAGTGGTGCATGAAATTCTGAACACCGGCGACAGCTTCCAGTTCCACGTGCCAGACGACGTCGCCAACTTCACCATGTACGACCCGGGCACGGTCATCTGGGAAGACAGTAACACCCGCTACACGGTAGGCGACACACCCGAAGGCATTGTGTTCCCGAACCGCGACGTACCCGTTGGCCAGCGGGTAGGCCTGATGATCAGACCCACCCGCTAGCGTCAGGCCGGAGCGTTCTCTGGCTCTGCCACCTTGCAGCTGATCACGTGGGTACAGACCGACGGTACCACCAGCAACGTCAGTACCGTAGAGGCCAGCAGGCCCGAGATAATGGCCCAGGCCATTGGCGGCCACAGGGTGGAGCTGGAGAACGCCAACGGCAACAAACCCGCAACGGTGGTCGCAGTGGTCAGCAGGATGGGCCGTGTGCGCTGCTCCACCGCCTTACGAACCGCATCCCGAATGTCATCCCCCTTCTCCAACTGTCGATCCATCACATCCAGCAGTACGATCGCATTGTTCACCACTATTCCCACCAGGGCGATGACGCCCAGCAGCGACTGGAAACCAAACGGCGAGCCGGAGAACACCAACCCCGGGAAGATACCCACGGTGGCCAGTGGCACGGTCAGCAGGATAATGCCGACACGCCGGAAGGAATTGAACTGAATAAGCAGGAAGAACAGCAGCAACAGCACACCAATAGGCGCCGTGGTCAGCAAGGCGTTGTTGGCATCGCCGGAACCCTCGGCGTCACCGCCCATGTCCAGCCGGGTACCCGGGGGCAAGGGATTTTCTGCAAGCCTTGTTTCCAACCCTTCCAGGACCTGACTGAAGCTGTAACCTGCCATCAGGTTCGACCAGACGGTGTTCATTCGGGTGCCATTGCGTTGGAACAGGGCCG
>Ga0208553_1000082_pt1 | contig 39909 bp, 45 predicted proteins | sample 6_EtaG_FD_184079 | JGI IMG/M metagenome (GOLD analysis project Ga0208553, IMG submission 184079) | Marine viral communities from the Subarctic Pacific Ocean - 6_ETSP_OMZ_AT15160 metaG (SPAdes) (version 2) | ecosystem: Environmental > Aquatic > Marine > Oceanic | place: Pacific Ocean | collected...
TCCAAACTTAACAAAGTTTTTAGGATCGGAATAATCGATTTGAGGAATGAATGTATCATTCTTCGTTATTATTTGTTCTGCATTGCGAGACGATTCTACAAATTCGTATTTGTCTTTATCGCTTGCGTAATCACTAAAGTTTGTATCTTTATTTGCAGAATCAAATAATTTCTTAATACTCATAACTCTCTACTCTGAATTTAAAAGATTCTTTTTGTTCTTGCCATGACTTCGTGCTATTATCATAAAATGCAAACTTCAGTCCATAAGCATAACCGGGCTCTAATAAATTCATATCTAGATCGAAATAGCTACCAGATATATCGTAGGATAACGCAGTGTGCAGATCGCTGCCGGTACCGTATGGAACAGCTTCGTATCCGTCCATAATTCTATATACTCGATATGATGCGCTCACTATCGTTTGAGACTCTATGTTAGAATTAGCAACCGTATAAATATTTGGACTCCAGTTCTTTTCTCTAACGAACAAATTCATTCTTGCTGTATCAGTTCCTAAATACCTTGTTTGTAAGTTGGTAATGGATAAATAATAAGTAGGAAATGCAACAGAATATCCAGAATCGTAGAACATTGGTTCTATAGCGCCTGTAAAATATTGTGTCGATGATGATTGTGCGGTTGCAATATCATCATCTGGCTTAAACCAAACATCATATACTGTATCTAAAGTGGCTGAAGGTAAACAAACCGAGCAAGAATAAATTCCCGTTGAAACATATCCGCCGGTGGTCACAATAACCGAATTACAAAGAGTTAAAGCCGAAGCCGAAGGCACAGAATTGTTAGCAGATCCCGAAAATAAACTAACAGTAACTTCTCCTAATCCCACATCTGGAATATTTACCAGCTGTCCCCTAACAATATTATAAAAATATATAATGTTTGTATTGTCTGCTGCGGGAGCGCGGGAGCTGCTAAAGTAGAAATTGCCTCTATCGTCTTTTGTTGTAGAATCCCAGCGGGCTTCAATTACTGGGCGATAAAAGAAAAATTCTGTATTACGACCAAAAAACCTCTTTGTATAATAAGATTTTACTGCACCGCCGGTAATCGGCAATACCATATCATCAGCAGTATTGTCGGCGACAGTTGCGATGGCCTCAAAACTGGATGAAAGATGAATTCCCATACCATAATTCGATATCGTACCGGCGATCCAATGTTCTACCAAAGGTGTGATATCCAATTCTAAGTTTTCTGTTCCACCAGCAAATGTGGGTTTAAACTGTGGATCATCTGAACCAGTTCTATAAGAGCCACCAACTGAATCATTTGTTGTATAATCACTTCCGGTCCAGGGCAAAGTATTTGATGCGCTTACCCAATTGGAGCCAATATCTCCTCTGGTGAGATCTTTATATCCTTCTAAATCTAGGCCATCGCCCTCTTGCCAAGCTTGTGCTATAGGCAAAACGTTTAATGTATAATCTATAGGGGTGGTTCGTGAATGAGGCGCGTTATATACTTTAAGGTAAAAACTAGTGGATCCGCTAGCTGGAAGAATGCCATTAGTTCGGTCGGTACTAATATCTGTTACAGGAAATTTAATTAAAATTCTCGATAATTCTTGGGAGCTAGTTGTTTCTCGACCATAAATCGAAAATGTTTCTAAAACGTCTGCGGCGCCAGCATTTGCCCCGGTACCACGTGTTTGTAAGTTTAACTGAAAGGCATTGACGATTGTATTATCGGCACTGGCTGTATATCTAATTAACATTATCTGATCTTACCCTTGATGTCAACATCAACAAACTTAACTTCAAATATTGCATTTTTTGGACACATCAACAAACTACCCTCGGGCGAAAAATTCTTATTTATTGAAAATCGCACATTAGAATATTGGGCGCCAGTTTTGTTAAAAATCTTAACGTTCGTTACATCTAAAACGTTGGTCAATTTTTTAAGTTCAGAATATACGTCACTTATTTGAAAGTGTTCTCCAATATAAAAGTCGCTTGCATAATGACGTTGCAGAATAGTAATTGCAGCTGCAAGTACGCCGTCTGCATTTGCTGATGGCATTGTAGTGATTACAAACTCAATTCCCAAGTTAATAATATAAGGATCTAAGATATCGATAGTATCATTAACCATTCTATACTGATTTAGCCATGTCTTTAAATTACTTTTAATGGCCGCATTGGTTTGTATTAATTTTCCAAATGAATCTTCAGAAATTACATACATGTTTAAGTTTCTCTTAAGAGAGTCTGGATCTTTTTGCACAGAACATTTTTTAACAGAACCAAATTTCCCCGGCATTCTATATGCAATGTTTTCATAATCTGCTTGTGTAACCGCTCTATTTTGTGTTGGGAATGTATCAAAGATTCTCTGTTTCACTTCTGCAGAAGAAGGATAAGTAACATCTCCAACAATCGGCTTTTCATTAGTCGCCTCTATAGAAGCTATTACTGTATTGAGAGTGGAAGTAGATAGGTTTTCTCTATTTTTAAATTCTACAATCGGAGATGCTACCGCATTAATAGAACCAACTGCCGAATTGGAATTCATCGGATTTGTAGTTCTATATGCAACAGTAAGTTTAGTATTTACCGGTACCACTCCATAATTGGTATTCTTCGATAATCTTGTCGGATCAAATGTAGTATTAGTTACATAATCTTTTCCGAAAATATCAAGAGCCACAGCTTGAGGCTCTGCTATGATTTCAGTAGTTGATTGTTCGCCGCTGCCAAATTGAAGAGATACAGTGTCCCCGCCTCTTACAACAACAAATTTTCTAGAAACCAGCATTGGCTTAATTATGGAAGGAACATTGTCGTTTTTAAAATTATTGTTGGGTATTTCTTGGTATACAATATCTTGAGAAAGATTTTCTACCTCAAAATATTTATTGCCTTCAGTGTCTGTTACTGAAATAACTTCTGAAATATTATTTGATTTAAGAGATATTCTTTTATATTTTTCATAAGCTCCTATAGTAATCTGCTGTTGGCCAAATCTTCCTGATACAACATTTCCATAAGCTTTTATAGCATAATGAGTTGGCGTGCCGGTGGCATCGCTTATCTTCGATACAATTATAGGATTTTGTGGCTGATTAAGATCTACATTTTCAGTCAAAATGAAATTAAGGCCTTGTTTCGATTTAAAGCGAGTGCCTCTTTTCAAAATTGGAATATAGTTTAGATCGGGGCCTAGGCCTGTGGTATCGGCCGGGATTTCCACAAATATGGCCACTTCGCCATACGTTGAGGGCCGGCCAGGATTTTTATATCCTAGGATCCTTCCGTGACGAGTGATATTATTTAAACTATATGAGGTATCTAAAAACGATTCATTAACATTATAATCTAAATAAAATGATAGCTGATCTCCAACATATGCTACCGCATCAAGCATTAAAGAGCCGAAAGATGCTTCACTAAAATCTTGAAAAGTATCAGGATAGAATCTTTCAGCGATCTGTTGCAGGTCGTTTCTAATTGAGTCAAATTCTCTATTAGTATAATTTATCGGTAAGATCTTCTTATCATTTTTGGGCATTTATATGGATATCCTTCAAATTAAATAGTTATTTCTAACAAATCGTTAATACCAATATCTGGAATTTGATAAGTTAAAACTACACGGATGGAGTTTGTGTCGGGAGAAGAATCAAATTGTAAATCTTCTATAGTAACAATAGGAAGATATAATTGAATTTGTTTGTTTAATCTGGTTTGAATTTTGCCGGGGACATTTTCTGTATAATTTAAGAATAAGAGCCTCCTTATCCCAACTCCAAAGTTAGGTTCCATAACTCTTTCACCCGGATCGGTGAGAATTAACATTTTTAAATTTTGCTTTACCATCTGACGAATAGTTGTGATCATGGTGAACCCATCACCATCATCATATGTAATTGGTAATTTTATTCCGATCGAAGACATGTTTTAGTACCTCTTGTAATTATCAAATAATTTATTTTTTACACAATTCGCCTGAAGAATCAAACGGATTAGTTCTAGTTTGCTTTCTGCGCCATCGAGGCAATATCGCTTTAGCTAGATTTGGTCGGATTCTCCCTTTAAGTTCGCTAATAGTAAATTCAACTGGATCAAAGTCAAACATAGATTCAAAATTTGATTCAAAATCTCTTGAATTATAGAATCCCCTAAATAAGGATTTAATTCTTGCTTTAGAATTTCTTAGAAGCTCTTGGTCCCAATTATCCCATTCAAGAACTCCGAGGCCTTGTAAAAATCCCGGACTTCTGTCATCTGCGGATGCCCAGCCTTCTTTGCTGGAGGAATAATCAGGAATTCCGTCTGTGAACGTGATTTTCATGCCGGGCTTTGCTTCAAATGTTGCGGCATCATCGTTAACATACTCTCCGGTCTCTACAGTTACTTCGCCGATAGAAGGTAAAAAAGCCATATCATTATAAATAGCCGCCAGAGATAATAGCTTGCTTGTAGGAACAATATAACGTGCCGCTAGTTTAAATTTCTCATCTTCTTTCAACATTTTTAATAAACATAATAATTCTTTTGAATTTGCCTGAACTGGAACAAAAGCCTGAATTTCATAATCTAAAGCATCTATTTCAACAGATGTTATTTCAAACTTCTGTCCGTCAACAAGAGCGGAAAATTGCAAACCATGACGTACTCCTAGCTCTCCTTTAATCCCCACCGGCTCATCAGTTGGTTCTTCTCGCGTTGCAGCAGATTTAGATGCCTCTTGGGAAATATCGCCTAGAGCATAAACCACTTCTAAGGTACCAGGATAAACATCTGAAATATTAAGCGTTGGTGAGTTTGATTTAATAATCTCGGAGCCTTCTTCTATCCCATATTTTATACCATTAATATTGATATATTTTTCTATAACAAAAGGCTTTTGCGAACTAAATAGTTCTTCGATATCAATACCAAAAGTCGCCAATACTTGTTCAAAAGCAGCAATTGCCGTATCTAACGCCGTTTGTAATGTCGCGTCGAGAGGGCTTGCAGCTACGGCAACTTCGGCTATATTGATTGCTTCTTTCGCGATATCGATCGCCACCTGAGCCGAGGTGGAAATTTGTTCATAGGCCGGTTCATAATTGTATGATTCAACATCACCAATCGGTATTATCATTCTGCTAATATTGTGTATATGAGGGCCCACTCCATCATTCCCATAAATATCCTTACAATCCGGATAACAGTCAGATTGTGATGTTTGAACTGCCCAGTTAATAACTTGATGTTTGTGTTTTATTCTCGAATCTGTTGGAGAATAAGCAGTATAAGCCCAACCATTTCCCTCTACATCAACTTCATATGCATGAGTGTGATTTGCCACATTAGAAGTTGTTCCATACGATGGGCCGCTCGGTTCTTCTTCCATGACAGCAACAATCTCTTTATCTAAATCTAGGTCAATGCCGCCATTTGTAAATTGTGTTAATATAAAATAGTCTATGTCAGTATATTTGGGAACAATATTAATGGCCTCCAAGTTTTCAATAAATTTATCAGCCATATATTGAAGCTCAGTCTTAACCATTTCTTTCAATACAATCTTGGCCTCGTCCTCGGTTGCTTTAATCGCTTCAAAATTTAATCTTTCTTTATATTGTTTATATGTTTCAAAATTATCTGCGAATACCTTTATGGATGCTGCAGCGCCGGCGCCGGGAATAGGAAGTGCGGCCCCCATAATAGCAGCTGCTGCGGCTTTTTTAAGATCGCTTCCTAAGTTTTGTGAATTCTTCCAATTTTCTTTGGTTGGATAGCTATATCTTGCTTGCATCTCATTGATATTATTAATAGCGTTTAAAACGGAATTAGGAGGATCAACTATTTTACCTTCATCCACTAATCTTCCGTAGGTCTGTACTGCTTGTTCCAAAAAAGAATACCAAAATTCTTCATCTTTAAAGGGGTTAAATCTCTCCCAAAATGCACTCTGAACGTCTTTGAATGCAGCTTCTATATTTTCAACAATATATTGGGGATATATCGAACTGTATACATTATCAAAATCAGGCTTAAAAATAGTAAATGCCGCCATTGTTTTGATAAAATGAATGCTTGCATAAATCCTACAAGCTGCCGTAATCACTCCTTGAATTCCTGCGGCACTATATCTCTCTAAAATTCTATTATATGGCAATTCAACAGCACAATCCGAATCAAATTTTAATCTTTCGTCGGCTGGAATATTATTATACGTTTCTTCAATTTGTTCGCTAATCTCGCCAAAGTCGATCAAATCTGTCTTAGAGGGTTTACAGGGACTCAGTTCGGGAAACATTATATCGATCAAACCAAGCCATCCTTCGTTCTGCAGTGGCTTTATATATACAGGAGGATTTACATAATTTCCTCCAAATTGAGCCGGATCGAGATAAAAAACCCTTATGTCTTCTGTATTTGTAGCCTCATATTGATTTCTGCTAATTCCCAACACCGCATCGTCATTTGTAAGAGATTCGCCATTGAGTGTTGCATCACTGTACAAAGTGCCGCCAGGGCTATCGGTCTGACCTCCTTGAACTACATAGTCGCCGGCTTCTTCTGTTAAATCATCGTATTTGGCGCCATATAAAAAGGCATTTTCATTATCTGCTATTTCTTCTACTATTTTTGCAAACACTATATCTAGCGTATCATTATAAAAGCTTTTAAGATCTTCAAGTGCGCCGGTATAACCTTGCTGGGTCAACATTTCATGTAATAAAACTAGCTGAGGGATGTAATCTGATTTTCTATGAAAGCTCTTCTGAAAATCTGGATAATCGTCTAAAGATAACAAACTAAAGGTATCATCAACCGCTAAAAACTCAAATTCTCTTTCTTTTTGAATTGATGGAGTTCTCAAAGATCTTGCAGCTTTTTTTTCGTCTCTAGTCATTGATTTTCTATCAGCCCGAGTAATATCTGCACCAAAATTTAAAAGATTAGTGATGTTAATGCGCACGGTGTCTGCAGGAATATTATTTATGGCAAGCTGTCCTTCACTTATTTTCTCTTCTTTCATTTCAGATAAAAATAATTTCATATTAAAACCATAAAGATAAGTTGAACCTTCATGAAATACTTTGCCCTTATTATTATCTCTAAATTGTAATTCTATGTCGGGTGTAGCTTTTCGACCTTCTCTGATAAAGTCAACTGTCTCATTTTCAGGTCTGACTACCGCGCTGGTTTCATATCCAAAATCGGGCAATGTAAGCACATCTACTCCACCATATAAACTTAAACCCAATTCTTGAAATGTTTTAGTTATTGTTTTCTTGTCGGCAAATTCGTTATTAGTGTTGAATGTGGTATCCAATCCCTGCATTTGATATCGCATCCATTCTGCTATATAAAGTGGAAATTGGCCTTCTTGGTCGTCGGCGCCTTCGCTCGTAACAAAATCAACATAGTTTTTTCTATTGAAAGCTTTTCGATAGTGAGCAGTTAGTGGTGTTCCCAGCGTATCGCACAATATCATGTTTAAAATACCCCAGTTTTTTTCGCCTGGACCATTACCCAGCATATCAGTTGAAAAGTCCATAAACACTTGCTTTAAAGTCATTCCGAGAGATTTGTTTTTGGCTGCTGTTACCACTTCTGGTTCAAACGGCACCAATCCGTTCTGGCAACCTGGATCTGATAAAATCGGCGGCATTGAATTAGCAATCAATTCACTAGGATCTTGTTGAAGCGCATTAGTAATGTCTTCAAGTTTTTCTAATAAATCTGCTTGTTGTGAATCACACATTTGTTTAGCTTGGCTTTCGGTGGCCCTGCCCTCTAACAATTGGTTTCTATAGTCACAAAAATTTTCTAAGGCTTCTGGTGTCGCGCAAATTGATGGATCTGCTGGGAAAGTATCTTCATCTCCCAAGTTGTTTAAGAAATTTTGCATAGCTGTGCGGGAATCTGCCGGCAGTAAATTACCCATATTTGTGGTAAAGTCTGCGATCGATCCTTCGTCGGGGAGCGCATCTCTATATTCAGGATATTCATATTCGATGATTTGATCCATTATAGTTAAAGATTCAGATGTCGGAGTGCCTAAGAACATATTCATCATTTCGCCTCTCGTTAACGAAGCAGACATGTCTCCGGTAAATTGCAATAGCTTTTCTGTATCAGCTAATGCTGCCGCTCCCAAACCTAATTTTTCGAACATATCAATTATAGTTGATTCAACTTGAGCCTGATTGGCATTGGGGCCACAAATAGATTCTCTGATTATATCAGCAATAGCTGTTCTATCATTTAAATCGCCCCATGAGCCTAAAATCTGGCCGGCTGATTTTAATGTTTGGCATAATGAGTTTCCTATCAAATTACAAACTTTAACCATTAATCTCGCTAATACAGAAACAAATATATTTTGTAATTTTAATGTAACTTGGGCAAACATAATGCCCGTTATGTCATTCTTTGCCGGGATCCAACTTAAAGGATTTCTTATAATCGGCAATGTAATATCATCTATTCCTTTACAAAACGGTAATTCTATATCTCTAACAAAATCTAAAACTGACGGACTGAAAAGAGGAGGTTGTGGGCAATCACCCAAAAGAATCAATTTAGCTATGAGCTGTGATCCTGGAAATCTATTTAATACTTCTAAAACACTAAAAAGATCCTCGGAAAAATGTGTAATAATGGCCTCTATATAAATTTCCATTATAAGGCCATATGCTTGTTGTGGAGAATTTTGCTTTTGTCCAAATCTTTGTGCTAACGTTTTTACATTATTGTTATTTTGTATGCCGGATAGTTGACTTGTTGTACTTTTTAGTGAATTTAATGAATTTTGGCCGGCTTCTTTAACTTGTTGTAAGAATTCTCTATCGTCCCATGGTTCGATGTTGGTGATCGATCCCGGATCAACACCATTTTTAATATAATCGTTTATTCTTTGATTGGTTGAAGAGTCATCAAAAATATTACCAGATTCTAATTTTGCACGAACTAGGCTCTTTACTGCGCCTTGATCTTCAGGAGGAAGAAGATTGACCATTTTTCCAAAATTTATGATGGACATGTTTTGTAAAGCCGACTTTAATATTGCCCCTAAAGATACTTCAAACGAAAGCCCCCCCAATAAACAATTTGTGGATTCAATTAAGACATCTTTAAGGCCGCAAAGTTTTAATGTACCGAGCAGATCCGTTAATGTGCCTTTAATATCGGATGGGGTAGCATCTTTTTCATCGCCCATGCCCAATACTTTCGCGCACAAGTCTCCAAAAACGCCATCATCCAATTCAAATTGCTTGTTGGCTTGAACTTTAGCAAGAGCAAGAATTGTGGATAGATTATTCTCTTCTGGCTCATATCTCAATCCAAGCTTGGTCGACTCTCTTTCTACTTCTTCTAAATCCGATTTACATATAATTTTATTAAAATTATAAAAAACAGCATCAGCCAAATCAAAATCTACATCTAATATATCTTGGCCGAGCTGTTTAGCTTCTGATACCAATGTATCGCCAACACAACTGGCTGCTGTAACCAAAGAACTATCTGTTCCAAAGGGCCAATTCTCTAAAACAATGACTGTGGGATAGGTGTGTTCAACAATAAAATCTGTCCAAACCGGAGGTTCTCTCGCAGTTAATTGAGTTATCATATCATCAATTTTTGAAAGATAACCCATCGCCGTTTTATCTTTAAAGACCCCTTTTTTTGTTAAAGATTTAATTTTCTTTGGGCCAAAAGTAGTTTCTTTATCCCCACAATCTCGCGTAGTAATGGTTATTTTCTTTAATTTATATTCGTCACTAAATGTAAATCCAATTTCATTTACAATATCTTTATTTAAGCCTATTCCCGAAAACTTACCGCCTCGGAGGATATAATTTTTTTTGCTTAAAAAGCCATCTATAGCTTTAATAACTTTTTCTAAAGTGCCGGTACCGGTGATTCCGTTATCACCATATCTTTTTAAGTTAAATACTCTATTTTCGCCCTCGAATATAACATTGCTTCTTTGTGTTGCGCGGAAAACGTTTAAATATGTACCATACATATTGAGTGCTCTTCTTACTTTTAAAACGTTTGAATTTAACTCTGCTGCATTATATGTTACTGTGATATTGCCGGCAGCGGTGCTCGCATCGGCGGCATCGTCTTCGTCGGATTCATCATCGATGGCATCGCTGATAAGAGCTATATTCTCATAAGGTACTGAATATAAGAGCTTTACTCGGGAGCCTCTCCGAATATCAAGATCATATTTTTCATATTCTACTATATCGCTTAAAGATGAAACATTAGATTCGCTATTGTCTTTTTCAAAATAAACTAAAATCCCATCGATGGCTTCATTTTTGTGTTCATCAAAAATTGATTGTACGTGTTCATTTGCTTCATCGTCGCCGGCGCCGACAACAGGAATTAAAGAAGATTCCTGAGTTACTATTGTGATTTGATATTGGCAGGTTTTTTCATTTAGCCATGGCTCATCAACATCTTTAGTTTTCCAATCGGGAGCAATATAATTTATATTTTTATCACATGGAGGACAGATTTTTTGTTCTGGAACATTGGTTAGTTCGTCACATGCGTCCAAAAGTCCAGAATTATCTTTATCTTGGTATTCTAAAAATTGTGATTTAGCCATCTTAAAACCTTATGAGGTAAATACATTTGTGCTAGAAACTCTCTTCGGAGAGCCGTCCGAAACATATGTATTGTTCCAAAAAACTTTATCTAATCTTAGTTGTATGATTGAATCTATAAACTTGCCAAATGTTTCTTGCATAACTGGACCTGCGGCTGCGGCGTGATGTGGTTGTATCCCTGGAGGTATTGTGATTCCTAAAATACCAGCAAAAGCACCTTGATAAATGGCCATTCTAATTAATGCTCCATTTAATTTATCTAATATATCAGCCAAATCTCTAATGCATGCTTCCATATTGGCGCCCTTTACTATTCCTTGAATAACCGGCACTTCTTCGTCTGCTTCAGTGCCCGGCAATCCAAAGGTAGGGGTCGTTCCATCAACGTTGCCCGCAGAGAAAACGATTTTTGGAGCACGAGAAACTTTGCCGCCAAGTGCTGTAGTGATTCCACCTGCGATGCCCTTATGTCCTTCCGGGGCCCCTGTGCTAAATTGTATTCCATCATAACCAAAAAACCTAACTTGATCTGCTGCGGCGCCGATGGCGGATTGTGCTTTCTTATTTCCAAGCGGCCCATCGCAAAACCCCATATTTTTATCCACATCGGTTACATCAGATATTGTGAATCTCGCTGCATCAGCTATACTCGGATCTGCAAAAGCTCCATCTTCCAAAACTTTAGAACTGCGGCGCATGGCGCCAACAGCTATATCCACCGTTTCAGTCGCCAGAGAATCTGGATTGGCCCCTTTAGAGCCATAACCAGTACCTCGGCCAAAGGGGCGATCAGGGCCAATTTTAATACATTCGCCAAATATGGTTTCGGCCTGTGCTCTGATGCGATTAACGTGTCTTGAGGGCGTGTTAGTTTGTGATGGTCCCGAATTATCCGGAATTATATTAATATTTTGATTCTGTTTTATTAAGGTTTCTAACGATTTGTGCAATGTTTGACGCCATTCAGATAAATGATTCAAATCGTACATTTTTTTAGTAGTCATACAAAAATCCTTTTTTGGTTATTATTTTCCATTCCAGCTCCAATGCCATGGCTCCCCGGGATGCTCGGCATCCCTGTATGCCCAGTTTTTAATATTGCCATATTTATGATTTCCATGAACATTTTTTATCATCCATTTATAAAAATGTGAGGTGCGGGCACTAGAATTTTTTGATAGAGCAGCTCCTCGGTCACCCCAATTGGTAAGAATTCCAGAGAGATCTATTGCTAGGCCAGTCTCGTGATTAGATTGACCCGGTGGCGCCACAGCAATATCACACTTTTTAGAAGGATTCTCCATTATAGTTTTATAATCGGTTCCACACCCATTTTGTAGTCTTAATCGAATTGTATCTTGTGTTGTTCTGGCTCCATATGGGGCAATTGGCTGCGTCCATTTCTCTTCCATGTCTATTCGATCCTCATGTCCTGCATCCAATTTAGCGATTTCGGTAAAATAGTCTGTTAATGCCTTTATTATATAGCCACCAAATTTAGGATGAAGCGTCAGAGAAAATACTATATCTGGGAATTTATTTTGTATGTCTTGAGGAAAGTCTGTGAATGCAAACTCTTTGCAGTCTTCTAAAGTATAACTTCCTTTTCTTGGCGCGCCACATTTTGTTAATTCGTAAGTCGTACTGGTTGAATCGGTACCGGTATATTGCTTAGGAGTGCTACTTTCTGCTCGAAGTTTCGTAAGATATTTTTTAGCAAGCGCATCTGCGCCGGCGTGAGAAGAAATATCATATTCTCCTATAAAATCACCCCCACTATATTCTGAGAGTGAATCCTCATACGACGAACCCTCCATTTTTGCCTTTAATGACTCGCAATCTACTAAATTCTGAAAATTATAAATTTCCGCCTGAGAGCTATCAATAATTTCATCAAAATGAGCAGCCTGCAGATCTGGACCTTTAAAGTCGCCTCTTTGTAGGGCTACCTGAACCACATCTCCAATTTGAGGCGTTTTGCCGTAATAATCCTTCTTTGAAATGAATAAGGTATGTTTTTGTAATAACTTATAAATATAATTAAGATTTTTTCCAACTGAAACTCGACAAGGATCTCTGATTAAAATATGGGGGCGTAATCCATTATTAGATTTAATAATCCTTCCCCTAAACATAATTCGGGGGGCCTCTTTTGAAGTCATTAAGGGTGTGTCGTAATCTCTTGTTTCCGGTTTTTCGGGGAGAGGTATCCAGCCTTGTTTCAAAATTAAATCAGCGTTTTCTTGTTTAAAGGGAAGAGGAGCGGTTAAAACACGAACAAAAAATATGACCGCATTAGCAGTTCGGTGCTCGGACGCAGCCTCCTTGATTTGGCCGGCCTGTAGGGCTAGCCCATCGTACCACGACATTAAGTATCCCCCTGAATCATATCAAATAAACTATCTTTATCTTCTTCTGATAAGGATACGGACTTGCCTTCTTTTTTTTGTCTGAGACCAATAAGTTTAACTAATTGCTCATTTGATCTTTGAAGTGTTTCAATATGTTTTGCAGCTACGGGGCTTAAATATTTGTTTTGTTCTGCATCATTTGCGATTTGATTTGCAATCTCATTTAGAAACTCTCGTGCTGCTTTTCTATCACTACGAATATTTTCTAGCGCTTCATCAATAAGAGATTCTAAATTTTTATTGCTCATAGCTCTCCGTTTTCCCATTCACTCCGAAATGAATAATATTTCTTCTTAAATTTCTTTAGAGAATTTACTATTTGTTTGGTGTTTAGGCCCGTGATTTCTCTCAGGTATAAATAAATAGCTTTTTTATTAAAAATTTCTATATCATCTTTTGATTCAAATAATATCATTATTGCTTTATATACTTTAAGATCGTTTTCCTTCATATTTATGACATCCCAAGATTTAAGTTCCGTATAAAATAACTTCCAAAATTCTTCTTCTTCACGATTCGTAAGATAAGACTCGCTGGTCGATAGATATTCTTCTTCAAATTTCTTAGAAATATTATCATAATCGACCTCGCGCCTGTTTCGTTTTTGTTGGCGCTTGACTTTGTGGATAAACCAGTTCTTCGTGATAACTGAGAAATAAGAAAAGGCCTTGGAGCCCTTGCTTTGATCATATTTATCAAGAATAGTCATTAACCAAATTTTGCATTCATCTCTTAAAGAATCACAATTTGGAAGATTGGTAAACTTATAGGTAAACACAATCTTATCGACCATTTCATTAAAGGCCGGCTGGATCCATTTTACATATAGTTCAGTGCGTTCTCTAATACAAGTGGTATTACTATATTGAACTATTGCGTCTTCATGCTCTTGGGTAAAATAATAATTCTTACGTTTCTTCTTCGTTTTGTTCTGCGTCATCTGTTATAACATTTCCTTCTTCTGTTAGTGAATATATATACTCAAATGTATCCAGCTGTTCGTTAAAAGAAACTGCATGATTCATCAGCGCCTGGAGGGTTTGATCACCATAAAATGTGTCCAGCTCATAAACTGATTTTATATGTTTAGCAAAGGCATCGACCATTTGTTGTAAGTCTCCTAGTTCTTCGGAAACACTTAATAATCTAACGATTGCGGCTCGGGCATATATAAAAATACCAACATTAAAAACGATTGATATTAGTAGAATAGCACTTAATATTATCTCAAGACGGCTCATATTCTTTTCCTTCTAGTTGTTGCTTTTGTGTCTGTAAAACCTCGCGATTTGATTCAATATATTCTTTAGTTAAAGAACCAACGGGTGATTCTTTTTCAACGATTTTATTGTTTGGTATTATCGGGGTAGATAAAAGCTTTTTCATAGTTTGCTTTATTTCACAATCCCGGCAATCTACAGCAGCTTCATTAATACCATGAAAAATCAAAAATTCTTGTTCACAATTTTCACAATAATAACGATATCGTGGCATTTTAATCTGTAACCATACTAATCAAATCTTGTTCAGTAATCTGGTTATCATTAGAAATTCTTACTGTCGGAGGGTTTGTGACTAATAAGCCCTCAGAAGTTTCTACTAGCTCAAAACTCTTCAAGATTGGCACGATATCAAGTTCATTGAGCAATGACTCCTGCAACGCCATCATAACGGCGCCGAGGGCCTGATTTGATAATTTGAGTTTTCTTTCTTTGTTGTTCATATTTTATTTCCTTATTTTTGTAGGTTTTGCAAATCTGATTCATACATCATCTTTGCTAGTTTTTTGAAAGTAATTTTTGGCTTCCATCCAAGCTGTCGGTCCGCTTTTGAGGGATCGCCCAGCAAAAGCGGAACTTCGTGTAATCTAAACAATCGAGGATCGATTTCAACATACTTGTCAACATCTAAACCCGCAGCGTTAAAAACTTCGTACAGAAATTCTTTCACAGTGTGAGTTTCTCCAGTGGCGATTACATAATCATCCGGTGAGTCTTGTTGTAACATCAGCCACATTGCTTCTACATAGTCTCCAGCAAATCCCCAATCTCTTTTGGCGTCAAGATTTCCAAGGTATAATTTATCTTGCATACCAAGCTTAATCTTTGCGGCGGCCAATGTAATTTTTCGAGTTACGAACGTTTCTCCTCTTCGCGGAGATTCATGATTGAATAAAATCCCAGAAGAAGCATGAAGGCCATAACTTTGTCTATAATTTCGAATAATGTTGTGTGCAAATACTTTAGCGCATGCATAAGGAGATGCTGGCATTAATCTTGTTTCTTCGTTTTGTGGATTTACTGGGTTATCTCCAAACATTTCCGATGACGATGCTTGATAAACCTTAATGTCCGGATTTATAATTCTCACCGCTTCTAGTAATCTCAAAACACCCATTGCTACAGTGTCTACCGTTTCTTCTGGTACATCAAAAGAAACTTTAACGTGAGATTGCGCAGCTAAATTATAAAATTCATCTGGTTCATATTGTTTTAAAAGTCTATAAACGCACCCTACATCATGAAGGCTATAATATTCTAGCAAAAAGTTAGGATGATTAAAGATATGATCGATCCTATCAGTTGAAATGAGCGATGTGCGTCTTTTAAGACCAACAACTCTATATCCTTTTGATAATAATAATTCTGCTAAATATGAACCATCTTGACCGGTAACTCCTGTTACAAGCGCTGTTTTCATTTATTCTCCAAATACCAATTATATGTTTGTCTTATTCCATCATCGAATGTAGTAAACTTAAAATTACCAATAAGCTCAAGAAGTTTTGAGTTATTTCCGTCCTTTCTAAATTGACCATCCATGTTGTTATTGAATTCTATTTTAACACATTTATCAATTTGTTTAATCAAAGAGTCACTCATTTCTTTGATAGTTAAGTTTTCATTAGGCGAAACTATCAAAGGAACGTCAGAATTATGTCTTTCTAACAGTAAAGGAATAATCTTACACAAGTCATCAATATAAAGCTGTTGGCGCATTGGTGTGCCGGTTCCCCAAAGTTCTATTGTTTCAGAATCAATCGCGATGGCAGTTTTATGTACGAGAGCAGCAATAAAATGAGAACTTTCTTGATTAAAGTGATCTTGTGGGCCGTATATATTAGACGGACAAAAAGTAGAATAATTTCTTCCATACTGTTTTCTATAAGACATGCTTGATACATGAAGCATACGCTTCGTCATTCCGTATGAAAAATTAGTTATCGTTGGTGGTCCACAAAAAAAAACATCTTCATCAAAAGGGAAGTCTTCAATATTTTCTGGGAAAGCGCATGTGCTTAAAGAAGATAAAACTCGATCAATATTAGCTTCGTGGGCTTGGTGGATCACGTTTGCGTTCATCATCGTGTTTAAATAAAAAAAATCTGCTTGATTTTCAATATTATCTTTAATTCCCCCAACTCTTGCCGCAAGATGTATTATAGCTTCGGGTTTCAAATCGTTAAATAGCTCTTTTGCTTCGTTCTTATCGGTAAGATCACAATCTTTTGAAGAGATATAGTTCCATTCTGGCTTTTCAAGTTGTAATCTCTTACCAAGAAAACCAGATCCGCCGGTAACTAAAATATTGCTAGAAGACATATATTCTTTGAATACCTTATCTATAAATTCATTACACTTCTTAGGATCATAATCATCCTTAGAAGTCATCATTTGCTGTTTTTTCATATAAGTTTTACTGACCTATAACATTGAAAGCCTTTTTCTTTTCAACAAGGGTTTTCTTATAATCAATATCGCCCTTATCTTTATTACCATCGTATTTGACTGAACTCAATCTCTGCTTATTTTCTGCAAGAGTAATGTGATCTTTTTCTGTCTGCTTTACAATCTGGTTGATAAACTCTTTCTTTTTCTCCGGAGTATCAATCTTATTATGGTTCATAATAATCTCAATCAGCACTTTTTCAAAGGCGATGACTACTTTTTTAAGAGTCTTATTTTGAGGCTGTCCTAAAAATACATTTTGAACCATCTCATTTAATAATCCAAAACGGGACAAAGCAGTATTTAAAATATTGTTTACTGCCACCATATTATGAAGCTGTGAATATTTTAAGAGACTTGGGATTACTTTTCGTTGTTTTAAAAATCCTTCTGGAGAAGTTATGTGATGCAGTGAAACTGACTGCCTAATAGTTTCTTTCATTTCTGAAAGCTTTTCATATGTATGGACCCCACCATTATCAATGGTGTAATATGGGACGTCCTTGTCGGTGAGCCAATAATCATCATCAATTTTTCCTGTCGCCTTTGCCATTGTGTACATTTCAGTGCCCGGATAAATCATCGCCACTCCAATATCATCATAATAGAGATAATTAATATTCTGAATTTCTTGAACATAATCAATTGTCTCTTGAATTGTTTCATCTGTTTCACCCGGGAGGCCGGCGATTAGGAATGCGGTTGCCTTCATTTTTGATTGCGCAAACAGACTGGAGCCATAACGAACGTGTTCTTTGGTAATTCCTTTTCTCATGCCGCTAATAACACTGTCAGCACCACTTTCCAATCCAAACAATACATGAATAAATCCGGCGCGCTCCATTTTACTTACAACTTCGGGCGAAATGGGTCTGAATCTTGCGCTAGCAATGAACTGAGTTTTAATTCCTCTCTCAATGATCGCGTCACAGAATTCTATTGTTCTCGCTTTGTTAATCATAAAGGCATCATCATGAATCCACAAGGTGGTAATAGAGGGAAACTGAGTTATAAGTTGTTCAACTTCGTCGGCAATATTATGTCCGGAACGAAAACGAACTTTTCTTAAAGATGTGTGGTCTAACACACAAAAATTACACTTATATGGGCAGCCGCGACTTGTTAAAAGATTTCCAATAGTCTTTCCGTCTTTAACAAAGAGTTCATGTTTTGGAAAAGGCAGATCATCAATATTGGCTATTAAGGGTCGGCCAGTGGTGGCGACCACTTTTTCACCATCATGAAAAGCGATGCCAGTTATTTCTTCCAACTCCATATCTTTTGTGCCGGCGTACATATCGACTAATTCATTAAATGTGATTTCTCCTTCGCCGCGGACGGCTACAATATATGGATATTTTTCTACCATTTGTTTCCACATAACGCTTGGGTGCATTCCCCCAACTACAATCTTTGTATCTGGATAATTCTCGTGTACATATTCAATCATTCTGTATGCAGTAACTCTACTATGTGTCATAATAGACAACCCAAATATATCAGGCTGAAAGTTCTTAAAATTATCTTTAATCTCGCGATAGCACTGCTCATAGGTAATGTTATTTAGATATAGGTTAATAAATTCATCTTTATCGGGCCGGTGGTGCTCAATATAAGATTGTAAATAGGCTAATCCTAATGGATAATGGCTGTCGTGATTATCCTCAGTTCTATGTCCATCTTGGATAGAAGTACAGCAAAGTAAAATTTTCATAATATCTCCTTAAAATATTGCAGCGTTGTGTTTCTTAAATAATTAGGTAGTAACATGTTACCAAATGAAGTTCTCTTTATAATATTTAACTATCTCACCAATCTCTTCGTCAAATACTCTTTGGGGCGTCCAACCTAAACTACGTAATTTATTATCATTTAATGCGTAACGTACATCTTGACCTGCGCGCGAATAAGAGAAATCAACGTGATTTTCTAAGATGTATTCATCATTAAAGAAGTGATCCATTATTTTTCTAACCGTATCAATGTTCGATTGTTCAAAGCTGCCGGCGACATTATAAACTTCATTAAGCTTCCCGTTATCGATAATAGTCATTACAGCTTCAGCAGTATCATCAGCATGTAGCCAATTCCTTATTGGTGTTCCGCCATCATGCAGACGAATATTCTTGCCTCGCATTAAATTCTTTACCGAAAGGGGCACTAACTTTTCTGGATATTGGCCAATTCCATAATTGTTGGTGGGTCGCAATATGATATATTCAACGTTGTAAGTTCTCGCCCAAGCTAAAACTAACATATCGGCGGCAGCTTTAGCGGCAGAATATGGATTGCTAGGATGTAGTAAATCGGTTTCAATATGCTCGCCTTGTGTAATATCTCCATAAACTTCATCTGTGCTAAAATGAAACAGAATGGGTTTACGATTACAGTTTAAGGGCTTATTTCGTATAAGATCAAGAAGATTCTGTACTCCCATAATATTGCTGCTGATAAATTCTTTACTATCAATAATGCTATTGCCGACATGAGATTCGGCAGCTGTATTTATTACATAATCACAATCATATAAATGTTTTAAATTTTTGATATCTTCTTTTATAAAGGTAAAATTAGAATATTTTCCAAACTCTTTTAATAATGATATATTAGCAACATACGTGCATTTATCAACGCCATAGACTTTCCAGCCGCGTTCCAAACACTTTCTTGTAACATAAGAGCCAATAAAGCCCAAACATCCGGTAACATATACTAATTTCACTTTAATTCTCTAAAAAAAGCGTCAACAGCATTTTTGATGTAAGAAATTTTCTCATCTGTTAAGCCGATATAGGTGCCTAAAAAGAATGAATTAGTTGTAACCAGTTGAGCGTTCGCAAATGTTTCGTTCATGTCCCCATATTGAGCGGACATATGAATATATCCCGGGTGAGCCAAGATATTACCTGAAAAGTATGAACGTGTTTGAATTTTTAATGATTCTAAATGTTTAACTATATCAGATCTCGAAAATGGAGCATTCTCTTTAATTGTGAGTAAAAACGCAAACCAACACGGATCTGCTTTGGCTGTAGCTTCGGGCATATAAAAATATTGCCTATAAGGCTCAAATACGGCCTTTAGCTTGGTCCAATTTTCTCTTCGGGCCCTATCTAGCATTGGTAATTTTTCAAGCTGCTCAAGGCCCATTGCGGCCTGTAAATCAAGTGGCTTTAAATTATATCCTATCTCATCAAAAACATATCGATGATCATAAATGGCATCTGGGCGCCCTGGAAGCCAATTCTTAAATCTATTGCCGCATGCAGTGGCGCCAGTCACATTTCCAGGTTTCATGGAATTACAATAACACGCGCGCCCCCAATCTCGAATGCTAGCAAGAATTGTTCTTGTTCTCTGGCTGTTTGTGGCAATAAAGCCTCCTTCGCCAGTTGTCATGTGATGGGCCGGAAAAAACGAACATGTAGACATAATTCCATATGAACCAAGCTTTTTACCGTCGTAATAAGATCCGAGCGCATCGCATGCATCTTCCAAAAATACAAGATCATATTTTTCGACTAAAGCCATCAAGCGATCCATATCGGGAGGATTTCCCAAAACATGCGCAAACATGATGCCTTTAATATCTGGATCGCTTTCTAAAAGCTTCTCTACTTTATCTAAATCAAGATTTACACTTGGAAGTTCTACATCTACAAATACTGGAACTAGATTGTTTTGAATAATGGGATTAATTGTGGTAGGAAAGCAGACAACTGGAGTGATAATCTTATCACCATCTTTTAGTTGCTTTTTGAAACGGCGCGACTTTGTTGCGGCCACCATTAGCAAATTTGCTGAACTACCAGAATTTGTAAGCGAACCATAAAGCTTTCCAAGCTTTGCTGGAAATTTAGTTTCAAACTCTCGCGCATGTTTACCAAAAATCATCCAACCATCTAGAATTTGTTTAACGGCTGCAAGATATTCTTTATCGTCGAATATTGGCCCAGAGTAAGAAATCCAATCTTCTCCAGCAGTCCATGATTCGTTTTTTTGTTTTTCTAAAATATATTCAGATACCAGACTTAATATCTGTTCCAATTTTTCAGACATTCATTTATTCCTTCTTCTAAACCAGATAGTTTAATTCCCAAATCGTGCAGTTTTTTGCCACACCCAGCATAAGGCAGACCTAGATTATTGTTTTTTATTGTAACATCTTGAGAAGTGTTTGTCAAACTTTTAATCATAAAAGCAATATCACTTAATGTGTGTTTTGTATTATAACAGAGATTTAAATCTTTGGGTAATCTACGATCTTTGTTTTGAATATAAAAATCAATTACCCTTGCAACATCTTGAGCATAAAAATAATCCATCATTTTATCTCGAAAAATAACGGCATCATTATCATTTAAGAAATTCTCGTAAGTGGAGCGAATTAGTCTTTGTGATTCCTCAAATTGCCCAAAACATCCAAACAATCTTAAGTTATAAATATTAGAATTTAAGTAAACAATCTTTTTTGATATTAAATTTTTTGCTAAACCATAGTAATCATTTGGATATCTGTAATTTATTTGCTCTTCTATGGCTTGATCGATCTCTACGGTTCTGTCGAATTCAGCGCCAGAGCCAAAATTAAACATCATCTTATACTTATCCGAAAATAAAGACAGATTTTCAAACATTCGGGTGTTAATAAAAAAATTCTCTATATTATCCTGATCGTTGCGTTTGCCACCTTTTATTGCTGTGTGTATTACAATATCCACCTTATACAAGTCAAAAAACCACTTTACATTCTCATAGTTCGTTGGATCGAGCTTTGTTCGATCGGTTTCAATAACGTTATGAGAATCAGAAAAGTAGTGTATTAGCTCTCGCGCAAGAAAGCCTTTGCAGCCTGTTATGAGAATATTCATATTTCCATCACCTGCTTCAAAATCTTATCTAATCTAATCTTTGAATCGTGTTCTTTCAGAAATCTTTTATGGCCTTTCTCCGATATATGCTTTAAGAGTTTGTGATTATTCAACAAGAATTTAACTTTTTGATTATATTCAGAAACTGATTCGAAAGTCATGATCTCCTTATCGATCTCATAGTATTCTTCAATCCCGGGATGATATTGCGTAAATAACAAGCCGCCGCCTGCAGGCACTTCAAATAATCTTTGTTTCATTTGTGTGGATTTGGTAGGATCATTATCATTGGCAGATAAGTTGACACCAATTTTAGTTTTTGTGTGGGCATCAAACATTTCTTCCTGAGATATTTTAAAGAAATAATGAACCGGCGTTTCGGTACTATCGAAAAATGATTTTCTGCTATAAGTTGGGGCGCCCACAAATGAAATATCTATATCTCTTTCATCGAATGGTCGTGGCTTATAATATTGAGCATTTGCGTGCCAATTTCCAACTATAACGTTATTATAACCAATCTCGCGATACTTCTCTACATGTGTCCTTTCGGGAGTAGAGCAAACAGTAAAATGCCGGCATGCAACTTTTGAAAATTTATCAAATCGCCAAGTGTCATCACAAAACCAATTAAAAGTTTTAGAGCGGCCGCTGTGAGTTTCTTTAAGTAATTCTTCCCAGGGTTCATTAGGGGCGATATTGGGATCCCCCGTCATCATACAAAATATTAAATCAGGTTTAAAATCCTCAATAACATCATGAAAAGTCTGCTCAGTCGGATCTCCATCTACAGTATCATAAAAATATACTTCATGGCCCAGTTCCATCAAGGGCTCATAGACATACCAATAATTGCTGTCTAACATACCTCGATATGTTTTATTGATTGTAAGAAGAATTTTCATTTAACGTTTTAAGTTCATATAAACTGGCGTTTTTTTATCTAAGATATAATCAAAATCTTGATGCATCTTTTCCACAGTCTCAGGATGCAGCGTTTTTATATTAGCAAAATTTTTCATTATATCTTTATCTTCTTCTGCCCAGTGAGAAAAGCCCAAATAACCATAATCTTTATCTCGGCCACCGCCAATCAATTTTACGGGCAATTTCTCATGATTCACATAATTTCTAATAAATTCAAAAGGACGGTACAATAAAAAAGGAGTTATAGAATAGACAACAGATATTTTACCTTCCATTGCTAATCCAGAAGCCATCCCCAACATCAATTGTTCAGAAGACCCTACGTTGTAAAATCGATCCTGATAGTCAAGTCGAATGCGATCCCATAGACCATACCCTAAGTCTCCAGTTAATAAAAATATATCTTTATTTTTTCCCATTTCCAAGTGCAATCTTTCTGCAAACTGACGCCTCACTGCCCCAAGCTCCTTTTGGCTAGTTCATAGTCTTTTTCACTCATTACATGATAGTGAGCATTCAGGCCTCGTAAAAATGAAAATCTTCCAACATCAGTATAAGCCACATTAATATCTGGCAGGAATACACGCAGCCTATCAACAAGATATCTTGTATCGACAGTATCATACGCCGCGTATCCATTTACATTAACATAAATTTTTATATTCTTAATGTTGTGTTCATAAATAAATTTTAAAGACTCCCAAATACTACCTTCGGCGCACTCGCCGTCGCTTATTAAACAATGTACGATCCTATTTGGGTTTGCTATTGCTCTTCCTACAGCGGCTGTAATTCCCATTCCTAAACTTCCCGTAGAGCAATATAAATCATCTTCTTCGCAGCGATGAGGATGACCACCATGTTTCAAAAATAGTTCTTCGGCATTGTGGCCACAATATTTTTCTAAAACAGCATATAATGCTATAGCACAATGTCCTGCAGATAAAATAAAGATATCGTCTTCAGATTTTGAAGAAAAAATATCATCAATTATTCCCACACTTGAAAAATAACTTCCCAAATGAGACAATCGATGCTTGTGAGAAATGTCTAAGATTCTTTCTATTAAGTTTAAGTCTTCCACTTCTTTCTCCAATGCTCTTGAATCATTATATCATAATTTTTGCCTTCTTTATGAACTTTCCAAGTCGCCTGTTCTTCGTGCCATCGATAATAAAAACCAAGCCAGACCGGAGAAGGATATATAAATATATCATTGTCAATCAGTTTGCAATACAAATCATAATCGGCGGCGCCGCCATATTTCTCGGGATCGGCTTTGAGCAATCCTTGTTTATATAATTCGGTGTTGTAAATTACAGTAGGGGTATTTACAGGACTTTTTTGCAGGCATAAATCCTTAAATTCTTGTTTTGAGCGATATAAATGTTTAAGCTCGCCGGTGAACACTTGAATTCCATTCTTTATGGATATTCCCTTCGCCGGGCTTTGGAGCGCTTTTATTTTTTCCGGTGCTTGTTTAAAAATCTTTACACAATTCTCAATGAATTTTTCATCTAAAAAGTCATCAGATCCCATAATCAAAACATAATCACCAGTCATTAATTTAAAGCCTTCTTCGCGGGCCTCATCCCAACAATTGGGATAAATATTTGCCGCTGTTGAGAAGATTAAACCTGGGTATCGTTCTCGAATTTTCTTTACAATTTCAACGCTTGCATCTGTGCTTTCATTATCAACCACAATAACTTCCACATTTTCATAAGTCTGAGATAACGTTGACATAACACACTCTTCAATCCACTTCTCGCTATTATAGCACGGGATTATTATTGATACTTTTGGATTCATAAGTTTAACAGCGTCTTTACGCGATTAATATAACAATGATTTTCTAAAATATTTTGTTTGTTCTCTTCTTTTATAACATCTCGCTCACCAGCTGTCAAGGACAATATATATTTTGCGTGTTGTACCAAATCGTCAGACTGTAATGAAGTTAAAATCTCTGGAAACAAGCTGTTTAGCTGGCCCACTGTATCAGAAATTAGCAAACCATTTAGACCAAGTGATTTAAAAGTTCTTTCGTTTGTGTCTAATCCCAAAGTTCGTTGATAGGCATCGTGAATGTTTAACGTCATTTTACTATTTGCTAGTAATTGGCACTCTTGATGGTGGGATAGATTTTTATTTATAAAAAACCCACACTCTAATCCAGAATTCATGAATTTAGAAAATATATCAATTATGATTTTCTTCTTTTCATCAAAGCCGTTGTTGGCCCATCCTCCAACAAATGAAATATCATATTTATTGTATTTATTGTCTTCAGTCGGCTTATAATTTATTGAATCAAAAGCCAACGGGATTGTATGAACCGGCTTTTTCCATTTATGATAATATTCCTGCGTTACATTTGCAAATGTCCAGTAATGCACATGAGGAAGTTCGTTTAATGCATCAATTATATTGTCATTAGTAGCTGAAATAAAGTTAGGATGTGTCCCCCATGGCTTAGGAAATGAATTGGGCTGTACAAAAACAAAAGCCTTTTTACTTTTCGCCAACGCATCAATGTGTGTAAGGTTTTTTACAGCAGAATCGGTGGTCATTATCATAAATTTTTCATCATGACTATCTGGAAAGTCACCATCAGCTAACTCATAACCTAATTCTTTCCACGCACTTCGATATCCATCATAAATCCATTTGCCGGCAAATGCATCGTATTTCACACAATAAACTTTCATTTTAAATTACCTAATATTGAGATGTCTATAATATCTCTCAAACAACTTTTTATACTCAATTGGAATTGTTTGTAAAAAACTATTCCATTTAGCTATTTGCTCATCAATTGAAAAATCTTTACTATAGAATGTGGCGATTTTACCAGTGGTTTTCATCTCCTGGGAACCATAACATGTAGAATAAAATTCTCGTACTTTTGAAAAGTGCTTTTCATAATCTTTCATGAAATTTATTCTTTTATCTTTAGAAAGATTTAATATTTCACACAAATGTCCTACATATAAACTGGGATCTTCAGTCAGATCTTCATAAAATACTATTTTTTTATTTCCTATGAAGTTTTTAAATATTTCAACGCCCGCTTGATAACACATAATACCGGGCGATGGCTGACGAGTAAATACTTCTATCGGATTTCGTAAAAGCAAAATTAATGTAGTGTCTTCTTTAAGTATTTCTTGTATCGTAGAAATGCTTTTTTGATTTTCTGCGTGCATTTTAATAATGCAAGACTTATAAGGCAATTTTGATAGTTGTGATTGCTCTTTATTGAATGAAGCCCATAATGATTGTCCATAAAGTAGTGGTGCATCAATACAGGCTCTTGAATATGGAGGGCCCATCGAAGGCAACCCAGTTAAGTATTCTATAATATATCTTGTAAAAGTAGCTCCTGACTTAGGATAAGAAATGATTAAAATATTATTCATCCGAAACTCTTAATCACCGTCTTTTTAATATCTTGTCTCATATTGATAATTTTATCAATTAATGCTATACCCTTTAATGAATACCAAGGTTCGCGTGTTGCTCCGATCATTTTATTAACTATTACTCCCATATTCATCATTCTTGCCTCAACAACAACTCGTGAAAGTGTTTCGGGAGTTTTAGGAAAAAATACAAAAGTTTTATTAGAACCAAGAAGGGTTAAAAATTCTTTATAATTTGGACTTGAAATTAAATTATATGTTAAGTCCTTTGCATTACAATATCGGATTGCGTCTGCTGTGTTCTTATGCTCGATATTTGAACTCATTATTGCGCAGGTATTGGTCTTTTCAATCTCGCACTGCTCTCTCATAAACTTAAGTGAATCGAGAGACCATATGTTTCCGCTTAAATTTATCAGATTATTTAAGCCGGTATTTAGTTTAATGATCTCGGCATGAAAGCCAGATTGACACAATACAGCATTAGCGTTCTGGTAGAAGGGCAAATTAACAATCTGCTCAAAGGGTGCTTTGAAATCTTTAAAAACGCCAGGATTTCTGGTTCTTAGATATTTGTGATCATGCTCATAAATGACATAATTTTTATTATAAAATAAAGATATTAGTTCTGGTCTTATGTTACAAAAATTAGCAATTATAAAACTATCTTCTTTATGCTGCTCTATAAGAGATGCAGTAACTTGATGACTATTATATTTGAATACTTCGTACCCATCGGCACGAAGCATCAAAATTAATTCTTCATTGTTAAGTTCGCCGCCTCCTAATATTTGTTCAACAAAAAAGTCAGCGATAAAAACGATCTTCATTTTTTACTTTCTCATAGAGTTTAAAATCTTCAGAATAAAGATGCTTAATCACTTTTAAATATTTATCATTCTCTGTTATAAGCTTCATGATTCGCTCCTTTACCTCGGAAGAGCCTTTGTTTATAAACTGAGACTTGGCTTCTTCGTCGGAGATAGAATCAATTTTGTGTATTTTAGCAACTTCCTCAAGTTCGTCTTTCATATTTTCAAAAAGAATAAAGATATTATTTTTAAAGCTTTTATAATATAGAAGCTCGTTATTTATACATTCATATTGAGAAAATATGTGCTGATCATAAAAGCCATATTTATAAATTTCATGTAAAAAATAGGCAAAACTTTTTTCCACATTGTCTCTTGTTTTGTAAAACATTAATTTTCTTGTTATTGGAGTACTCCATGGGCAATCTTCTCTTAATTTTAACATTTCTTGATAAGACGAAATCGCTCGACTTATCGGATCTCTAATAACAACCATCTTATAATTATTATTATTATTAAAAATTGATTTTTCAGTGGAACCAACACCGATCGAAAACGAAAGATCTCCAACACCTTTAAGTTGATTTTCAGGTTCAATTTTAAATTTATTTATGACATAATGAGTACCATTTTTTGGGATAAAAATATATTCAATATTATAATCATTTTGTGTAGTTATTTCATAATATTGATTATAGTTACACTTGTTGGTCGAGGCTAAATTATAATTGAACATCTGATGCAAAGGGAGCGGGCCATCATCCGCAAAATATCCAATCGCCACTAATTGATTATAATATTTTTGACGATCGAACATCGTTTTTTACTCTATCTCTTCAATATCCAAGCTATTAATCCACGATTCCACGTTGAACTCCCCTTCATTAACACCCATTCCCTCAATAAAATTAGCATACATTTTTTCTTCGCTAAATCTCTCTTTTAGAACTTCGGCATATTTGATGGCGTCAACGACCTTAGTTGCCTCTGTGTCATCTGTAGTATATTGGTTATAGCACAGCCGCATTTTTTGTTTAGCTGACTGCTCGCGAGGGAAGGCCCATCTTGAATCCTTGATAATTACATTTTCCCACACAACGTTATCTTGTACTGGATTTAAATCAAAGGCCACATTATAAAATTGTTCCATACCAGTTTCATCTACTAAGAAATCAAGCTGGCCCGACCATCCAGTCGCAACAACTGGAATTCCACTATACGCTGCTTCGAAAATCGGAAGACCAAATCCCTCGCCATGTGGGAGGGCCAAAAAGGCTTTCACTTTTGAATGTGCATAAAGAGAATGAATTTCTGCGTCAGTCATATCTCCATGTATAAGATATACCTTGCACTTTTTATCGCTATATGGCTGCATCATTCTTTGTAAATCGGTCGAAAGTCTTCGGCGATCCATTAAACAATTCTTTGCGATATTGGATTTAACGATCAGCCCCACTTCGTCATTATAAAATTCTTCCACAAACCATTTAATTGTGTTATGAAGATTTTTTCGCGGACCAAATTGAGCGACGGCCAAAAAATTAAAATCATAATCTAGTGGCAAATCGAGTTCTTCTATATTCTCATAATTCTTTACTGGATAGTTGGCTACGCTTACTGGAACTGTAAGTTTAAGCTCAACCGGTTCATTAGTTTGTGTGTTCATCGCATCATAATGAATATCCGCATATGTCTGTTTTGAGTGTGATGAAACTACAATTATATTATGCATATGATTTCCTTTCTCGATCCATACATGGCTTGCTTGAGTGGTTTCAATTCCCGCTGTGTATCCAATATTCTTTGTTGCAAGATTTTCCCATTCTAATGGGATCGTAACCTGCACGGACATGTCAAATTTGCCACCTTGCTGAATATATCCAATTGTTTTTTCTATCGTCTGATCAATCCAGTCTCTTTCCTCATTATTTTCAATCATCCACGAGGTTGCGCCCCAATTGATCGGCTGTATAAAAATATCAAATAGATCTTGTCTGCTCTTAAGGGCCCTGAGTGCAAATCTGGCTTGTTCGCCATATCCAGAACGTGTGAGAAGGGGCCCCTTCAGTAAAATGCTTTTTTTCATGCTACCTCCATAAAGTGCCATCTATTATAAAGCTTTCTATTATTCCATGAGCCGTGTCTCTCAATTACATCGTCCATTAATTTAATCCAATTATCTTTATAAGTTTGAAAACTATAGTTAGTATTCACGTGTTCGCGCCCTTTAATAGACATCTTTTTATATGCTTTCGAGCTTATATTAAGGGCCTTTTTAAGAGTATTATGAAAATCTTCTTGTGAAATGCGATCTTCATAAATATAAGGCACTTGCAGCGAACCAATAACAGATTTGCTAGATGGTTGAATTCCCCATCCAAACCAATCAGATCCGTTTGTAACCTGTTCTTGAAGGCCGCCGGTCATATTAACAATAATAGGTGTACCGCATGCAAGAGATTCGAGAGTAGAAAGCCCAAAGCCTTCTGCATCAGAAATATTAATTGTGAAATCAGCTGTATTATATAAAGCTGCTAATTCGGCTGACGATACTTTGGCTGTAGATAATAATACTTGACCTTGATTGGCACCAATATGTTCGATAATATGTGGAAGATCTTGACCATGTGGATCTCTAGGATCAGTATGCATTAATAAACAAGCTTTATCATGCCCAACCTCATTTAAGAAGTCACTAAACCACCAAATAAGTGTTCCAGATTGCTTGCGACGAGCGTTTCGATTATTCCAAAAAAAGATTTTCTTATCTGTATTAATATTTGGAGTTCCCGGAACAGATGTAATCTTTGTTCTCAGGTCTTTTACTTTTGCTAGTTCTTCAGGATTTTTATATTTGTGAAAAATCGAAGGATCTACCGCATGAGGAAGATATTGATTTTCAACGTCTGGTGCCACAATATTTACTATTTCGTGAGTAACCTTAGAAATACTAACAATTTTATCTGTAGACTGGTAAAAGGAAGAATTAAATTCAGGTGCAGGAAAGTTATCCCACACATGATAATAAACCATTGGAATATTTGCTCTTACCTCGTTTTCTATTTCCCAAAGCCACCCATAAAATCTAGGATCGGTCATAAACCAAAGCAAATCGGGCTTTTCTTTTTGTAGAACTGATCTAATAATTTCATCACTTCCATAACCATCAATTGGGAAAATTCTCCAATCTTCTCCGTATGGGTCAACTTTTTGCGGACTGTAATCATCATGCTTCATGGCACCGCCTAAGCATATAAACTGATATCTTCCGGTTTCTAATAAGGCCTCAATCATATATTTTGTTTGAGTACCAACGCCCGAAGGCGATAATGGATGGTCAGATAAGACCAAGATTTTCTTTTTTTTCATTTATTCCTCATGGACATTCTTTTGTGTGTCTAAATGTACATCGATCACACGAAAGTCTGTTTTTAATATAACGTTTATTTTTAATATTGTATAATGCTTTATGCAATAATTTAAGAGCGTTTTCCGTTTTTCGTGGGCCGCTCGTCACCCTAAATAGTTCTACACGGTTTTTCTTTGCCGTTCTTTTAAGAAGAGCAAAGTGTGTCTCAATATCTTTTGGATCGACATTCATTTTTTGTGCGAAGAAGTGTTTATAAAGCGTAAGTTGATAAGTTGTCATCCTTTCTGCGCGGCGGCGGGAGTCCCAGCCCCAACCACATGTCTTCCAGTCAAATATGTGGATTTTTCCATCTGGTGTCGAGACAATTGCGTCAATAAATCCTTTGAACAAATAATCTTCTTCGCTTTCAATAGGTTCATATAACTTTAACTCTACTGCTTCGACTTGATATTCTCCGAAGTAGTCTTGGACGGCTTCTTCAATTTCCGGAAGAATAGCTTTCCCTTGTCCCACCATATCAGTAACGAGTCGATCATCCACATCCACATCGTCGTCCAGTGAAGCAATACAATCAGAAAAGCTACTAACAAAAAATCCTTCATCGTCAATTTCTTCCTTTAATAATTTCTTCTCGCAGACAGCGTGAATAGCTGTTCCAAATGCTGTAAAAGCATTTCCTTTGAATCCTTTTAGCTTGTCAATACGAGTAAGCTTATGATAAAAAGCGCAAGTATTCCAGTCTTTAAGTTCAGAATATGAAATATGTGACAAAATCCCTCCAGAGATATTATATTATAACCACTTTTTTATTAGTTGTCAAGCTCTTCTGGGCTTTGTAGCGAAATTAACTTCTTATAAAGCTCTGGGGCCAGCTTTTTAAGAAAAGTATGTTCGTCTGGGCGTAAATAAAATTCAGTAAACCCAGTAGCAAAATATTCTCTAAGCGACGTCGCAGCATATGGGCTTACAAATACGCCAGATACAATATTTGTTAATTTATCATAACCTATCTTTTCATATAAAAACATATCAAATTCTTCGCTGTACTCCGAATCCATAAAAATAGATAAGGGCGCCTTAAATCCCATCTTCCATAACATATCATGAAGATATTTTCTTTTTCTTAAAAATTCATTTTCAATTTTTTTATCGCCATATAAAAAATATCCATGTGGCTCTTCTAATGAATGTGAAACCTCGTGAATTATATCGTCATACATATCATTGTGATCATCTTGAATATTTGATACATAGAGAGTGCCACCATCATAAAATGCATTCAACGATCGTTCTTTAAACTCATCAAACCAACCAATAATAATCATCTCCACCTCGGATAAAAGATGTGAAGGGATCGTATCTTCTACTTTATTAATAACTTTTTCCACATCAATATTTTCAAGCGGATCCTTAAAAAATACGTGCATGCCAGCTGGCGTATAAAAATCAGTCTGTTGTTCCAACAGCTGCTTCTGTTTGTTTTGTAAGTAATCTATCAGCATCATCTAATCCTAGTTTGTATCCACGAAGAAAATTCTCTTCAGCAAATGCATATGTAAATTCTGGAAAATCAGCAGCTAGTACTTCAGCAACCATATTAACTGTTACTTCTTCGTTTTCTAACCTGCTCCCAACATATTCGACGAGATACGCCTTTAAATCGGAATCCGGTTGAACCGGCATCGCCAATGTTTCATTTGTATGTAAATCTCGTTCTGTAATAACTTTTTCTTCTGACATGAATAACTCCTTAATCAGTATATCACAATTATAAGACTTTTGAAGCAAGGGTTGCAAGTTCGCTTCTTTCGCCTTTCTTGAAAGTCACATGCCCAGCAATGGGATATTGTTTAAAACTTTCAATTGCATGTGCTAATCCATTTGATATTTCATTAACATAAATATTATCAATCTGTTCAATATCACCTGTTAATATAATTTTTGTTCCATCGCCAATACGTGTAATAATAGTCTTAATTTCGTGTTTTGTTAAATTTTGTGCTTCGTCAATTATAACAAACGCATTTGCTATCGAACGTCCGCGAATATAAGTTAAAGCTTCAATTTCTATTTTGCCTTTATCTATATACATTTCCAAAGATGTTTTATCGCCCATTAAAAACTTTAAATTATCTTGAATTGGCATTAGCCAAGGAAGCATTTTTTCTTCCATTGAGCCGGGCAAAAATCCGATATCCTTTCCTAAAGGTTGGACCGGTCGCGATACAATAAGTCTTGAATAATGATTTAATTCCGATCTCAAACCAATCGTTTGTTGGAGCCCGGCCGCGATGGCCATCAATGTTTTACCGCTACCAGCTCGACCAATTAAAGAAACAATCTTAATATCAGGATTCATTAACAAATCCATCGCAAACGCCTGCTCCTTGTTTCTAGCATTAATTTTCCAATCGGGGAGCTTATCATGGGCAAGCTTTTTCAAAGGCGTGTGATGGCTATTAAAGCACGCTAATGCCGTCTTTTTCTCATTGGCATTAGATACCAACATAATGAATTGATTTGGATACCAAAGTTCTTCTACTTCATCTTCTTCGATGATAATATTATCTCCATTATAAAAGCGATCGATTAATTGATCATCTACAAGATGATTAGTGAACCCACTATAAAGTTCATCTGATGATGCGGCCGCTTTTTCAGTTATATAATCCTCGGCTTTCATTCCGATAGAATCACAAATAACGCGCATATTTATGTCGCGCGACACAACAACTGTTTTTCTATTTGGATATTCTTGTTGAACTGCTTTTGCTGTTGCAAGAATAACGTGATCGGGAATTCTAATATCAAGATCGGGAGGAAAGATCGCACCTGATAAACAATTATAAGACATAACTTTTAAAAGACCTTTTCCTTTTCCAAGTCGAACTCCTTTTTGGAGATCTCCCATTATTCGTAGTTCATCAAGCGTTCTAATAATTCTGCGAGCATTCGCTCCAACAGAATCTTGTCGCTTTTTGTGCTTGTCTATTTCTTCTAATACTTTTAGAGGAACAAAAATATCGTTATTTTCAAACTGAAAGATAGAATCTGCATCAGTTAAATAAACGCTAGTGTCCAGTAGATAGTTTTTCTTAGCCATCTGCTTTAATTAGTTTAATAATATTTGTTTCACACACAAACGTTTCCACTTCATTGGGAAACTTAAATGGTATGTGCCATTCTTTTCTAAGCCTATCTGCTTCCTTTGGTTTTGTTAAGCGTGCTCTCCACATAATATATTTAGGATCTTTGGGCGGCCTTCTTTCTGTTCTCTCGATTAACTTTACATGAAATTTTGGTATTGCTGGACCAGCACCTGATTTTACTAATACAATATCACCTACTTGGAATTTCTTATCTTTTTTCACCATATGGCGTTACACCCCAATCATTCTCAATATCATCGGACTGCTCATTAAAATATCCATGGTGTTGCCAACATCGAGGTTCATATAGTTCGGCGCCGCCAACAGTTATTTCATCAATATCATTTACTTTTCGATGTGTATAATATGCATCCGCGCTGCAGACAGTACATACAGCAGGACACTTTTCAATACAAGTCGCCCATGGAAACATGGCTTCCATTTCCTCAAATGCATTTCCTGTCGCCGACAAATCTAAAGAGGAAACTACAATTGTTTTTCCTTCCTTAAACAAATCAATAAGCACCCAGGAAATACCAGGAATCATAAAGGCCTCATCTACAGCAATTACATCATATTCATCATGATGACTAATAAATTGATGAATTTCCATGCCGTTTTTAACAGTGCGGGCTTCCATCGAGGCGCCCGAATGGGTCGAGATCTTAGTTTTAGAATATCGACTGTCTATGCTCGGCTTAAATGCCACAATCTTGCGCTTTTGATATTTATAACGATCTAAAACTGCAAACAGGCGCGTTGTTTTGGATCCAAACATGGGGCCCGTAAATATAATGAACTTTGGATTCATTTTGTCCTCCTATCTGGAGCGAGTGACTGGATTCGAACCAGCGACAGCCACGTTGGCAACGTGGAACTCTACCACTGAGCTACACTCGCAAAATCCGGTTTTTAAGCGTCCTAGGAAAACCGGAAAACCCCTGCCGGCGTGACGTTCGGCAGCCACGTATCGTTATTTAATCCGACGATACAGCGGATATCCCAGTTAGTTTTTTGAGTCAAATTATCTATTTTTTTTATTAGTTTCGGTGATCGCTTTAACAACTCTTTTCATATCCTCAGCGACACGAGTTTTAAAATTGTTCATTTCGCTCGTCACTACCGCTAATTCATCGCGCATGGCGCCAAGTCTTCCGTTCAGTTTACCAAGTTCTTTGGCCTGCTCAGAAACTTGCTTTTTAAGCTGTTTTGTTGTTTTTGCATCTGTATCAATTGTTGACATTGATTTCTCCTTTTTGGTTGTAAAAAATTCTCTTAACTTATTGAACATCTCTCTATCCAAACAATTGTGTAATCGTTTTTGGTGGGTGGAGAAGTGTTTTTTGTTGTACTTTCTGATAGAGTTCGGGGTACTAAATTAGATTTTAAAATTTTAATTGCAATCGACGATCCCCCAGATATCCAGCTCAAACGCTCGACTTCACATTTTTCTTTTATAAAAACCTCGTTATTGCTTGGATACCAAAAATTGTTATGTCCTATTTCGGATGTATAACATACTGTATTTTTTTCAATTTGCATTATTTATTCTTCGGGAACTTCTATAATATAACAATATTATGAACGGTTGTCAAGCATTATCTATCAGAATGTTTAGTACTAGTACGAATTGGGGCCGATTCAAATGTTCGAGAATGTTTAACGAGATCTGAAGAACTAGCTAGCTTTTTATTTCCTCCAACACCCCATAATAATTTAATCTCTAACTCCTTACACACATCTATTTCGGGAGTATTTGTTTTTCCGCGATCGCCACCATTAGCAAAAAAATCAGGCTTAAGCCTTCTAATGGCTTCACAAACGGTTCCGTCAGTATCATCTACTGAATCTACCAAAATAACACCTTTAATTGCATTAAGAATTTCTGCTCTTTGATCAAAAGTCATAAACACAAAGCCTTTCTTGCGAAATAGCCAATCATCAGAATTTGCTATAACTATAACATCTCCAAAATTGGCAGCATCTCTAATCATGCGAATATGTCCGGCATGTACTGGATCAAAACCTCCAGATACCATTACAGTTAATTTTTCTTCAGTCATTTTTGTTTCCTTTAAATTCTCTAAAATGTGTTTTTACTTTAAATTGTCTTCCCTCGACACCACAGCGACGAACTTTAACTAAAAGCTTTCCAGTATCGTCGTTATCTAATAAGACGCATCGTAATTCATTTGCATCTTCATAATTATTAAAAATTCTAACTTTCTTCCATTTTTTATTATTTTCTTTGCTCGGATCCATTTACTTCTTCTTTGCCTTCTTTCTACTGGCGCGCTTTTTCGATCCCACCTTTCGGCGCCGGCGGAATTTGCGGGCTGGTGCTTTTCTACTCATTTTATTCTCCTGGTAAAACCCACACATCTGAGTTAGGGTTATCTTTTGATGCGCAATCGCATCCAAAAATAGATACAGAATCCATTCGATTGCCATTAGTGCTGCAAGATGCTTCGCATTGTGTGATCATTTCTTCATCAACCTGACAAGAATTCACAAATACAATTGTAATCACCGTTAAGCAAATGTAAAGGATTCCTTTTGCTATAAATGATAAATCCGGGAAATCCGGAGGCATTGGTGGCAGTCTATTTGATTTGTCGTAATTTGATGTATCGTCCAGTGGTCTCGTCGTAGATGAGTCGTTGTTTGGATATCTCTTCAATTACGTGCTCTCTAAAAACATTGGTTACAGGCTTTTCTTCCTGTATCGATGAAGCTTGGTAATCACGCTCCATCTCATCTAACATATATTGTACCCTATGATTTAATTCTTGTGTTCTACATTTCTCTCTTTTTCTGTATTGTATAAAACTATAAGTAAAATATCCGAAGATACACGTATTCATTAATAAAATAATTCCAAAAATTTCCACACTGCGCCCCTCCTATACAGCTGTGTCCGCGGTGTCGGCCCCTTCATCTGGGAAATAACGATACCCGACCTCTACCAAATCATTCCCGCCCGGGATGACCGTGAAGTAAATAGTATTATCTGTAGAAGAATAATACCAATCATAATTTAAGGCTCCGTTTATAAAAACTCTCGTTGAGCTTTCAATCGGAACATATGTTAATTCAATGCTTTCATATGGCTCTAGTCGTGTGGCCGCGTCAGCAACGCCGGCGCTCCAATCAGCCGCGCAAATATCGACCACAACTCCGCTAAAATAGCTTGTTGCCTCTTCATATCTATCTCCATTATTGGTTGCATTAGTATTGCAAAGGGATTCTGATGGATCTAAGTTAATTATACTTGACAGAAACACAGATCCGTTTCTCTGGGTTTTATACCAATCAATATAATCGCCGACTATCGGAAAGTGATCGTCGCTTTGTTCTTCTTCGTCGGAAACAAATACCACCAATAAGGCAGCGTCATATCGCAGCCATGTTTGTGCGTAACTATTGTTTACCAAATACTCATATGATGCATCAAACCCTTCTTCTCTTCCGCCGCGGGCCATATTTTGATACATTGCGTCAGCGTCAGCGATATCGTCACCGGGTACCAAAGGAAACTGAGCCTCTACTGAAGCAGAGCCAGGATCATTTGACATCATTGCGAGGCGCCAGCCACTATCCGGCAACGCTAAGAGCATCGCTTCAATACCTGCTAATAATTCTGCATCATAGCGGTTCATTGAGCCAGAGGTGTCAATAACCCAAATAATATCGACGCCATCAACAGACATTGGCTGTATAAAAGAATCAATCCAAATGGCGCCGGGTTCAACCGGGACTTCAACTTCGATATATACAGGAACCTCTACTTCTTCGTAGACTGTCTCATAAATTATTTCGGTCTCAACTTCTGTGGCGGTACCAACGATGTAATAATCTAAGTTGGGCGCGCAGCCTGTTAAAACGGCTGCTACAAATACGAGCAGTTGTTTTAATAATTTATGTGCCATCCCTATTAGTACGTAGGGGGCTTAGATCGAAAAAAGTTGTTCTTCCTTGACTTTTCTTATTTTGCCTTCGCCATCAATAAAGATGCGATAGTCATAAATGCTGTTTTTTTCTAGCACTTCTAAAATAACCGCTTTTTTCTTATTATTTTTTAAATTATGAATTTCGGGGAATTGTACGTAATAAATCCATTGATCAATTTGATATTTGTTCATTTGCTCTCACTATATTATATAAAACTGCTGGTGATAAATCTGCTCTATCATAAATTTTAATTATTCTCCAATCAATCGCACAGCTTATTCTTAAAGCATATGCAATCCATTCGCTACAATACCACTTCCCTTTTCTTTTAATATGAAATGGAAGAAATTGCGAAAGCAGCATTCCAATCCAATCGTATTTGCATCCTTTCGTATATTCATAAAATTCTTGTATAACACCTACTTGGTGTTGATCTACTTCTATTTCAACAAATTCCCATGCCGAAGAATCCCACTCTTCTTTTGTTCTCGCGCCTACTTTAGAAGTTAAAAACGGGCTAATACTAATCCAAGTAACACCATCGGGTAAAATAAGCTCAGCGTGGCTATAGGGACTTTTTGTCCACCATTTGATGATCCTATCACAAAGACCATTTTTACCTCTATAAAACGCTACTTTTATCACCATTCTTAATTAATTTATACTAAATATCCTCATTAATACGTATTAGGATCCTTTCTAATTCTACCCAGTAATTTAGGTTTTTTTTATCGAAGAAACCAACTCTACTAAAACAGAGGGCATTTCTTCAATAGTATTATTATTAAACCAATGAATAGTAAGTCGATCATGAATTACTTTCTTTCCAAGTTTGTAGCTTAAATGATCAATTGCAATAATGATACCGGTCATCGGAGGTTCATCTCCAATAGTAATAAAATCTTTTTCTACTACAATGTCCCCAATACAAAATTGATATTCGTCATCGCTCACATAATAACTATGATTTCTTTTTTGATTTGTGCCTGCTATCGACAGCTTTTTGAACTTCTTCTGTTGGAAGATCCATTTCTTCCTTTAGGATCCAAAGTGCCTTTTCGATTTCGTCGGTCACTTCACATTCTAAATCTTCTTCCATCACATGGGTTTCTTGTCTAAAAAACTTAATAGGGTTTCGGATATTCTGTATAAATTTATTCATTTTTATTCCTCTGAATATGATAATTCTAGTGTGTGGTCTGAGTTTGTTGCTGTGATAGCTAGCGTGCCGGCATTATCAGAACCGCCCGACGCAATTGCTTCGCCGCTTTCGTTAACAATACCATCAAGGTCTTCGTCTACATACGCCCACAAATAAACGATAGTATTTGATGGGACAGCGAGGCGCCAGTCCTTTATCGTTTCTCCCGTAAGAGTGGCCCACTCAAATTCATCAAAATCATAAGCAATCGATTGTAAGGAAGTCACCGTTAAATCATTGTTTGGGCGATATTTGAGTGCGGACACATAGATCGTTGAGCCTGCAGGGAGATCATCAAAGGCGCCGTCTTCCATACTCACAGTTCCTGTAAGCTGAACAAACGGAACAATATTGAGGCCTGAGCCATCTCCAAGAGGAATTTGAACTTCCATCTCTTCAAGGTCGTAATCGTCTATATCAATTGGATTACCATCTTCTCCGTCAGCGTTTACATAAGCGCCCCAGCTGTCGTTGGGGTCAATAAGCAAATTAGCGTCTGAATCAACAGCGCCAATTAAATTCGTTTGACCAAGATCATCGCAAGTCTCAAAGCCATAATTACCCGAGGCTCCGTCTTCTGTCGCGATAGTCTCAAACCAAGAAGCGTCAATCATTGAAGTTCCTGCGGTATCGGTCATCATAATCATACCATCGGCGCCAACAGGCACAAATTCGTTAATTACGACGGGGCCCGAGATATAAATATCCCCGCAGCCAGTGCCGCCGCCCCATTGGCCAAAGTCGCCCCAATCGTCACCATCAGCGCCACCGCCACCTGGGCCGGCACCACCACCGCCTCCGCCGCCAGAGCCGCCAGAGCCGAAGTCTAAATACTCAACTAAAATTGTAATGTTAATATCTGTGGCGTTGGTATCTTCCTCAATCAAAATCTCATCAGCCCAGATGCCAATTGGATCATCAGGATTAATAATTCCATCCTGCCAATAATCCATTACAGCATAAACCATAAGTTCCCGAGAAGATTCCATCTCAAGGGGAATATAATAGTCATCGCCTGTAGTTGAGGGATAAGAAATAGTATCTGTGCCGTAATAAGTCTCTACGCCAGACTCGTTGCTAGTATAAGCACCCACCCAAATAGCTCCAAAAGGAAAATCTGAGCCATATGCTTCTTCAGCAGAAAGAAACTCTCGCTCTCCATCGTCATTTTCAATATACAGTTCTACGGATACATTCCCAGCAATGCTGGCGTGTACCATGGTGTCTTCGCCACCTCCAGAAGATGTGGTATTGCCCGAATCATCAGAGATTCCGGCATCTAAGCCTTCATAAGAACCATCATCGATTCCTAGATCTCCTTTGTCAAATATTGTCTGATTGCCGCATGCAAAACAGAGAGCCGTGCATAGGCTATATGTTAGTAGTTTTTTATTCACTTGTTTTCCTTTTTAAAATATTTCATCTTGTAGTGAAGTGTCGAGAAGATGAAGGGTTAAGATAACCTCTTTA
>Ga0208553_1000084_pt1 | contig 39448 bp, 41 predicted proteins | sample 6_EtaG_FD_184079 | JGI IMG/M metagenome (GOLD analysis project Ga0208553, IMG submission 184079) | Marine viral communities from the Subarctic Pacific Ocean - 6_ETSP_OMZ_AT15160 metaG (SPAdes) (version 2) | ecosystem: Environmental > Aquatic > Marine > Oceanic | place: Pacific Ocean | collected...
GGTAGCTTTTCTTTCCGTCAGAAGGGATATAAAGAAGGACGGAGAAACAAGCAGGGGGTTCCAGAGAAATGTTATTTTAGATTTAGATAAACTTTGTGATTATAAAAACCGCTATTGCATTTACTTGCTTAGAGGGAATGATGAAAGAAGAATTAGATAAGAAACTCGTTAAGGCATTTCCCCTCCTCTATGGAGACAACAACAGGGTCCATAGCTCAACTGGTAGAGCACCGGACTTTTAATCCGTAGGTTCAGGGTTCAAATCCCTGTGGACCCACCACTAATTTAAGGAGACAATATGGCATCACCAAAAGGTAAAAATAGCAAAAAAGAAGGCGCAAGAAAAAAGACTTATAATGGCCAAGGTAAATTTACCAAACATGGAACCCCTGGGCCGTATGGGGGAAACAAAAAATATAAAAAGAAGTACAGGGGACAAGGCAAAGGATAATGCCCCCGTAGCTCAGCCGGATAGAGCAACGGACTTCTAATCCGTAGGTCAGAGGTTCGAATCCTCTCGGGGGTACCATTATAATTTATAGGAATAGCCAAATGAAAAAGGGAGACATTGTTTTAGTTGAAACATTTGCTGGTGTAGATGTACACGTTAAACTCAAGGAATATTATTCTTATCTTGCTCACCAAAAACAAGTTGCATATGCAGGATGGTCTGCGGAACTGGTATATGAAAAAGATGCCAAATCACTACAGCAGCAAGGATGCCCGATTAACGTTGGCGAGGAAACTTGGGTTTATGATTGGCAAGTTTATAATGAACAAAAACATTTAGATCGAGCCCTAAAAACATGCGGAGACAAATGTGTTTCTGCCTATGAAGAAGAAATCGAACTATATCGGACGTATGGTGGCGAATAGAGATAAAACTCGAAGAGAAAGATATGATGACAAAAAAAGGTTTGCTAATATTAATCCTATTAGTCTCTGTTGTGTTAATTTCCAGCATGACGGTAACTTGGGGTATCTTATCAGGAGCGCAGCTTGCTTTGGTGCGAAGTTTCTTCATGTAATTGGCTCTGTACCTCACCGCAGCACCTTAAACGCTTTATCAGGAAGTTTATACGATTATGTCGAAATTATACAACATAACACTCCAAGCGCATTTTTATCTTACGTTAGGAACAAAAAAATTAAACTCATTTCTGCGGAAATTTGTGAAGATGCGATACCCATTGACACTTATAAATTCACTTATAATAGCGACATTTGTTTGGTGGTGGGTAATGAGTCAACAGGTGTACCAATAGAAATTCTTTTAAATAGCGAGAAGATATATATCCCAATGCCGGGTGTTGGTTTTTGCTTAAACACTTCCCAGACAGCAAATATAATACTATATGAAGCCGTCAAACAATATAATAGCCATCTTAGCTCAACGGCAGAGCAGTTGCTTTGTAAGCAACAGGTCGTCAGTTCAAATCTGACAGATGGCTCCATAATGGGGTGTAGTTCAAACGGCAGAACGTCTGACTGTTAATCAGGAAGTTGAAGGTTCGAATCCTTCTGCCCCAGCCAAATAATCTATCTATTTCATTAAAAGGAATCTAATTATTCGTGTTAAGGCATCTTAATGGCTAAGAAAAAATACGTTATAGATACAAGCGTTTATTTAACTGAACACCAATCGATTAATAAGTTTGGAATTCACGATATTATTGTTCCTCTAAAAGTTTTAGAGGAGATAGATAATCATAAAAAACGTCAAGATGCTGTCGGAGCAAATGCCCGTGGTATTATTCGCACTCTTGATACTTTACGAGAAAGGGGAAATTTACACAAAGGGGTCCGACTTGCTAAAGGCTGTGGCATTGTAAGCGTTAAGGGACATGAAGCGGGGCACTTACCACCAGATTTAAATCCAGAACAAGCAGATCACATTATAATAGCAACCGCATTAACGGAAAAGGCAAACAACCCTAATAGGAAAGTTATCGTAGTCACCCGTGATATTAATATGCGCGTAATTTGCGACTCACTGGGGCTTCTTTGTGAGGATTATAATTTAACCCAGTTAGTAAGCAGCCCTGACAGAATTTATAGCGGGTTTACAGAAGTGCTAGTTGATGATCACTTGGTGGACAGTTTTTATAATAAGGAGCCAGTATATTTGGACGAGAAGCAATATAAAAAGCTGTATCCAAATCAGTTTGTAATGCTTATATCCGAGGCAAATGAGAAAAAGACTGCACTATCCAAATACATAAATAGCAATACCAAACTTCAAGAAGTTGTACAATATAAAAAGAATAGTGTCTGGGGCGTCAGGTCTAGAAACAAGGAACAACTTTTTGCGTTAAACTTATTAATGGATCCAGATATTCCAATTGTGTCTTTGGTTGGCAAAGCAGGCAGCGGTAAAACACTACTTGCAACCGCTGCGGGCTTACAGCAAGTAATGGAGCAAGATAATGAGCCGATGTATAAAAGACTTATAATATCAAGACCGATTCAGCCTCTTGGCAATGATATTGGGTTTCTTCCTGGTACAATGCAAGAAAAGATGGCACCGTGGCTTATGCCAATTCAGGACAACCTACAGTTTCTTATGGGTGATGACAAATCTACGCTTGAAATGTATGTAGATAAAGGTATAATAGAAATAGAGGCATTAACTTATATTAGAGGTCGATCAATTTCTAATGCATTCATAATTATCGATGAAGCACAAAACCTTACTACTCATGAGATTAAGACAATAATTACAAGAGTAGGAGAAGGAACAAAAATTGTTTTTACTGGGGATATCGATCAGATCGACAATGTTTATGTAGATGCTACAACAAATGGCTTAACCTATACAATTGAGAAAATTAAAGACTATGATGTGTCTGGGCACATTACATTACAAAAAGGGGAGCGGAGCAAGGTCGCGACCCTCGGTGCAAACATACTTTAAAGGACAAAAAAATGGAAGACGTAACACCAGGATTAAAAGAAACAGTTAATACAGACACTGTTATGAAAAATTGGCTTGTTGATTATGTAGGTAATCAACATGATCCCGAAAACGAGGAAGTAACAGTTGAAATGATCGTAGAAACAATGGCAACTGAGTTTCCAGAATTTCTAATGGCAGTTGCAGAGGAAAACTGGATTCGCGGTTATCATCAGGCTTTAGAAGATGTAGAAGTTGGAAGAAATGCCGAAGAAACAGAGCATGAAGAATAATCTACTTGAATATGTTCGTGAGAGTTCTCAAAATACAGGTATATATTATTTAAATCATGATATACCTGTTTGGACCGAGAATCCCCTTTCAGATTCTGTTGACTTGGGAGAAGTTCTTCGTGAAGTTGAGAGGAGAGTACCAAATGCCTATCTCCAATATGTTCATGCTATTAGAATTGGCATCTTTGACGAAATGTTGGAAAGAGAATTAAATGCATTATATAAGGATGGCATTCTTTATATAGCAAATATACAGGACAATAATAAAGATATGCTTGATGACATGATTCACGAAATTGCTCACGCTGTTGAACAACATAATCATGATTTAATATATGGAGATGAAGAAATACTTTTAGAATTTCTTGGAAAAAGAAAAAGATTACACGACTTATTGAAAAGTGAAGGATATAGTGTTACAATAGATCAGTTCTTAACTGTACAATATGATTATGATTTTGATATGATTTTGTTTCAAGACATAGGGTATCCTGTTTTATCAACACTTACAACCGGATTATTTCCAGGCGCGTATTCTGTAACTTCTTTAAATGAATATTTTGCAGCAGGGTTTGAGGCTTATTACATGAGCGAAACTAATTATATAAAGAGAATCTGCCCCAAGCTGGCAGAAAAAATCGATTATTTAGATGAAATAGCGAATGAACATATCATCTAAAAACAAAACAAAAAAACAATAAAAGGTGAGGTTAAATTGTCCCATATATCCTATTCTGAGCTAAAGAATTGGTGTCACTGTCCTTTCTATCACAAACTTATCAATATAGATAAAGTTAAACTATTTGATGGAAACGAGTATACTGCTTTTGGCACCGCTTTGCACTCTGTTTGCGAAAATCTATTACAAATCGAATCGGCGTTTGATAAAGATTTAACATTTACAAGCGAGTTTCGAAAAGAGTTAAAGAGTCTCAAGCAGGAACTAAACAAAGAGCTTGTAATATCCATGTTTAAACAAGGAACAAAGATCGTTCCAGAGCTATTGCCTGCTTTGGACGCATATTTTGGAAACTATGAGGTAATTGAAACTGAAGAAAAATTATATGAGTCTATGGATGATATGGGAGATTACCTTTTTAAAGGATATATGGACTTGGTTCTTAAAACAGAAGATGGCAAATATCATATAATCGACTGGAAGACCTGTTCATGGGGCTGGGATGCGAGAAAACGTTCTGATAAGATGATTGTTTATCAACTCATCCTTTACAAACACTTTTTCTGCAAGAAACATAATATCGATCCAGATAACGTAGAAACTCATTTTGCACTTTTGAAAAGAACGGCAAAAAATAATGTAGTAGAGTTCTTTAATGTTACTAGCGGATCAAAAAGAACCCAAAATGCTTTAGAATTATTGACTAAAGCAGTAAAAACAATAAAAAGCAATATCCATATTAAAAACAGACTATCTTGCACTGCTGGCTATGGATGCGAGCTTTATAAAACAAAACATTGCACATAGGAAAAAACGTGAGTGAAGAAAAGAAGAAGATTTTTGTATTAGCAGATCATCCACTAACCCCTTCGGGCGTTGGAACACAAACTCGATATTTTATTGAGGCTCTTTTGCGAACAGGCAGATATAAATTTGTATGTTTTGGGGGAGCGATTAAGCATCATGATTATAACCCGATGAAAACAGAAGAATGGGGAGATGACTGGATCATCTATCCCGTTGATGGATATGGGAATCAAGATCTGGTTCGTTCTTTACTAAGATCTGAGCGACCAGATCTGTTATGGTTTATGACAGACCCACGGTTTTGGCCATGGCTATGGGCTATTGATAATGAAGTAAGAACTCATGTTCCAATGGTATATTATCATGTTTGGGATAATACTCCCTACCCTATGTACAATAAAGCATATTATAAATCAAACGATGCTATATTTACTATTTCAAAAGTTACCGACGAAATTGTAAGAAACGTCGTACCTGAAGTGGAAACCGCCTATGTACCTCATGCGGTGGATGATAAGGTATTCAAGCCGCTCCCGGCAGAAGAGATCGCTCAATTTAGAGCAGAATCTCTTCCAAACGCAGAGAATAAAGTACTTTTTTTCTGGAATAATCGCAACGCTCGCAGAAAACAAAGTGGGACTTTAATTTGGTGGTTTAAAGAATTTTTAGATATTGTAGGACATGACAACGCCACTCTGATTATGCACACAGAGCCAAACGACCCCAACGGACAAGATTTAAACGCTATCATACACGATCTTGGAATTACAAATGGACAGGTTCTGATATCTACTCAGAAAGTCCCCCCACAGCACTTAGCAGCAATATACAATATGGTTGATTGCACTATAAACATTTCCGATGCGGAGGGGTTCGGTCTTGCTACTCTTGAATCCTTAGCGTGTGAAACGCCAATCGTAGTTAATATGACAGGTGGCTTACAGGAGCAGGTAACAGATGGCGCTGCTTGGTTTGGTGTTGGCATCGAACCTGCTTCTAAAGCAATTATTGGTTCACAAGATGTTCCTTACATATATGAAGATCGGCTCAATAAAAGTGAGTTTATTAATGCACTTCTGAAGATTTATAATATGTCACCAGAAGATAGAAACAAAATGGGACAAGAGGGAAGACAGCATGTTATGAAAAATTACAACTTTACTGACTATTGCTCAACTTGGGTTAAGACTATAGACAATATTATGGAGAAACACGGAGCATGGGAAACCCGAAAAATATATAAACCTTGGACATTTACGGAGATCAAATAATGAAAAATATTTTAGTAAAAGGACCGGCACTTTCCCGTTCTGGCTATGGGGAACAAACCAGATTCGCATTAAGAGCACTTCGTAGATACGAAGATAGGTTTAACATTTTACTGATAAATATCCCGTGGGGTCAAACCGGCTGGATTAACGAAGACGATGAAGAACGTCAGTGGCTTGATTCTTTATTAATTCGTACTCAACAATATATTAATCAACAGTTACCAATTGATATCGTACTTCATATTACTATCCCTAACGAGTGGGAAAAAACCCCCGCTCTTAATGTTGGTTACACAGCCGGTATTGAAACGAATAGAGTTTCTCCACAGTGGATTGAAAAAGCCAACTTGATGGACAAAATTATTGTAGTTTCCAATCATTCAAAAAAGATATACGAAGAAACAGAATATCAAGCAGTTAACGAAGGCACCAACGAAGTAACAAAATTTCATACCAAGACACCAATTGAGGTGGTTAACTATGCAGTCCGAGATCTAGAGTCGGAAAAAATGGATATAAATTTTGATTATGATTTTAATTTTGTCACAATAGCACAAATGGGACCACGAAAGAATTTAGCCAATACTGTTAAATGGTTTATAGATGAATTTCATGATGACGAAGTAGGTTTATTGGTAAAGACCAATGTTGGAAATTGCAGCACAGCAGATAAGTTGCTGACTGAAACAAAATTTAAAGAATTGATTAGCGAATACCCAGACAAAAAATGTAAAATATATCTTTTACATGGCGATTTAACATTAAAAGAAATGAACTATATTTACTCCCATCCTAAAATCAAATGCTATGTCACACTCACTCATGGCGAAGGATTTGGATTGCCGATCTTCGAAGCAGCATACCATGGGTTGCCCGTAATTGCCCCTCGATGGAGCGGACAAAATGATTTCTTACATGCCCTTGTGAAATCAGGGAAGCAAAAGAAACCCAAGCTACGCCCTCTATTTTGTAGAGTTGACTATACATTGCAGCCAATACCACAGGAAGCAGTGTGGGAAGGCGTCTTAGAAGCAGGCTCAATGTGGTGTTACCCATCTGAACAGGATTACAAAAAAAAGCTTCGTGGTATGTTTGATAATCATAGCAGATATAAATCCATGGCTAACAAGTTAAAAAAACACATTATTAACAATTTTACTGAAGAAGTACAATACAAAGCCTTTGTCGATGCGGTATATAAAGAAGATGAGTTTGATGTCCAAGATTGGATATCTAATCTTGACTTAGAGGTTCATGAGTAGCTTTGTTTTTATCGCTGACGTTTTTGCCGAAGATGTCCCTGGAGGTGGAGAATTAAACAACCACGAACTTATCGGCATTCTCAGGCAAAAAGGTCATGACGTAACAAGGCTTAAAAGTGCCCAGGTAACAGAAACACTTCTTAACACAACCCCAGATGATATTGGGTTTATTATAGCTAATTTTATACAATTATCGGAACCAAGCAAAGCGCTATTACGACAATCAAAGAAATACATAATCTATGAACACGATCATAAGTATGTAAAAACGCGAAATCCCGCAGACTACGATAATTTTGTTGCTCCAAAAGAAGAGATTATAAATTATGAGTTTTATAAAAACGCTTTAGCGATACTTTGCCAAAGCAAATTTCATGCTGATATCGTAAAAGCAAATTTAAATTTAGACAATATTATAAGTGTCGGGGGAAACCTGTGGTCGATGGAATCCATTAATTTAATGCGAACACTCTCCAAAAATAAAAAAAACGATACTTGCGCCATCATGGTTACTGCCAATTGGCATAAAAACACAGAAGGAGCGATCAAAGTATGTTCCATGAAAGAGTGGGATTATGATCTAATATATCCTTGCTCATATAAGGAATTTTTAACAAAACTGGGAGGAAATACAAAATTTCTTTTTTTACCCAAGACGCCGGAAACGCTTTGTCGCATTGCTGTCGAGGCACGCATGATGGGTTTAACCACTATTACTAACAATCTTCTTGGGGCGACCAAGGAAGATTGGTATCAGTTAAAAGGAGAAGAGCTAATTGATAAAGTTATACAAATGAGAACTGATATACCCAATATTGTTGTACAAGCATTTGAGGCATAATTATGAACATTCTTTTGACGGTCAACAAAACATATCGTGGTCAGGTGGATGGAAGTTATTGGAATATGTATTTGCCTTTAATTGAGTTAGGGCATAACGTATATTGGTATGATACGGTCAATCCAGAAGAAAAAGACTACAAAAAAATAATAAAAGCCTTCAAACCAGACTTGATTTTTTGCTGCATGACCGGAGATCCATCTATAACCCCTTACGAGCCATGGGATGATATCATCGCGGAAACAAATTCTGGGCGCACTACGACATTTAATTGGTTCTGTGATGATACTTGGAGATTTTCGAATTTTTCCCGCAACGTATGTAATGCTTTTAATGTATGTTCAACCCCGGAGCCCCATTATATTCAAAAATATAAAGATATTGGATATGACAACATTATACTTGGATGTTGGCACATTAACGGGGAGACATATCCGCGCATATCTTTTGAAGAAAAAAATATAGACTTGTTATTTATAGGATATCCGACCAATAGTAGAAAAGAATTCTTTAAAATGGCGAAGACAAATGATGTCTCTATTACAAACATCTATGGAGTTCCTCACGAAGAAATGTTGGCTTACCATGCAAAAAGCCGAATCGGAATAAATTTAAGCACCAACGACAACGATCCAGAAAGAAAAACACAAATGAAACAAAGGATGTTTGAGATACCAGCCGGTGGAGGATTACTACTCACGCAACATCATGAAGGAATCGAATCGTTTTATGAAATTGATAAAGAAATCGTTACATTTAACACATATGATGAGTTTATAAAGAAGGCTAAGTTTTTAGTAGCAAATCCCAAAGTTGCTAAAGCGGTTGCTAACAATGGTCACGCTCGATTTTTATTGGAGCATGAATCAAAAATACGATTAAAAGATATTTTAGAGAAAATTATGACATGTTAAGCAGAGATGTTTTTATTAAGCGACACAAGGCTTATGCGGGCAAATGGATATATCAAGGCTACAAAAACGCATGGAACAAACTTGGATACAACGCACAATATTACGATAGAATAGAAGAGTTAGAAAATGCGCCACAGGGATTTCACCTAATGGCAATGGATGCCGATATTCATAACGATAAATCGATAAAAATAATACAAAAATCACAGAAAACATTTTTATACGCGCAGCCCAATATCTTTCCCAGCCCATGGGGAGCGCATCCTAATTTTGTTTGCCATTGTCCAGATGATTTCATTGATATGCTTAATAAAATGACCAATGTTGTACTATGGTCGTTTGCAAATATCAATACTGAATTTTATACAAAATGGGCAAATGTGGATACTGTACCGTTGGCATTTGATGATAACTTATATAAGCCCCAAGAAGATGCCAAATATAAATTTGATGTTTGCTTTATTGGTGGCTGGGCGAATAATGGATTTAACGAGAAACAAGAAATTATGCTACAACACTTTGCCGAATTTAAAGAAAGCGGACTGAAGTGTGGATTTTTTATTAATAGAAACATAAGCCAAGAAATGGAAAATAGACTGCTTTACAATAGCAAAGTATCTATTAATATTCACGATGCATATCAAAGAATACTTGGATTAGACACCAATGAAAGGACTTTTAAATCGTTGGGTTTAAATGGTATACTGATTAGTGACAATATACAACAAATTAAAGATATTTTGCCCACACACTTAGTAGAGATCGTGGATACTCCTAAAGAAATGGTTAATAAGATTAAATTTTATATTTCTATGGATAATGATGAGCGAGAAAGCGTCAAGAACAAAAACAGAGATTTGATTCTAAAAGAACATTGTTATACAAATAGGGTACAAACACTGTTGACACTTTAATATAATGTGTTATATTGTATTATGATTATTTTTATTGACATTGACGAAACTATTTGCACCTCCCCTCCAGATCGAAACTATTCTAATGCTACACCAATTAAGGAAAACGTTGACAAAGCCAATGCTCTTTATGAAGCCGGAAATACCATTGTTTATTGGACTGCAAGAGGTACGACCACTGGAGTAGATTGGAGAGCAATAACCGAGGATCAGTTTACAAGGTGGGGCGTAAAGTATCATGATCTCAAATTTGGAAAGCCATATTATGATCTTTTCATCGATGATAAAAACATGAATACAAGAAATTGGAAATGAAGGTTACAATAATTATACCCTGTTATAACGCCGAACAATGGATATCAGAATGTATTCAATCGGCTCTCGCACAAACATATCACAACACAGAGATTATTTTTGTTGACAATGAAAGCACGGATAATAGCTATCAAATAGCCAAGGAAATACAAGAACACAATCCAAGATTACAAGTGTATACAACTCCAAATCGATATAGACATTCTTGGGAAGAGCCTGTTTATAAAGCTTTGAGCAAATCTACCGGTGATTATTTCACAATGCTAGCAGCAGACGATTATATCGAAAAGGACTATATTGATAATATAGTAAAAATAATATCAGCCGCCCCGGATAAGATAAAAATATTACAGACACCAATAATGGGAGTTAAGGGCAACAAAGAGCAGATTTTAGGTGAAATAAAACATGCCTATAACAACCTCGATGAATTTAAATCGCTTTTATTTACAAAGTGTCCGGTAAACACACCAAGCATTGTCTATAAAAAAGAACTACATGATAATGGTGTTATCCGATGGAACTCCAAGGACTACTTAGGAGCATCAGATTATGATTTATATTTCAATATTGCTGATCATGGTTTGTTCATTTATCCTTATCCGAAGTGGATAGGATATTTTTATAGATGGCATCCGAATCAAGCCACCTGGGGGATGCACAAAGAAGTCACAAATTATGATAAAATAATACAAGACTACTGGAAAAATAAATGGAAGATGTAAATCTTATAAAAAGGATTTTAGATATTTCGTATAAAAATAAACTTTCTCATTTAGGAAGCTACTTTTCAAGTGTCGATATTATCGATCACATATATTCTCAAAAGGAGGAGAGCGATATATTTATTTTATCTGCTGGACATTGTGCGACTGCATTATATGCTGTGATTGAAAAACATTACGGTATTGATGCAGAGTATTTATTTAACAAACACGGTGGTCACCCACATCGCGACGAAGATAATAGGATTTTTTGTTCCACTGGAAGTTTGGGTAGTGGCATTACAGTTGCAATTGGTCGGGCATTGGCAAATAAAAACAGAACAGTTCATTGTCTAATAAGCGATGGCGAGTGTGCGGAAGGCAGCGTCTGGGAGTCCTTAAAGTTTATTTACGAAAATAGCTTGAAAAACATTAAAGTATATGTGAATGTCAATGGATATGCTGCTTATGATATAATAGACACACAGTACCTTGTTAATAGGCTACGATCTTTTTTACCCGACATCAATATACATTATACTAGCGTTCACAAGTTTCCGTTTCTGCGAGGTTTGAACGCACATTATCATATTATGGATCAAAAAGACTATGAACAGGCGATTGGGCAAATATCAAAGGATTCTGAGTGAGAAAAGAATTTAGTGCAAGGCTGCATTACGAAATGGGTGCAAATGAGGATATTGTAGTTCTTACTGGCGACTTAGGCTATGGTTTGTGGGATCGAATAAAACTAGACTACCCTGATCGTTTTTTTAATTTTGGTTCCTCCGAGCAACTGATGGTGGGGGCTGCATGCGGAATGGCAATGGAGGGAAAATTACCAGTTGTATATTCTATTACTCCCTTTCTTTTATATCGTCCGTTTGAATTTATTAGAAACTATGTTGACCATGAAAAAATAGCGATTAAGCTTGTTGGTGGAGGCAGAAATAAAGATTATGGATATTTAGGCTTTTCTCATTGGGCAGAGGAAGATAAAGCAGTAATGAGCATATTTAAAAACATTATTGTTAAACACCCAAACTCTATTAAAGAAATGGAAGACTGCTTCGTTCTGATAAACGACAAAGACACTCCACTGTATATAAATTTAAAAAGATGAACATATTAATCACAGGCGCAAATGGTTTTTTGGCAAAAGAGCTAATAGCCTATTTTTCACAGAATCAACAAAACAATCTCATTCCCGCTTCTTACGAGATGCTTGATGTTGCCAATGCACAGCAGGTTTCTGACTTTTTTGATGCAAAGAATATTGATATTGTTGTTCATACTGCAATCAAAGGGGGCAAAAGGGGAAAAGAAGATAGTATTGACGATTTTTTTTACAATATAACGATGTTTAATAATTTATTAAATTGTTCGCATAAATACTCAACGATGTTTAACTTTGGCTCTGGTGCAGCATTTGATCGGAATAGTAATATCGAGCTTGCTAAAGAGAACGATATTCACAATTGTTATCCTCAAGATTATTATGGTTTATCAAAAAATTTAATTAGTAGAAAGATCACTGATTTAAATTCAAAGTTTTTTAATTTAAGATTGTTCGGATGTTTTGGAATATTTGAGGAAGAGCAAAGATTTATGAAGGCAGCCTTTAAAAACACAGCAAACGGTCAGCCAATAATCATACATCAGGATAAATATATGGACTATTTTTATGCACAAGATGTTGGAAGAGTAATCGAGCATATTGCTAATAATCAAGACAAGAATATGCCGAGAGACATCAACCTGTGTTACCAGCAAAAATACAAGTTAACAGATATTGCAAATAAAATTATTTATTTGACAGAAAGCAAAAAACCAGTTATAATACAAGAAACCCATTTGGCTAATTCATATACCGGATGTGGCAAACGTTTAAGCCGAATGAATATTGAGCTAATTGGTTTAGACAAGGGGATAGAAGGATGCCTAGAAAAATGAAAGTGAATAAATTAGATGAAATTTTGACGTTAGTTTCAGAATATATGGCGGAACAACAAGATGTTGAGTGGACACCTGGAGAAGATTGGGTTTCCTATTCTGGTCCCATGTTAGAAACTGATGAATACAGAGCAGCAGTAAAACAACTATTGTCTGGTTGGCTGATTTTCGGAGAAAAAGGGCGAGAATTTGAACTAGAGTTCCCGACACACTTGGGTACTAAATTTGGAGTTTTAACCAATTCGGGTAGTTCTGCCAATTTATTGATGGTTGCTGCTCTCAAGTCTAAAAATTTATATAGTCTTGCCGAAGGCTCTAAGATTTTAACCCCTGTAGTGTGCTTTCCAACCACCATCAACCCAATTATCCAAAACGGATTCACACCAGTTTTTGTTGATGTAACGCTGCCTGATTTAAATTTAGATTTGGATCAGGTGGAGAAGATTTTGGAAGCCGATGCAGACAAAAGCATTAAAGCGATTATATTTGCTCATGTTTTGGGCAACCCACCTAATATGGACAGGCTGATGAGGATTGTAGAAAAATATGATCTTATTTTGTTAGAAGATTGTTGCGATGCACTTGGTTCTACTTACGATGACAAGAAACTTGGTTCGTTTGGTAATATTTCTACATGTTCATTTTTCCCCGCACACCACATGACAATGGGAGAGGGCGGTTTCATTGCCACGAATGATCCCAAGACCCGAAAAGTAATTGCCAGCTTGCGAGACTGGGGACGCGCTTGTTATTGTAATACCAAAAAACCGGGCAATGTCACTGCCGGAACCGCTTGTGGCAATAGATTTAGAAATTGGCTTCCTGGCATGAAAGATACAACATATGACCATCGGTATGTTTTTGATGAAATTGGCTATAATGTAAAGCCGTTAGATTTGCAGGCAGCGATAGGGCTGCAACAGATTAAGAAGCTGCCAAAGCTAGATACTGCCCGTCGTAAGAACTTTAAGAGATTAACGGAGATCTTTGAGCCTTACGCAGAATATTTTCATTTGCCCAAAGCAACAGAGAAAGCAGATCCGTGTTGGTTCGCTTATTTATTGACCATTAAAGAGAACGCGCCATTTACAAGAGGCGAGATTGTCAACCATCTTGAAAAAGCTAAGATTCAGACACGTTCATATTTTTCTGGAAACATTTTAGCACATCCGGGATATTATCACATGGCAGAGGAATATGGGGACTTGAACGAAGTTTTTCCAATTGCCAAATTGGTTACTACCAATTCTTTCTTTTTGGGCACTTATTTTGGACTAACGGAAGATAAAATGAATTATATTGAAAAAGTAGTTAACGAATTTTTGGAAAGCATAAAATGAAGATTGTTTATATAACCGGCTGCTTAGGATTTATGGGCTCGTATGTCACCACAAAAGCGCTACAACGTGGATGGCTGGTATATGGTGTCGATAAAATGACCTATGCTGCAAGACCAGAACTGCTGAAAGAATTTAAGCAATATCCAAATTTTAAATTTGAAAGATGCGACATCAAAAATCTTACAAGATTGAACGATTGTGATTATGTTATTAATTTCGCTGCTGAATCACATGTTGGCAACAGCATCATTAATAGTGATGAATTCTTAAATAGCAATATTTTAGGCGTTAAAAATCTTCTAGATTTAGTTAGATTTAAGCCCTACAATTGTAATGACAGACCAGTTTTTTTTCATGTCAGTACTGATGAGGTTTATGGGGATATAATTGAAGGCGCACATACTGAATTAGACGTGCTTAAACCAAGCAATCCCTATTCAGCAGCCAAAGCTGCCGCAGACATGTTGGTTAATGCTTGGGCAAGAACCTATGATATAGACTATATCGTTTTGCGACCAACTAACAATTACGGTATTGGACAATATCCTGAAAAACTGATTCCACTTTCTGTTAAAAACTTATTAAGAGCCAAAAAAATCAGACTGCACGATGAAGGAACACCAATTCGCAATTGGTTACATGCAGATGATACTGCCGAGGCAGTAATATCTATTATTGAATCTGGTACCACAAACGAAATATATAACGTAGCTGGCGGATTTGAACAAACAAATATTGATACTGTTAGAAAAATCATTACTGCATTTAATGGTACTTCCAAAAATTGGGAAAATTATATAGATTTTTCTCATAGAGAGGGACAAGATATTCGATACGCCCTAAACGATAGAAAGCTTAAAAGCCTAGGCTGGAAGCCTAAAAAAACCTTTGATGAAGAGATCGAAAAAATCGTAGCCTATTATAAAGATAACTGTAGCTGGTAACAAATGAGACTCGAACAAAAAGATTTAATAGATAAGCACAAGAATATCCCCGCAATTATTTTTGGACATGGACCAAGTTTAGATGAGTCTATGCAAGATATAGCCTTACTACAAAATCAGCAAGATTCAATACTCTTCTCCTTAAACAATTGGTTTCAGTTATACGAAATGAGTAAAAGCCCAGACTATTGGGTATTCGCAAGCACAGTAGACACTATCGATGCGTATTCTGAACAAGTAGAAAAACATAATTCTACTATCTTATTCGCTGATACCGTAGACTTGGTTAATATTAATTCTATAGAGGAAAATTTAGATATTGATTTTTTACCATATGATCAAAGACATTTTAAAAATCATACTTGTACTCAAATTTGGCATGGCTTTCGTAAGCACTATGAGGAAAATAGCAATAATAATTTTGCAGATTATGGAAACAACACAACCATGTGGCAAGCAGCCGATGATGAGACGCAGTTTCCACCGATTCGGTGGACTCTCCCCGTAAGCGTTAATGGTGCTGCTTGTTGCGCTCGTATTCAAGACGTAGCTGTTATTGACGAGGAAGCAAGAAAATACTTCGAGCAAAAAGAGCCACTTGACTGGACACCCACTAAACATTATCGCCTAACGGTCCAAGAAGAATTACAACGGGTTTCACAACATGATGAACATTATAGTCCTGGCGATACTGTTATTTTACATGCAATCGCTTTCGCCATTATAATGGGTTGCAACCCAATATATATTGGTGGTATGGATTTAGACTATGCTGGTGGATATGTAGGGGGAAACCCAGCACCATTTGATGTTGAGGATGTCTGGAATAAACAACAATCCAACTTAATCAATGATTTAAGAATATTAAATGAATCTGCAAAAAACCGAGGCATACAAATAATCAATTTACAACAAAAAGCTTGGTATGGACAATTTGCATCCTATGATTGTATTGCTGAAGACTAATTATACTCGAACTTTAAGACGAACATTGGGTAAAAGACAAAAATGAAAATATTATTAACATGTACATCTATTCAAGACGAACATCGAACAGAAGAAAACGTAGATAGCCATTACCCACTGGGTTTGGCATATTTGCAATCTTATCTTGAGCGCCACCGTCCTGATCAGGATGAATTTGTTAATCTTTATCTTAACAATACAAATTACGAGACTTGCTATAGTACCCTGAAACAACACCTAAAAGAGTTCAAACCGGACATCTTTGGCGTATCGATAATGACGCATAGTCGCGTAAGCGCCTTTAGAATGATAGAATATGTACATGAACACTATCCAGATATACAGATTGTAGTCGGAGGAATGCATGTTACCGTTATGTGGCAACAATTTGCTGAACAATATCCCTATGTTATAATAGTTCGGGGCGAAGGAGAAGAAACGTTTTATAATTTGGTTCAGGCTTTAGAGAACAAAGACCCAATTGACAAAATACTTGGACTTGCATATCATGACGGCGAGAAAGTATACACTAGCGGAAACGGTCCTTTAATAGAAGATATAAACACATTACCCTTCCCCAAGCATGAGCTATTTGTTAGCGAAGGAAAAACGATGGCAAACCTTTTAACAAGCAGGGGGTGCCCATATAAATGTAACTTTTGTGTTCTTGACTGGATGTCCAGAAGAAAGGTTAGATTCAGGAGTGGTGAAAACATTGCAGATGAAGTAGAGATGTTATTGAAAAAGTTTCCATCAATTACTACAATTTGGATCCATGACGATGCGTTTATGATCAACAAAGATAGAACAATTGAGTTTTGCGATGCAATTATTGCAAGAGGAATAAAGACTCAATTTGTTGCCAGTGCTCGCTTTCGCCCAATATCAGAAGAAGTGGTCCGCAAGATGGACCAAGCCGGATTTGCACACGTATTGTTTGGGTTGGAAAGCGGCGCTGATAATGTTATAGCAGGTATGAAAAAAGGCATTACAAAAGAACACGTCAGATATGGGATGGAGTTGTTTGGGAAAACAGGCATGAAGGCAACTGCCTTCTTGATTGCGGGTCTACCTGGGGAGACTGATGAAACTATTCAAGAAACTATAGACTTTGTACAAGAGATACAAAATATTAATTACTTGTTTTATGACGACATGGGCGTTGCTATGATGTATCCTGGCACCGAAATGTATACTATGGCTAGATCGACAGGCAAAATAAGCGATGAATATTGGTTAACTGATGGAGATGTGCCCTACTATACTATAGAACATGGCGGCGTGTACAGCTATGAAAAGTTAATAGAAATGAAAGAAAAAATTCGTCAAGCAGTATCATTACAAAATATGTTCACAACGCCAGAAGGATTTTTGATACAACGAAAGCTAATTCCATCGATTCTTAAATATGCACAACAGTTCAACATGATACAGATAAACAACATGGCTCTTCAGGCAATGGTAAATGATAACTTGTTGCCCGAAGCTGCTCATGCTCTCTTTTTAGGAACGTCTGATAGTCTAATTAAAAAAATAGTCAATGGCTTCGAAAAAATAGTAATTGAATTGCTGTCTTCTGGCGAACATTTGAACACAGCCGAACAACGAACGCAATTTGTCACAAACTATAACCAGCAGAGAGTTAAAGACACATTAACGTTGTCAACTTATGCAGATCGAAGAAAACAGGTTATAGAAAAACTATCAGATACAGAAGATGTTGGAGATGTAGAATATACTAAAGAAACTATAAAAGCAAATAAGCCAAAAAAACTAGATTTTAATATTTCTACAAATGGTGGTGCATGACAACAAAAAAAGACCATCCACCAAGAATGATGACTTCAAAAGAAGATTACGATCATAAAAATTTAGACGATTATTTAAACGAACTACTCTCTGAATTGAATCAAAAAAAACAGTTGCCAAATAAAAAACAATAAAATAGTTCGACAAATTTAATTATTTGTGTTATACTAATTAAGTGCCCTAAAACACTATGGGCTTAACTAATAACACCCCTCCCATAACTAAACATAACAGGAACAAACAGATGAATACATTTATAATTGCCGAGATTGGTATTAATCATAATGGCGATTTGAAAATAGCAAAAAAACTTATTGATGGAGCAATTACGGCTGGATGTGATGCTATTAAATTTCAAAAAAGGACACTTGAAGATGTATATGATGCTGTTGATTTAGATAGACTGAGAGATAGTCCGTGGGGAATAACCAATAGGCAACAAAAAGAAGGTTTAGAATTCGGCAAAAACGAATATGATGAAATCAATCGGTATTGTAAAAAGAAGGGCATCGAGTGGTTTGCTTCTGCCTGGGATATAAAAAGTCAGAAATTTTTGCAGCAGTACGATTTAAAATATAACAAAATTGCCTCTGCCATGTTGACCCACATCAAGCTTCTAGAAGAAGTAGCAAAGGAGAGGAGACACACTTTTATATCAACTGGCATGAGCACATTGGAAGAAATCGATACAGCGGTAAATATATTTCGTGAATATAAATGTCCATTTGAGTTAATGCATTGTAATAGTAGTTATCCAATGCCCATTAAGGATGCGAATCTTCGAGTCATGCAAGCGCTTGAAGAACGATACGATTGTGATATTGGATACAGTGGCCACGAAACAGGTATTGTTGTTTGCTGCGCCGCAGTAGCTCTTGGCGCAACTTCTATTGAAAGACATATTACTTTGGATAGAGCAATGTATGGATCGGATCAAGCCGCCTCAATGGAATTGACCGGACTAAACAGATTGGTTGAATATGTTCGTGCCATTGAAAGCGCTCTAGGAAGCCCTCATAAAACAGTTACGGAAGAAGAGCAATTAATCAAACAAAAGTTGCGACGACATTAGGCTATGAGTATTAACGATTTGTTGGCTAACATATCTTATGATGAGTTTAAGGGTTTAAACGTCACTTTTATTAATATGCCCTTGCGCGAAAGTGCTATGCCAAATACGCCCCCCGAAGGTCCGCTTTTGCTGGCAGCGATATTAAGGCAATATGGTGCCGAAACGCATTTACTTGATTTCAATGCGTATAGAATTAAAGATGAGGAATCATCAAGGCGAGATTTGCCTAATGGCAGACACCTCTCTACAGACGAGGCAGAAGCCATGCTCGCCAAACACTTAGACAATAAAGGCGATCAAGATATTATAGCGCTTTCTGGTAAAATAACCACATTAAGATGGCAAGAAATCACTGCCAAACTGGTAAAAAAACATCAGCCCGATTCTTTTTTGGTAACCGGAAATGGTTTGGCAACGGAAATTAAGATGGGCTTGTTTAATTGGATTCCAGAGCTTGACGCCATAGCTCGTTCCGAAGGTGACGATGTTATTTTAGTTATAGCCAAGGATGTAAAACTTATAAAAGACAAAGGCTTTAATAATGCTATCAAATCTGGACAGCTAAGTCCGTTTTATAAAGGCGAAATTAAAGGAAAGCATCGATTTGTTTATGAAGGAGACAGACCAAAAAATTTGGATTCAATTCCATATGGAGCTTTAGATTTGCTAGAAAGCGACCCATACGGACATAATGTCTTAGAAGATTATATTAAAATTCCTGTATGGGGAATCGCCGCAAACAATAGTTCTGCTACGCCTTTTACGATGAAGCGAAGCCTAACGACTGTTAGCAGTCGTGGGTGCCCATATGCGTGTGCTTTTTGTTATCGGGGTGCCCAAGGAGAAAGAAGCTATGGAATGCGATCCCCGGAACATATCGCCAAGCAAATAAGAGAATATACCGATAAATATAATTTAGACTTTATTGGTTTCCCTGACGATAACTTTGCAGTTGACAAAAGGAGAATTAACAAACTTCCAGAAGCTTTTAAACATTATGGCGTTTCCGATATTAAATGGGGAACACACACAAGAATGGATGAGGCAGATGAACGCGCTTTTTTAATGGCTGAAGCAGGATGTGTATATATAGGCTTTGGCGCGGAATCGGCTTCGCCTCACACTTTGACAAAAATGAATAAAGGCGGTTTTATTTTAAAAAATGGAGTTACTTCTACTCGGATTAATGGCAAGCTCTATGAGTTCCCAACCACGATGGTAAACGCAATAAAAAATTGTAGAGATGTAGGCATACACGCCAATTGTACTTGGATTATGGGATATCCGGGCGAAGCGCTGCAACACCTGCAAACAAGTGTTGCCTTTATTTTGTGGCAACAGCAGTTCTGGACAGACGGTACATTGCCAGGAACTGTAGAATATCAAAGATTAAACGACGGGGTTAACCAACAAATGTTCACCGCAACTGCATATCCTGGGACAGCAATGTGGAATGTCGTAAGACCAAAATTAACTAGGCATTTTGATATATCTTTTGATAAACTTGGGCATCCTATTTGTGATGATAAATTTCACAATTATGTGTTAGAATTAGATGATGCCACGAAGGTGCTAAACAATAAAAACGGAGAACCTGTTAATTTTGGTGAACTCTCCATGGAACAATTTTTAGAAGCCCGAGAGCATATAGACAATGACAATATTGAAAAAATATTAGAAATGTAAAAGAGTGGTTATTATGAAAACAATTTGTTTCGATTTGGATGGCACCTTGTGTACCAATACTAATGGCAATTATATGCTGGCAGAACCGATTAAAGAAAGGGTTAACGTGGTAAATGGTTTATATGACAAAGGTAACACCATTATTATTGACACTGCCAGGGGAACGGTTACTGGTATTGAATGGACCGATGTTACTATAAAACAATTAGAGAAGTGGGGCGTTAAATATCACACACTTAGAGTAGGTGAAAAAATAGATGCTGATGTTTTTGTAGATGATAAAGGCATCAACGACAATTTATTTTTTGATAACAGAACTATTGGCGAATCGTTAGATATTTTCATTAAAAACAAAGTTAAAAGCATATTGGATAAAGATAAGTTTCCCGAGTATGATAACATATTCACCGATACTTTGTCTGAACTAATAGATAAATTATGTATTGTGCATATTCGATATTGGTATTTAGAAGACGCTATGGCTTCGTGTGATAATGACGAAGAATTAGTACAATTACGCAAGAAATCTGAATCTCTTTTCAAAGAAAAAAGACCAATGTTAATAGCCGGTTTTGATAAGTTAATAATGAAAATATTAAACGGCGAATTAGGCTATACATCGGTAAACACTAAACACTATAAAGGTTGGGAGCAAAAAGATTAGGCTATGAAATACGCTATTTGGAGACACGAAAACTCAATAGGAAACTCTGGAGAACATACTATTGGGCTATACAAACACTTGCTTAGAACAAAAGATGATAATCCAATCATATATGTTGAACATGATTTTCAACGAGAATTTGCTTTATGTATTCCGGGAATAACACCCGCAAATATTAGATATTTTGACGAAAAAAATTGTAAACTAGACTCTGTTCACACAGATGAATACTCAAACAATATTTATATGCCAAGCGTATATCGAGAAAAAATGTCATATCCTGCTTCCTGGGCAGATCTCACTGCCAGTCCAGAGTGTACACTAGCATTTCCACATGAACACTATGAAAATAAAAAATTGCCAAAAAATACGATAGTTATGCATGTTAGAGAAAAAAACACTTTTCATAAGCGCGTCGTTGGGGCAAACGAAGAACCAGAAAGGTTTGTAAACCCGCAGACATTTTTTGAGATTGCCGAATATTACGCGAACAAAGGCATTCAAGTTGTTAGAGTTGGCGACAAAAACCAGACTCCCTTTCCAAAACATCACAATATACTTGATTTTGCTTTGGAAGAAGATCGAACAATTCTTGATGATTTATATCTAATATCTGAATCACGGGCATTTATTTCTTGTGACAGCGGTATTTGGCCCTTGGCAGCAGGTATGAAGAAAAATTTAGTATTGAGCAATATCACCAGCATATTTTATCCCATGCAGCTTCTTATGCAAAACGGGAAAAGACATCTTATGGTTCAAAAATCAGCCGTTATAGATTGGCTTCCCAAAGAGACGACAGCCATTTTAATGAAGAAGGTACGCATTAACGAAAAGAGCCAGATATACCTTGAGGACAATACTGCCGAAGAAATAATTGAAGCCACAAAAAGGTTTTTATAATGGACAAAAAAAAAATAGTTTGCCTAATTCCTGCCCGTGGAGGAAGCAAAGGGGTTCCAAAAAAGAATATAATTGATTTTGGAGGCAAACCCCTAGTAGCCCACAGCATTGAACACGCAACCGGATCCAAATATATTGATTTTGTTTATCTATCATCGGATAGCGAAGATATATTAGAGGTTGGAAAACAATATGGCGCAATACCATTGGTAAGATCACCAGAACTATCAGACGATTACGCCACATTAGAAGCATTGGTCAAACATTTTTTGCTCATCACAGACAATATTGATATAATAGTAATGTTGCAACCAACATCGCCTTTACGCACAAGCAAAGACATAGATAATGCCATTGACGCATTTTTTGAACAAGATGTTGATTCTTTGTTTTCTGCCGTTGAATTGGAAGATTTTTTTATTTGGGAGAGAGTCAATAATGGAAGCCTCCGAAGCGTTAATTATGATTTCGAAAACAGACAACGAAGACAGGATATTCATGGACAATTTGTTGAAAATGGATCAATTTATGTATTTAAACCATCTGTTGTTTTGGAACACGATAATAGACTCGGTGGAAAAATTGGCGTTTCTATTATGGAGCCGTGGAAAATACACGAAATAGACTCACATGATGATTTGGAGTTGTGCAGATTTGTTTATAACCAAAAGGTATTAAAGTGAGTGATAGATTAGTATACTTTAATGGCGACTTCGTACCGGAGTCCGAAGCAAAAATTTCAATTTATGATTCCGCTCTAATGTTTGGGGATATGGTATTTGAAATGACACGTTCCTTTAATAAAAAACAATTCAAGCTGCGGGAGCATTTAGAGAGATTATATATTGGGATCAAATATTTACAAATTCCAATTAACATGACAATAGATGAAATGGAAGAGGCGGTCTATAAAACAATAGAAGTTAACGATCCATTGTTTGAAGATGACGATGAACATCGCATCATGATTGATGTTACAAGAGGGCTTTTGGGTCTTTATGATACAAGGGTCGAGAGTGTGGATTCTGGTGTTAATGTTATCATTGCAGATTTCCCATTAAGGTGGACGGTTGCCTCAATGGGTCATTTGTTTGACAAAGGGATTAACGCAGTTATCCCATCTCAACGAGCTATTCCCGCTCGTCTACTTGAGCCAAAAATCAAAAATAGAAGCAGAATACACTATCTTATGGCAAATATTGAGGTATCGCAGTTTGCTGGTAGCGATAACTGGGCTCTCCTATTAGACGAAGACGGCTTTATCGCAGAAGGAACAGGTGATAATTTCTTTATTGTTAAAAACGGCGCAATTATTACACCTGAAGGCAGAAACATTTTAAGAGGTATAAGTCGTGAATATATTTTCGAACTCGCCCAACAACATGGCTTAGATTGTTTTGAAACGAATATAGAGCCTTATGATGTCTATACTGCTGATGAAGCATTTATGACAGGAACTCCATTTTGTTTGTTACCCGTTACCAAGTTGAATGGTCGTGAGATTGGAGACGGCAAGCCAGGAAGTATAACAACATTCTTGCTGGAGAAATGGAGTAAAAATGTCGGCGTGGATATTGTCTCCCAGATTAAGTCATATGCCGACGAGGTTAAGATAGAGTCACCATCACCTTATGAGTTTAAGAGAAAATAATGAATCTTGGAATAATACAAGGCAGATTATCGATGCCAGTTCGCAATCATATACAAGAGTTTCCACGTAATTGGAAAAAAGAATTTGAACTTCTCGACAGATGCGGATTACACCATATTGAATGGCTGATTACGAAAGGTACTGCAAAATCTAATCCTGCATTTGACGAAGCAACCTCTCTTAAGGAGTTTCCAATTAGTTCATATTGCGCCGATACATTGGTGGATATAGGGATTACCGATGACAAATATCTTAAAGAACATTTGCAACCAATTTGTGAGTCAGCTATTCGCAACGAGATAGGCACCATTACCATACCTCTTTTGGAGGATAGTAGTGTAGAAGATCCAAAACTTAGACAAAAATTTAAGGAACTTATATTGGAGTATGCAATACAATATCCAAATATAAAATTCTCTTTTGAATGTGAATTACCAATTGAGGAACTTCAAGACATATTAGAGTTATCTGATAATTTTTACGTTACTTATGACACTGGAAATATTACATCATATGGTTTAGATCATACTGATTATATTAACGCTTTTCATGAACGAATAAATAACGTACATCTAAAAGATAGAACGTATGATGCGAAAACAGTTTATCCCACTACCGGAGATACTGATTTTAAACTAATTTTTGAAACTCTATCGTCTGTAGGGTATAATGGGCTTTATACATTGCAGACCGCAAGAGGCAAAGCGGGCATAGAAATCATTACTATGATACAACACAAAAACATTTTAAAAGGACTATATGATGCAGAATAACATTTTTGATCTCACGGGAAAAATTGCCGTCATCACAGGCGCAGGTGGCATCTTGGGACCAAAGCATGCCGAAGCAATTATTGAGCATGGCGGAACGGTTATATTAACTGATTCTCACGAAGATAGAGCGGAAGATAAGGCAAGAACATTAAACGATAAATATGGAAAGGGCTCTGCTTATGCATATTATATGGACGTGACAAAAAAGGATACAATTCTTGCTGTTGCCAATCAGTTAAGTAAAGTAGATATTTTAATCAACAACGCTGCGAAGGATCCCAAAGTCGAGGGCTCAAAAGGAATGTCGCCAAGCTCCAGATTTGAAACAATGACACAGGAATATTGGGAAGAGGGAATCAGCGCTACACTACATGGCACCTTTCTCTGTTCACAAGTGTTTGCCAACAAGATGCTTGAAGATGGCGGCGGCGTAATCGTTAATATAGCCTCGTGTCTCGCCAACCTTGCACCAGACCAAAGAATTTATAGGCAGGAAGGTTTAGAAGAGGATATGCAGAATGTAAAGCCGATTACTTATGTTGCATCGAAATGGGCTGTTGTTGGAATGACTAAATACTTAGCAACGTATTTTGCAGACCGTGGAATCCGGGTTAACTGCCTTAGCCCAACTGGCGTTTGGAATGAAAGAATTCCAGAGCATATGGTCAAAAGAATTGCGAATCTCAACCCAATGAATCGTATGGCTAACATCGATGAGTATAAAGGCGCAATTGTCTTTTTGTGTTCAGACGCAAGCTCATATATGACGGGGACAAATTTGATTGTCGATGGTGGCAAAACTTCGTGGTAACTGAGTTGCCAATGAAACATGTCTCCAAAGGATGGGGATGGGAACGCTGGATTGTTAACAATGAAGAATATTGTGGAAAGCTCTTATTCTTCTATAAAGACAAAAAATGTTCCTGGCATTATCACGTTTTAAAAGATGAGGTCTTTTATTTACAATCTGGCAAAATGTTGATAAAGTATTCAGATGAAGATAATATTGCAAATGCCAAAGAATTGGTTTTAAATGCTGGTGATAACTTTCACGTTTATCGAGGGCTACGACATAGAATGATTGCGCTGGAGGATTCTGAATTATTTGAATTTTCAACACAACACTTTGATAGTGATAGCCACAGGATATTAAAGGGTGACTGAACACGCTGAAGACACATACCAATGTGATGCAGAATTTCTCATGCTATCTTATCCACGCTCTGGAAGCACATGGTTAAGATATTGTATTGAATTTATAACAGAAAGACCAACGTTTTTCCGCGTAGCGGGAACAGATCATATAAGGGTCACTAAGCACATCGATACGCCGTTTTTTGAAGAGTTCCTCTCACACGAACCAATAGTTCTTAAGCGGCATGAGTGGAACAGCAAGGAAGCAAAGGTCTTAAAAGCGTATAATAAGATAATATTATTAATTAGAAATTATAAAGAAGTCTCCGTCCGAGCGGGTCAACGGGGTCAACCCGTGCGATGTCCAACGGTGCCCCCAGTTTCTCAATCCTATATCGATCTCATAGAAGCATATCATAATCATGAAGGTGAAAAAACAATTATATATTATGAAGATCTTCTTTTAACGCCAAAAGAAACATTAGATAGCCTAATGAAATGGATGCAAGTGCCGAAAAACTACAAGCACAAACTGGAACAATTAATGGACAAGTTTGATGAACACAGAGACAAGTGCGGTAAAAAATATAGATCTATGAGTCCCAACGGAGATTACAAGACAAACACAATATGCAATAAAGACATATATTTTCATACAAGACGTATATCAAAAGATGCGCTGACATTGGTAGATGAAGATGTGGAAAAAAGATGTCCATACTTATTTACATTATATTTAAAACGCTATAAAGGGCAACATTCCCCATGAAAGTACTTGTGACAGGGGGCAGTGGATTTTTGGGCAGACGCTTACAGTTAATAAGACCGAACTGGACTTATGTATCCTCAAAACACTATGATTTGACCAATTCAAAAGAATGTCGTCAAATGTATCTAGACATCCAGCCAGATGCAGTTGTTCATTTAGCCGCAAGAGTGGGTGGTATTAAAGATAACGCGACTAATCAAGCAGAATATTATTTTCAAAATACAATGATTAACACCAATGTTGTTCACGAAGCATATAAAGGAGGCATCAAGAGGCTTTTAGCCTCATTAAGCACATGTGCCTTCCCAGATAAGCTTGAATCTTATCCCTTTACTGAACAGGATCTATTAAGAGGACCACCAGCACCAACTAATTTTTCATATGGGCATACTAAAAGATCGCTCCATGTTCAATGTCATTCTTATAGAAAGCAATATGGGCTAAACTACTCTACGTTTTGCCCGTCAAATATTTACGGACCAGCAGATCATTTTGATAGTGAAGCTTCACATTTTGTCCCATCTTTAGTAAGCAAGTTGTACAATTTAAAAAATAATACTTTAACACTATGGGGAACCGGTACCCCATTAAGACAACAATTATATGTTGATGATTTGGCGACAATTATACCAATTCTTTTGGAACACCACAATACAGAACTACCGCTAATTGTTGCACCTGACGAAAATTTGAGTATAAACCAAATGGCCAATATTACAATTAAAAAATTGAATAAAAATGTTATAATAGAATACAATGGAGAGTTAGATGGACAACATCGAAAAGATGGCGACAATTCTAAGTTAAAACAAATAATTGGTGATTTTGAATTTACCTCGTTTGAACAGGGAATAGAAAAAACATACCAATGGTATAAGGAACACAGATGAAAAAGACAGCGCTAATAACCGGTGTTACAGGACAAGATGGCTCTTATTTGGCAGAACTTTTGTTAAATAAGGGATATCGTGTGATCGGTATGAAAAGAAGAACTTCCTTGATTAATACTAATAGAATCAACCACATATTTGAAGATAATGATAAAATCATGAATTTCGATCTTGTCTATGGAAACTTAAATGATTCCGGCGCGATTCACAGACTAATGATAAAATATAAGCCCGATGAAATCTACAATTTGGGGGCGCAATCCCATGTCCGCGTTTCTTTTGAAACACCAGAAGAAACTACCGAATATGTAGCAATGGGCACACTTAGACTTTTAGAGGCAACTAGAAACATATGCCCCGAATCAAAATTTTATCAAGCTTCATCATCAGAAATGTTTGGTGATAATCCTAATGTTCCCCATACTGAGGAGACACACTTTGCTCCCGCTTCTCCATATGCTTGTTCAAAAGTATATGCCCATCATTTAATACGAAACTACCGAGAAAGCTATAATCTTCATGCCTCAAGTGGAATACTATTTAATCACGAATCGCCACGAAGAGGAGAAACGTTCGTCACTAGAAAAATAACAATGGCGGCTGCAAGAATCAAGTCGGGAATGCAAGATACCCTGTTACTTGGAAATCTAGATGCAAAACGGGATTGGGGATTTGCTGGCGATTATGTCGAGGCTATGTGGCTGATGTTGCAGCAGGAAAAGCCAGATGATTATGTTATAGCCACTGGTAAGTCTTATAGTGTACGAGAATTTTTAGAATTCGTTTTTAATTACGCCGATTTAGACATCGGCAAATATCTAAAAATAGACGAAAGACTATTTAGACCACATGAGGTGCCTTATTTATTGGGAGATTCGAGCAAAGCTCAGAGTCAATTAAATTGGCAACCCAAAGTAAATTTTGAAGAACTGGCTATTATGATGTATGAGTCAGACCTAAAAAGCATAAAAAAGGAGAATTAATATGCAACTTTCAAATCAAGCACTGGGAGCGCTTATGCTCGCACTACAAAATTCTTTAATGAATCAGACGGATATTGTTCCGGTATTAAAAGAACTTACATTTACTGATACTAATGATGGGCTCGTTGTTGACAACCCGCCAATTGTTGACATGTCCAACGAGCCCGAAGAAGACGCAGACGGCAGCGCAATATTTCAAGCATATGTAGAAGAAATGGAAAACACAGACAAACCCACCACATCTTAAGATGCCGAAATATGTATATAGGTGTTTAGAATGTGAACAAGTTTATGAAATCGTTCATTCGTTTGGAGAAGTAATTGAAACTTGCTTGCAGCTAAACGAATATAGCGAATGCGCCACTACATCTAAGGTACAGAGAATACCACAATATGTTAATCTTGTTAAAAAAGAAAACAAAGAGACACAGGTGGGACAAGTCGTTAATGACTTTATTAAAACGACAAAAGAAGAAATAAACACATACAAAAAAGAGTTACAAGAATGGACATACAAAAAATAGACCTATTCTATATGATTTTTGGCTTATCGCTGACATTCAATATTGTTTTTGTTTGGTATATACGAGCAATATTAAAAAAGTTGTTTTTCATATCAGATAATATTGATACAATATCAGAAGTAAACATTAATTTTGCCCAACACATTGAGGTGCTTTATGAACAAGAAAGATATTTTGGAGAACCTGCCATTGAAGAGTTATTGGCACACTCAAAGCACGTTGCCGAACAAATGAAAGTTTTTGATGATATATTGGCTGACCTAGACTTTATAGAAGAGAAAGCAGCGGATCGCGAACAAGAGTCCTCTGCACCATGAGCAATACTGGACGTAGAAAGAAATCAGGTAAGCACTACTTTACCAAAGACCATGAGAATGCCATAATACAATATGTTGCTTCAGATGATCAGGTTGAAAGAACCAAGTTATATATTGAATACATCGGTCCAGCATTTAATGAAATGGTGGATAAAATTGTATATACCTATAAATTTACAACTCTTCCAAATGTTGATGCGTTAAAGGATGAGTGCAAAGTTTGGTTAACTACTATTCTTGATAAATATGATCCAAACAAGGGATCTAAAGCATTCTCGTATTTTAGTGTAATTACTAAAAATTGGTTTATTCACAAAGTTAAAAAAAATGCCAAGAGAGCGAGAACTGAAGTGTTATATGATGAGTTACCAAAACACTTAGAAACCGCACACGTAACAACAACTAATAAATCTGATGAACTTCGCGAAGAACGCGAGTTTTGGATTGCTCTATGGTCGGAAATAGATCACTGGGACACTGGAAATCTTAAGGAAAATGAAAAAAAGGTTTTAGAGGCAGTAAAAATACTATTAAACTCTGTTAATGAGGATGAAATGATTTATAATAAAAAGGCAATTTACCTTTATTTACGAGAACTTACAGGGCTTAACACAAAGCAAGTTGTTAATAATCTTAATAAATTGCGTATAAAATATAAGATATTTAAGAAAAACTGGATTAATGGAAAGATATAATATTCGCGGATCCTAATTAATAAGGAGCCTGAATATTATGAAAAAAGTAGACAATTATCTAGAAGAAGCAATTGGTAACATACGCAAAGACCGCGAAATAACCAAAGAATTGCTCAATGATTTGATTGTATATCTGAGCGCAGACGAGTCTAGGCACAAGGATGTTGGTCAAATAGCCGCCAAATATGTCGAAACCCTCCAACGCTCAAACGAACAGCTTGTAAAGGTTGTAACCTTGTTGCAAAAAAAACAAGGAGGCACCACTAGTTTATCTGATGTAGACAAGACGGAAATATTTGACTTACTTAATGGAGAAAACAAATAATGGCTAATGACTTTGTTCAATATATATTAAATAGTGTAAGCCTCCCAACTCAAAATGGCAATCTTCGCCCATCCGATATCCCCCTCTACGTCGCCCAGAACAATGCGAGATTTGCAGACTTTGATCATGATGCGTTTGCCTCAAACCGCACGGGATACAAAGCATTCATTTTGAAGTATGCATCTCCGGGCACTGGAGAAAACGATTCCTCTCGCGGACAAGCAACACTTTATAACCCTTCACACTGGCTTACAGTAACAAACCAATATTTCGATCTTATGGAGGGTATTGACGCTACGGCAGAAGAAGGGCAAAGCACAGCAAATCAAGCTATTGCACAAATGCTTAATATTAATTCTCCGCAGATGCATGTGTGGATTCCCTCCTTGGATATTGATTTAGAGGCACCCCAGATACAGCCGTCGCCAACAGTAACAACCGGATATGCCGCTGTTAATGCAAACTTATTTAGAATGTGTACTATTGACAGAGAAGAATATAAGACAAGCCCGCCTCCTGTGGGCTCTTTAATTCTTGTTGATTTTGAAGACAGGGCGGGTCAAGGGGGACTTGCTATGACCGGACTTATAACTCAAGATCGTCAATTTTGCAGAGCAGTATTAAGTGCGCTAAGCTCTGATAACAACAACGAATCGCCAATACGAGACTCAGCAGCGGCACGACGAGCCCAAACAGCAGAACTTGCCAACAATGGGCTTAGCGTTCCTGCGGGAGATCCACTTGGTTGGGTCGGAAGACGCACCCCCCTTATGCCCAGGGAAGAAATTGTACAACTGGCAGCAGACTATGACAGCGACACTCCCAATCGAGTAGGAAACAAGTCGGGTCACCTTGCTGGAGAAGGTAACGCAAAACCTCTCGATCAATTGCATCCCGATTGGCAGGTGTATGTGAAAGCCTTTCTTCGTAAAGTTTGGGATGATAACGGCACAACTATTTATATTACAAGTACATACCGCACACACACCGAACAACAGAAACTACTTGATGATTGGATTGCAAACGCACATCTGCCCCCGAAGGAGCGCGGAGCAAGACCCGCCCCCCCAGGGGAAAGCTACCATAATTTTGCTATGGCATTTGATTTTAATCCCGCATGGGAACAAGGCAACTATCCATCCGGCGCTGGATTAAGCGACTCAAAACCATTCCTTCAATTTAGCGATGACAACTCGCTATGGGAAGCCTCTAACCTCCCTGCAATCGGCACAGCGCTGGGTCTTCGATGGGGAGGAACTTTTAACAGTCGAGATCCGATCCATTTTGATTTTGGAGATGTTGTGGCGGAGACGGCTAAAGATCAGTTAGTTGCCATGGCTCAAGAACAAAACGTGCCACTTAATCGAGTGGATCTCACTGCGGTAGTTTAAAACATAATAACTCATGTCACAAGTCCCACGCATACTTAATATCAAATTAAAAAAAACTAATTTCTATACAATACAGGATCCAGGTCCAATGACTGGACTTGTCCCACCAGCAAGCCTGGACAATTTTGAAGTAGTCAGAGGCACTTATGGTCTATATTACAGAGGCGGCAAGATAGGCACTGTTTATGAGCTTGTAAACATTGGGAACAACGTATCAGTTATTAAAGATATCGCCGGATATCTTGTAGCAATGTTGCAAGAAGCAAGAAGCAGCGGCATTAACTTGCGAGTCACCAGTGGGTTCCGAACAATGAAGCACCAATTGGAACTTTTTCAAGGAAATCAAGATTCGTCTACAGTCTTTGTTGCAAAACCTGGATTTAATCACCATCAAATCGGCATCGCAGTAGATTTTAACGTGAACGACATGGAAGGACGGGTATATGAATGGCTTGTTAAAAACGCTTACCGTTTTGGGTTCATTCGAACAGTCCCCAACGAGCGATGGCATTGGGAATATTGGGGAAGTTGGGCTGCACAACAGCAACCAGAATGGTCGAAACACAAAAGGCTAAACCATAGACAGTTATCGATGTTCTCAAAAGTTCCAAGAATTCATAGCTGCGGCGACGGGGCCCCAGGAGGAAAGTTTCCAGTTAGCGAATCGCATTGGTGGACCACCCTTGGCGCTTCTGGAGAGCACACAGATACTATCACTGAGGGTATGACAAACTCATGGATTGGATTTTCTAATGAATTTCTGCCTACTAAATTTGATCGCGAAGATCCTCATTGGGGTACCAATAAGTTTTAAAGATCTAACTAATTATAGTTATGCCAAGACGCAATAGAGATGCGGTTTGTTTAGACGGCTTTGTCAATACGGCTCCGCTAGATATCGCCAATACTGATCCCTCCTATCCCGCACATGGAGCAGGGGTATATGGTGATGAGATTGTTGAACCTCTGCCACGGCGTATCCCCACCCCCTCTGAGAATATACTTCAAAAGGGAAACTCGTGGATAGTATTAGGAAGAGATAGAACAGGCTCAAGAGCAAGTGGCCACGGAGGTGCTGCTGAGACTGGATGTAGCGCAATAGATATTTGCGTAGGAATGGGTGGTCCATGCCCCACTAATGGCGAGAACGTTGATCCCAATTTTAAAGCAGATGGCGCACGAATCTATGTAAGTCAAAAAACAAATATTGACGTTGCCTTTAACACAGGGTGGAGGGACATTGGACTCCGAGATGGTATTCTCCAAGGGCGTAACACCCGTGGCGCTGGCATGATGAGTGATTCTTTTAATGAATCAGGTATTGGTATTAAAGCCGATGCTGTGCGTATAATTGGTACCAATGGAATAAAATTAGTAACAAGAACCCAAAATAGGGACAGCCAAGGTCTTCTAGCCGATTATAACGGCATCGAATTAATTGCCAACATGGATGATAGCGATTTACAATATATGGTTAAAGGCAATAATTTGGTTGCCTGTTTAAACGACCTCGAAGAAAGAATTAATGCGGTGATGGGAGTTCTTCTTGAGGTTATTAGAGCGCAAAATACATACAATAAAGCCATCCTAAACCATACGCACATGATAACTCCCGCAGTCGTAACCCCAGTAGGACCAGGAAGCCTCGTTCACCCCAAAACGAGCAAATCTCCCGGGTTAATCCCATCAGGCTGTAAAACAATCACCGACTTTGCTACTGACTCTCTGGATGTTTTTAAAAACAGAATTAACTTAAATATTAATTGGAATACAAGATATTTGACCGGGACAGATCCAAAGAATTATATTTTAAGTCAATACAATAAGGTCAACTAAAGTGAGTATGGATTGGAGATATAGAAACGAGTGCCAGCCATTTTCCGATGAAAACGGAAATCATTATATTGTAGTCGATAGTGAATGGGAATCGATTGGAACAGAGAAAGAAGCTAGACTAGCTGCTGCCAAAGTTTATGGCGTTGAAAAATTATTACAATTTTATGGAAAAGAAACCACAACGTCGTGGATCAATGCTCTACTATCCTATGCAACAGTAGACGACTATTTTGTAAGCTATAAACCCTGTGTGCCAATGAAAGTCTTGGTTAGGGTTCCACAGGCTGTCTTTGACAGCGCACCTGACGATCCCAGCGCTTGTGATATTAACAAACCAGCGGAAGGTTATCTGAGCGCATATTTGTCTGCTGCCGATTATAGAGAAAGCATAAATTATGTGGTTAACACTATACTATCCTATGTGCCAAAGCTAGCCGTTGCTGGTGAGTTTATCACAAATATAGATATAATAGCAGAGGCAAACAGGCTTCGAAGGTGCTCCAATGTTATTGATAGATACTTTACCTTAAACCAAGTAACAATAGGTCCGCCCGAATCCGTAACGTGTCCTCCATCGATGGAAGATCGCCTAGAGATTGGATATACATATGATTATAAAGTTGCGTTTGCTCTTGTTGAAGGCTCTCAATATACTGTTGGATATGATTGTTTTATAGAAAATACATTACTAAATCATTTAACAACTGCAAATTATTTAATTAATTTGAGCAGCATGGTTGAAGTACTAAACAATAGAAACCAAGAAACTTTTGATATTTTTTCATTTTTATCACAATACACTTTACCAACCCCTGTTATACAGACAAAAGAGAAGCCCTCCGACGGCTTACCAGCTTATAGCGATGGAGCCAGTTTTGGCTGGGCGGACGCAGCCAAACTATTAAGCTTGGAATTAGATATAAACTTATGTAAATCAGCCAAAGAGCTAGCGGAAGAAGAAGGGCTATTAAATCTAGATAGAGAGCAAGCGGCAATACAGGCTGCACGAAGAAAGCTAGCAACTAAAGATCGATGGTTTGACAAAACAAGAGATCTCTTAGACTCTATTAAAGATCCGCAACCAGATCAAGACGAGCAATGGCTAAAAGAAGCTCTTGGCAAAATATTCGGTGATGTTTTGGGAAAGGCTAATATTGCGTGCATTGTTAATGAATCGTTACAATGTTATTTAGATCGTCTTATAGCACTTTTAGGAGAACAAATTTTAGATGAAGACTGTGATTTGGGAAACTTATTACAAGTTTCTATAGACCTCGGGGAAATGGTAGATAGTCGCTGCGGATTTAAGAGGTGCGATAACCGAGGGAATATCTTTGATTTTACCGTTGGGTTCCCAATCTTTCAAGGTCTTAGTATACCTGCTAATTTTCCCACTATAGACTTTCTAGATGAAGCAATAGCAAAAGCGATAGAGCAATTATACAGAACTTTAATTGGTGCCTTAGCGTCAGCTATTATGGGAGTAATTGAAAATTCTTGCGACTTTTTGTTTGACGACGTATTGGGAGAGGGAGATGCGGTAAGCACTCTTAGCGACGGTTACCAAAGCTGGATTAGCAACACTATCGGTATTAATATATCTGAACTAGAAGATCCAGAAGCCTGGAAAGAAGCGCTGGTGACCACTGGCGGATCTGGTTTTGTTGGAGTAATTGGAGGGTTAGTAAGCAGCATGGTTGCTTCAGGAAAAGCAGCATGGAGCGCTACGGGCGTTTCTCTAAATCTGCCTAATCCCGACAACGGGGGACGGGTAGAAGAAGTCTTTATATCTCCGCAAGTGTTTACCTCTTTGTTCACCGATCTATTGGCTGCTACAGAAGCTATAAGCGCTGTAACAACAGCCAGCGAGCAAGCCAAGCTGTACAAGGGAAATGCTAGTGAAGAAACACAAAGATTGGCATTTAGATGTATTAAACTAAGAAATCCTGATTTTGCAGATCTGCTCGAAGATCAATATAAGCTTGCAGATATGTTTTCAGCCATGGGTAAACTGGTAGATTCAAAGTTTTTGTTTGAGGTGGAAGATGATACTCGCACTCCTCCAAGAAATTTCTGCGATCTTGATGACGGCTCAGAAGCCAGAGCAGCACGGGAAACACTATTATCAGAGAAAGATCCAGATATATCTGAAGACGATATCAACGAAATTATTGACAAAGAGATAGAACGAAACAAAGAAAAGCTTTGCAGTTCCGTAACATTTATTGAATCTTATCTAAATGGTGGCATCGCACCGCCTTTTCCCACAATATTTGGTGGTGAAGACTCTTTAATTCCCGAGATGCCGGAAATCATAGATGCTATAGCAGGCGATGCAGGAGATGGCATATTGGCTACCATAATTAGTAGTTTTAATTTTGATGCTGTAAAATATGGCGATATTTGGGAAGGCATGTTATCAATGGGGCTCCACGACCACTCGACGGTATTAAACGATCCTAGAGTAATATGGGGTCGTTACAAAGCCGACACGGACTGCGAAGGCAACGACGGCACCCACTACGAGAGAAAGTATTTTCGTTATTATACAAACAATAATGGCAATAGCAGATTCCGCTGTGGGTATTCTGCTCCCAGCGGCTGGAGTCCAGCGTATACCGGCGGAGAACAATCAGTACTTAACCAAGAATTCTCAGATGGCAATGTCGATGAAAGTGACGCAGTGTTCTCAGGCAGATTGCAAACCGAGCTTGGCATGACATATGATGTCATGAAAGACATATTTAACTTTCTTGAAGATCACGATCACAAAGATGGGCTCGCCCACCAATTGTTTTATGAGCCCGACGATACACTTATTGCTTACGATGTATGGATTTATCATGAAGGCGGGGTCACTCGGATTGGCAAAGATCCCTTTACGGAAGTTACGATTATAAAATCGAAATATGAAGAGTCTGACCAACCGGATGTAGGCTCCTATACCTACAACTTCGGTGGCAATTGGAACAATGACGATACCTCAAACTTTGAAGCGGGTATGAAACAGAAGGACTGGTTTAAGGAGTACCGAAGGGAAGTCGGGCAAGACGCATCACAGGGTATGCTCGACGCCTTAAGTGGGTTTGCCGATGACGATTGGGATAAGATAGCAACCGCCGCCGGTATTGCTCTTGTAGGGGGTACCACACCTGCTGCCGTTATGTTGCTTTTAGGAATTATTGGGGGCACATCGCTCCTGGCATCGGGGATGGGGATCTTTATTGGACCCCTGTTTGCGGCTCTATTTTTGAACACTTTTGCACTTGTCATAGGGAATGCTGTTTTGATAGGCGTCTTCCTCGCTGTCTGGGCGTACAGAACGAAAAAAGAAGAAAGCGGCAAAGATGCTTGGCGATTCAGCCCGGTGGCATATACATCCTCTGAAACAGTGACAGACCCCGAAGACTCAGGCAATGTGGTCAGCTTGAAAATTCCAGATTTAACTACAACTTTTGATATTGTTGTTAATCGCGATGCTGGATCCGTCACCGTAACAAAGCGCGAGATCTCATCAGAAAACGTTAGCAGACCGACGAATTGGCCAACAAACTTAACCCGGTTGGATCGACCACGTTCGACTCTTTTTGGGCTCGATCCGCAGGTCTTGTGGGGACCGCAAACTTGGAATGAAGAAACTCAATCCTGGGTTGATTCACGTTTAACTGACATACAAAACAATACTAGATTAAGAACATACGTACAAGATTATACTATAAAAACTACGGTAGATGACTTAGGAGACAAACAAGATTTAGGCGGGCTGGAGGAACTCCGCTCCGACACTTCCACGAACGACAATGACGAGCCAACGTTTGATTTAGCTGCTTTGTTGGATCCTGACGCCCTTCAAGCAACCCAGTCAAACGGAACAGTGGTAATAACATCGCCGTATGCAAATATTTTTGGACATTTGGTCACAAATGCATTAAAGAGTGTTTTTACTTCCTCTGATGACATAATGGGTATTGAGGCAGACGCAAGTACGAACTGGACCAAACCCATGGTGGACTACTTTAATACCAACCCGGATGCCGCCAATCAATCAAGCTATTATCTGGGTGAAATGCTGACTTGGAATGATCGATATGGCACTTTTATGCAACAATTGCTTACCTCATGTGCAGCAGCCATCCCAGAGTCAAAATATTTTAAGACCCCCAGGGTGATCAACGAAGATATAGGCACCACGACTTCAGCATTCAACGATATTAATTTAGTATTTCCCGATAGTGATATTTTTGATTTTGCTGAGCTTGCAAAACAAATGAATGATCATATTAAAGAACTAATAAAATTAGAGATGAGCCTAACTTATTGTGATCCTATAGGTCCAAATAATAGGGCAAATGTATCTTATTCTATTATAATGCTTATAAGATCGTTTATAATTGAAATAGCACTGGCATCAATTCAAGTCTTAGAAGTAATGGGGCCAGGTCTTATAGATAGCCCGATATTTGTCAAACAAGTTCTGGAATTGATCAAATTAGATATGGAGAAGTGGCAAGCATCTTTTGACACGCTTGACGGTAATCTATATGACGATATTTTAAATAATAGCAAGATATATTGGGAAACATTGTCTTTAATAAACGGAGAAGGGGTAACATATGATTCTGGGGAGGATGCTTTGACAGCTATAATTGTACAAGAAGTTGTTAATGTAAAGCCCTCCATCAGCACTACGTTAAATTTAAGTCACGTTTCAGACAATTATGATGAATTTATAACCAGCACAATGTTTCCAATAATTGATGCACCAGCTAAACCTGAGAGTGGCACAATCGTCGTGCCCCCTCTTGCAGCTAAAATCGTGGCAACGCCTGCTTCCGCGACATATGAGAACGAGTTGATAATGCAGAGCTTCTATGCAGAAGGCTGGAGCGGATACCACCCCGACGATGGCGACGGATACGACACGGACCCCACCACCGGACTCTCGCATGTCACCGACTCAAACGACTGGTTCGTCCGTGGTCTACGCAGTCATTATGGTAATACCATACCAGATGATTTAGTAGCCCACCTTCTTGATCAATATAATACTTGGCTCGACAACAACGAGGGCAAGCCCAATGCCTCGCACAAAAAGATAGAGTTAGAAAGAACGTCTACATATGTCTCTACCACGGGCGACAAGATTAGATTCAGTATCGAGACTAAGTTCACAGGAAAAGCAGATGAGGAAATCCCGGCAGTGAAGGGACGAGAAGGCGATGCCGATGCGGATCCACCGGAACCCTACACTCCCGACCTGCCCGCCTGGTGGAGAAATGATTGGACGTATAAGATCACCCTCGGCGCAGACTACACAACTGAGTTTTTTGGACGAATGAGCGATTGGGCAATTTTCAATCCATTCCGCGATGAAGTCTATGGCATGATGCCCACCAACGACGACATCAACGACGCCGGATGCGACAGCGAGGATCTAGGAGAAAACGGCAAACGATGGGGTCCACCCACCCGCGCAGACGTACCTGTCAGCCACGTGGTAAGACCCGGTTTATATTTTGAAAGATATATAAAGTTTCAAAAGAAAGGAGCACCTAGTTGGAGAATACTTGGAGTCAGTAATTTTGTATCTCTTATGGAAAGGGCATTACAGATAGGCTCCTGGAAGCCTTTCGCACACGCTGGAGACGGGGGAATTTATGACGGAGCCCCACTGGCAAAATTCGGCACGTTGCTAGACCAATTTGAACTTATTAGGTTCGGATTCAGACTAAACTACATCGATGTCCTCGGCAATCCACTCGATCTCGTCCCGTGGGAAGATCTGTCTGATATCGGCTCAAAGGCACGCAAATGGGGAGCGTTTTATTTACAAAACCAAACGATAGCAGTCAACCAAAGCATAGACGAATTCTTGGAACTCTCCCCGGAAGCCCAACAACCGTATGCTGAGACTTCAAGCGCATGGAGCA
>Ga0208553_1000091_pt1 | contig 37797 bp, 49 predicted proteins | sample 6_EtaG_FD_184079 | JGI IMG/M metagenome (GOLD analysis project Ga0208553, IMG submission 184079) | Marine viral communities from the Subarctic Pacific Ocean - 6_ETSP_OMZ_AT15160 metaG (SPAdes) (version 2) | ecosystem: Environmental > Aquatic > Marine > Oceanic | place: Pacific Ocean | collected...
TTGATGGTAAATATCAAGGTAGACACCATAGAACAACATGGTTATTTAAACCTGAATTTATGAAGATGAAAGAAGATTTAACTAAAAAAGAAAAAGAAACTGTTATTAAAAAATTATTAGAACTTAATTTAATATAAAAAAATGGGAAAAATTATAGTAAATAAAAGTGATATACCAGAAGAAATATTAAAATATTTTGAAGAAATAGAAATTAGTAGAGGTGCTGTATGGTCTTTATCAATAGGTCAGACAGGCGAAAAACATTATGCTATTTTTAATAAGAAATTAGTTGATACCCCAATTAAAGCTACTTGTCCAGAACTTGTTTGTTCTAAATGTAGAGCACCAAAAGAATTAAAATGTGAATGTAATGCAAAATTTGTTAAAGGTGTAGTTTACGATACATTTGGTGGTACTGCTACGACAGCAAGAGCTGCTAGAGATCTTAATAGAAACTTTATTTCTTCAGATATATCAGAAGAATACGATAAAATTTCAAAGAAATTATTACAAAAGGAGATTGATGATGCCAACAGCAAAAAATGCACCAAAAGAACTAAATGATTTACTTGAAAAGGTTTATTCTAATTGTTTATCAAATAAAGCAAATACTAAAGCCTATTGTAGTAAAGTATCATGGGATGCTGCAAAGAAACAAGGCTGGTTTAAAGATGTTGATGGTAAATGGACTAAAAAAAGAAAATAATTTTAATTTTGAGGGGATATAATGAAAAAATTAATTATTATTTGTTTTATATCTTTATCTTTATCTGGTTGTATTCCACTTGTTGCACATCAACTTATACAAGGTACGCCAAAAATACTTCTTACATATAAAGAAGTTAAAACCATTAAGGCAATGAAAGAAGCAAGTGCAAGATTAGAACAACAATATTGGGAAAATGAAAATGAAAGAATTAGAAAAGAAAAAGAAGAAAAAGAAAAAGAAGAAAAAGAAAAGAATAAAAATATCGTCAGCAAAAGCAAAGGGTAGAGAATTACAAAAATGGGTTGCTTATGAAATTTCAAAAATTACCCATATTAAATGTGGTAAAGATGAATTAATTGAAAGTAGAGAGATGGGACAAAGTGGAGTTGATATTAAATTAATAGGTGAAGCACAACAACTTTTCCCATTTTCAGTTGAATCAAAAAGATGTGAAAAGATTAATTTATCAAAAGCTATTGAACAAGCAAAAGCCAACCAAAAAGAAAATACAGATTGGTTATTAGTAACAAGAAAAAGCAATGAAAAAGCTATAATTAGTATGGATGCTGAAGTATTTTTTAAATTATATGAACAAATTATAGAGTCAAAACATATATTTTAAAGGAAAAATAAATATGATATTAGCAGTTATAGGTGATATTCATGCAAGCCATGATAATATTAAAGATACTTCATTAGGTATGGAGAATTTAATTAATATATTAGAAGATAAAGAAGTTCAATATTTGCTTATTTCAGGAGATATATTTCATGATTTTAATATAGGTGGTAAAGAATCAAGTTTTGGTAGTGTATTCGATTCTATAAGTTCACCTTTACATGATTTTTTATATAGAGATGAAAGAAGAAGAATTATTATGATCCCTGGAAACCATGATATGTCTACTGATGATAATCAGAAAAATGCTTTAGTTTCTTTTGATTATAAATCTAGAATTTTTGTATCTCACAATATACAGAGTTATAGTATAGGTGATGGTGTAAATATAATTACTTTGCCTTGGATGTATCCATCTATGTATGAAAATAAAGATGAAATAATAGAAGAATTACAAAATAGAATAGAAAATAATAAAGATGGATTTAATGTATTATTGGGACATTGTCAAGTTGAAGGAACAGAACTTCCTAATAATCATGTAGTATTTGGTGGGGATTTTACTTTTACTAAAGATGAAATTGATTCTTTTGGTTTTCATATTGTTGCATTAGGGCATATACATAAACAACAAGGGTATTATACAGGTACACCTTGGCAACATGATTTTGGTGAAAGTAGTTTAACAGGTAGCGTAAGAATAATAGATATATACAAACAGGGTATTCTTGAAGATGAGATTATAGAAATACCAGATACAGCTAAATACTATAATATAGATGTAAAATCCATAGATAAATTTAAATGTCGTAAAATAGATTATGTAAAGATTAAAGGTAAACAATTACCAAATAAGAAATTACCTGATAATTATATATTTGAAAAACAGAAAGAAATAGCAACAATAAAATCAAGAACAGATGCATCAATTACAGATAATATAGAAACACTATTAAAGAAATATATAAAAGATAAGAAAATAGAAGTAAATATTAAAGAATTAATAGAAGTATTAAAAGATATAGATATAGATAATACTTATCTACCACAAGGTTCATTAAATAGATTTAATTCTTTAACTTTAACTAATATAGGCCCACATAAAAATACACATATAGATTTTGAAGATCCAATACTTGCTATATCAGGTGAAAACGCTTCTGGTAAAACTATTTTACTAGAATCAATGTTTGCAGCTTTATATGGTAAATTCCCATCTTACGGAAAAATATCTAATATATCAGATAATGGAAAAATAGAAACAACATTAATTACAAATACAGGTAAATATAGAATTGTACGGAAAGTAAATAAAGGTAAAAATACAGCATTTATTTATGATGGTAATAAAATATTAGTAGGTCCTAAAGTAGGTGAAGTTAATAAATATATAGAAACATTAATAGGCCCAGAAGAACTTTTATTATCTTCTGTATTTTCTACACAATTTTCTTATGGTGATATAGTTGATTTAGACCCATCAGAAAGAAAAAATATCTTTCATAAACTGCTTGGATTAAATTATATACTGGGTATTAAAGAAAAAATAGATAGTAAATTGGATAAGTCTGTTGGTAAAAAAGAATTTATTATTAATAGACTTAATATGCAAAATACAGATACACTTAAATATGATATTGAAATATCTAAAAATAAATTAATAGAAGTTTCAAAAAAACTTAAATCTAATACAGATAAATTACATAAATATAATAATGATTTACAAAAGCCTATTTCTAATAAACATGATAAAGAAATAGATGATAAAACAAAAAAATATGATAAATTAACAAAACAACTAAAAGAAAAAACAGTTAAAATGTCTGAATTATTAAATATTACTAATAAAGAACATTCACATATAAAAAAATACAATGAAAAAGAAAATAAAATAAAAAGAAAAATAGAACAATATAATAATACAATTATATCATTAAAAAATGAAAAAACTAAATTAAATGATGTAGGATGTAAAGAAGATTTATTACAATGTAAATTTATAAATAGTGCTTTAAAAGCAACAGATAAGATAAAAAAATTAAAAGATGAAATGTCTATATGGTTAAAAGATGAAAATAAAATTTTAATGAAATTAAAACAAATAAAACAGCAATCTTCAAAAGATAAAAATAAATTTATTATTCCAGATGTTAATGAAAATGAACATACAAAATTAGGATTAAGACTCTCTGAACTTAAATTAGAAAATACAAGAAAAAAAGTAGATATAAATAAAAAAATAGATATTGTAAAAAATATAATTACACAGGATAAAATATCTCAAGCAGAAATTAAAAAAGAACTAGAATTTTGTAAAAAAGGTATATTAGAATCTTTAGAACTGGAATCACAAATAAAAGAAATAACAACAGAAATCTCTAAAATATCTGTGCTATCAACAGCATTTAGTAATAATGGTATACCACAACTAATTATAAATTCAGCTCTTCCGCAGTTACAGGATATATTAAATATATTAACTAAATATATTAGTAAATATAGTATACAAATATCCACACAGGAAGAACTAAAAAGTGGTAGTATAAAAGAAACTATTGGTTTTATAATTGATGATGGGATTAAAAAGCGTGATGTTAAATATTTCTCAGGTGGCGAAAAGAAGTTGCTTAAATCTTTAATTAGATTAAGTCTATCTATATTTCAGACTCAAAGAACTAATAGAAATTATAAAATACTATTTATGGATGAAGCTTTTGATTCTTTAGATAAAAATAATGCTTTACGCTTATTAAAGATATTATATAATTTATCAAATAGATTTAATCAAATATTTATAGTATCACATTTTACTGATGTTTTGTATAATCTTACTAATTGCATTAAACTTGAAAAGATATCTAATAAAACAATAATTAAATGAAAAAAGAGGATATTATATGTTATGTTTGTAAAAAAGAAATAGATTCTAGAAAATATGTAATATTACCTAAATCTAATAAATATCAATTTAATTTACATAGACATAATAAATGTTATCCATTTTCTGAAAAGTTTATTAAGCACGGTTATATTGGATCTAGTGTATGGAAAAAGTTTATTAATGAAAAAGAAAAAAGAGGTTAAATTTCATTGTTACGGTAATAGTGAAATATTTACAGAAAATATCTGTGCACAAGATGAATGTAAATGGCTTATATCTTGTAAAGTGTTGTCTGGTATTCATGTAGATATGTTTGAATATTCTTTAGTTGAACTTTTATATGGGACTATTACTTATACTGAACTTGTAAATGTTTTAATGAAGAATTATAGTATAAGTAAAAATGCAGCAAAATTAGCTATTACAAGATGGAAACGTATAGAAAAATTAAAGGATAAAGATGGAAATATCTGTTAAACAATGTATATATTGTGAAAAGCATGTACCTAAAAGAGATCCAAATAACTTTATATTTATAAAAGAAATGATATGTTATAATTGTTGGCTTAAATTACCTTTAAAAATATTTGAATTAAAAAGTATACCACAATATATACCAAAAGAACAATATAGGCAATATCTAAAATTAAGACTTAAACAATATGAAGATGGAAAAGTCTAATAAAAAATGTATATGTTGTAAAAATGATATACTTCCTAATGATAGAATTAATGTTACCCGTATAAAAGGAATAGTATGTTATAATTGTTGGCTTAAATTACCTTTACATATGTTTGAAGTTTCTAACGTTCCACTATATATACCAAAAGAACAATATAAACAATACTTTAAAGCAAAATTTAAGCAATATCAATTTAAAAGATTATCTAATGGTCATGTTTATAGAAAAGTAAGTTGATATAGTAATGGAAATATTGGAAGTATCTATTAAAAAATGTTTATGGTGTAAAAAAAATCTTAATGGAGATCTAGGTTATTATACCCGTTTAAGAGGAATACTATGTTATCATTGTTGGCTTAGATTACCTGTATATGAAATACCTACATATGTACCAAAAGAACAACATAGACAATATATAAAATTAAAAATTAAACAATATGATAATCAAAATAAAAGGTAATATAGCAAAGATATCTGGTAATTATGATATTGCTTCTTTAAATAAGGCTTTAACATTTAAATCACCTAATTACTGGTTTTCACCAGCCTATAAATCAGGTGTATGGGATGGGAGGGTTAAATTTTTAAAAAATAATAAATTTCCTGTTGGCTTTTTACAAAGAGCAACTAAAATATTAGGTAAAGATGTAAAAATAGAATATATCGGTAATTATCCTAAAGTTAATCTTAATAATTTAACAGAATATTTAGATAGAGCAAATTTAAGGGATTATCAAATTGATGCAATAAAATGTGGTATTAAAAATAGATTAGGTATAATAAATCTTGCAGCAAATGCTGGTAAATCTAGATGTATAGCAGGTATAATATCAGCATTTCCACAATCACAATTTCTTGTATTAGCTCATAGAATAGATATATTAACAGAACTTCAGGAAACATTTGATGAATTTTTAACAATACAAAATTATGAGTTATCAACATTTCAAAGTGCTAAAAAGTATGATTTAATACAATTTAATGGTGTTTTAGTTGATGAAGTACAAACAGTTGCAGCAAATACATTTTATAAAATAGTCAGTAGTTGTGTTAATGCTAATATAAGATTAGGTTTTAGTGCAACACCAAAACGTAGTGATGGTAAAGATTATTATATAGAAGCTGCTGTTGGTAAACCTATTATTAAATTAGAACAATCAAAATTAATAGAAAAGGGTATATCTGTAAAACCAAAAATTTATTTAATACCTTATAAAGTAGATTTTATCGATGATAAATCATATAGTAGAGCAGAAGATATGTTAATAAACGATAAAAAAAGAAATCAAATAATTGCTGATTTATGTAAAAATAGAAATGAAGTTATGATATTATTCAGAAGAATAGATCATGGAAAAATATTACATAATTTAATACCTGATTCTGTTTATATAGATGGTAATGATATTAAATCTAAAAGAGATAAAATTAAAAAAGATTTTAAAAAGGGTAAAATTAAGGTATTATTATCATCTAATATATTTGATACTGGTGTTAATTTAAATAATATTAAAACATTAATATTAGCGTGGGCTGGCAAAAGTCCTTTTGGATTAACACAGAAGATAGGTAGAGCATTAAGAAATTGTAAAGGCAAGGATTCAGTTGAAGTATTTTGTTTTGCTGAACTGGGTAATAAGTATTTTGAACAGCATACTAAAATAAGAGTAGATGAACTTACTAAAGAAAAATATGATATTCGCATTTGTGATGTCTTTGGAAAAAGTGGATGTAAATATGATTAAGACATTAGATATTTTAATATTATATGAAGAGATGGTAAGGAAATATCATATACCACAATATAAGATTAATAGACATGGTAAAAATTTTATTAATTTTAAAAAGACATTTAAGAAATTAAGAACAATTTTAATTAATTTGGATATTCCACCATATGAGTATATGGTTGCACAATTTGAAGAAAGAGGTAACAGACCTTATCCAAATCAATTAATATCTAAACAAGCAATAAATAGATTTAAAAACTATTCTAATTCTATTGATGTAAAAGGTATACATGAAATACAAGAAAGTTATTTAAAAAATCTTATTGAAAACGGTTATACAGTTGAAGAAGCTTTAGGAATAGATATATTTTATTATTATTTTAGATGTATGAAATTAAAAAATCACCCTAAAGAATGGAATACTAAAGTTTTACAAGAAATAAAAAGAATACCTAAACTTAAAAATATAGTAAAGAGGGGAATGTATTGAACACACAATTTGAAAAATTGTTATTATCTGCTCTATTAAAAGATAAACAATTTTTAAATGAATCAATATCTTATATTGATGATGATATATTTCAAAATCAATATTACAAATATTTCTTTTTTATAATTGAAACATATCATAAAAAATGTAAAGACATTATACCTTATGAAACTTTTATCTTTTTATTACAGAAAACTATAAATAGTCAGGGTTTTCATAAAGAAGAATCATCTATCATAGTAAAAAATATAACTGAGATATTCAATACTAAATATGATATTAATTTTATAAAAGAAGAATTAAGTAGTCATATTAAAACACGAAAATTTAAAAAGAGATTATCACAGGCAATAAAAGATTTTGATATTAATAAGGTAGAAACTATACTTTCTGATTTAAAGAATATAAATAAATATAATCCAGATAGTAATAAACCAGTTGAATATGTATCTTCTTTAAATAATAGAAAATCACGACCTTCTCCTATACCAACAAAAATAAATGATTTGGATAATAAATTAAGTGGTGGGATAGCACCTGGAGAATTTGGTTTAATTAACGCACAAACAGGCGGTTGTAAATCAACATTATTATTAAATTTTGCTTGGGGTGCTGTTATGGATAAGAAAAAAGTATTATTTGTAACATTAGAAGATTCAATAGAAACAGTTATGCAAAGATTTGATGCTTTATTTTCTAATCTTGATTTTATAACATTTAGAAAAGATCCTGATAAATCAAAAACATTATTAAAAAAGGTAGAAAAACATAAAAACTTATTATATATAAAAGATTTTACAGGCGGAGATTTTTCTATTTCTAAATTAGGTTCTATTGTTGCTAGTATGAAAAATATAGATCTTATTATTTTAGATTATTTAGATGAAATAGCAACTGTTTCAAAAAGAGATAGTAGATGGCAAGAAGTTGAAGATGCAGCAAGAGAACTAAAATCATTAGCAAATGAAACTAATATTCCTATATGGACAGCTTCTCAAACAGCAGCTTCTAGTTATGGAAAGGAATTTGTTGGTTTGAGAGATACATATGGTGGTAAAGGTAAAGTACATATAGCACATATAGTATTAACAGTATGTCAAACAGAAGATGAATTAAAAAATAATAAATTAAGATTATTAGTAAGTAAACAAAAAGCAGGCCCAAAAGGTGGAGTTATATCATGTAATATCAATTTAGCTAAAGTTAGAATATGGGATGCAAATATATTATAATAGTAATTGATAAAAGGATAAGAAAATGCGATTTAGAAAAGAAGTAATGGATGAGTATGAAGATGTATTAAAAACCATAGAAGAATATGGTTACAAAGATGGTGCTTACGAATTATCAGAAGAATTAAATGGTAATACTATCACCGATGATATGTTAATATTGCAAGGTCAAGCAGAAGCTTTGAAATGGTTATTAGATGGAGAAGTACAAAATGATCTTGAACTTGATATTACTGAAAGTGATTGCCATGAATTAATGGATGGTAGAGTTTTTAATTGGCAATATAATACCGTTCAAGGACAAATTATTAATGTTAGACTTTTTATAGAAAGGGGGTAAAATGTGGAATTGATATTGCTTAAATTTTGCTTTAAAGTATTGTTTATATTGTTCTTTTGGTATATATATCAACTTACTTTTCTATAAACATGACCATTAGATAATCTTTTAATATGTGAAGCAAGAAAAGTTGGTACTGAAGCACATTTATTAAGTAATATAGAGGGTATTGACTATGATATATATCTTGGTGATACATTTGATTCTAAAGGTATACATAGTTGGGAAAGATCACAACGATTATTTCATCATGCTAACCTTATTGTTGGTTGGTTAAATAAAAGTGAAAATTTAATTAAAGGGAGTTAATTTATGGAACATGTAAAGAAAAAAAGAAATAGTTATAATGCTGGTGAGAACAATAGTAGATGGAGTGGTGGTAAAGGTTCATATTATAAAGACCATTATCAACTAAAGTTAAATAGAGCAGAAAAAATAAAACAAATTGGTAATAAATGTGAGGATTGTGGTGCAGATGGGAATATTGTAATATTAATAGCAAGACATAAAAATGGTAATATAAATGACCATAAAATAAGTAATCTTGAAATAAAATGTTCATTATGTTGTGGTACTAAAAAGACATCTAAGATTAAAAGAAAGTATGGTATGACAATAAATGAAATGAGAAGTAAGTATAATCTTTCTTTTTATACTGTTTATAATAGAATATTACCTGGTTGTGATACAAAAAAAGAATTAATTAAACGATTAAAAAAAGAATCAACATTAGCACAAAAAAGAATTGATAAAAATAATAAAACAGTAAAAGATGATTTAGAATTAATAGAAGAATTAGAAGAAGATGTTGTAGAAGATAATATCATAAAAAGTGAAACAACTTAATATATTAAAAATATCTATACAAAATATCTGTACAAAATATCTATGCCAAAATGACAGTAGAAATAACAACAACTTGCATAAATCCTAGTTGTGATGATGAAACAGACCATCTTAGCATCAATGTTAAGAAAGGTGTTTTTCATTGTTGGAAATGTGACTGGGGTGGTAAAATAGTAAATAATAAAGATATCTTAAATTTATTAAAAACTATTAAACCAGTTAAGGTGATTAAAAAGCCTGAAACAAAGGGAAATTTAGTAAATACTAAAGAATTTATTAAATTAACAGATTTATCAAATGAACATCAGGCTATAAAATACCTTAAAAATAGAGATATAACTGTTGATTCTTGTGTCAAGTTACAAGGTTATTATACACAGACTGGTGTATTATCTGGAAGAATAGTTTTTCCTGTTAAAGTTAATGATACAATTATTGGTTGGCAGGGTAGAACAGTCTTTGATAAAACACCCAAATATTTAACTTATGGTAAGAAAAATTTAGGTGTTTTTTCTTTAAAAAGTTTAGATGAATATAAAAATTTTATAATATTATTTGAAGGTGTATTTGATATACTTAAAATACCAGATCACGGAATTGCAATATTAGGTAAAAGAATAAGCAAAGAACAAATAAGGTTATTTACAGCTTTTTTAAATATAAAGACAATATTTGTTATGCTTGATAGTGATGCTAAAGAATATACATTAAAAATTTGTGAGGAATTATCAGAATATTTTAATATGGTCCCTATTATTATTGATTCCGGGGATCCTGGTGATTTATCACAAATAGAAATTTTAGAACTTTGTAAAGGGGGTATAAAAAATGTCTAATATGGGGTATTGCAGATTTCAGAATACATTAACTGATTTGCAAGATTGCTATTTAAGTTGGGATGAAGAACTTAGTGATGAAGAAGAAAAAGCACAGATTTTATTATTAGAAACGTGTCAACAAATAGTAAATGAATATGGATATGAATAATTAAAAGGAGAAATTAAATGAAAGATTTAATGGAATATAAGTCTGATTCATGGATACATAATTTACTTACTGCAGATGATATTAAAAACTATTTATATGTAACAGCTACAGATAGCAATTATTTTTCAAATAAAGAGAAGTATTCTATAGTTAAAGAAGAAACAGAATTTAATGGGCATAATTGGGACACAGATAATGATGAGCATTATATCATGCTATGGTATGGTTCAAAGCTGGAATCATTAATTTCATATAATTTATTCAGGTGTAATGGCAACGCAAAATTACTTTATAATTTAACAACTGGAAAATATTGTGTACTTATTGAAAAGGATAATGTTGATAGTTTTTAATTTGGAAAATGAAAAGGGAATTCAACGCAAATCGCAAAGCATATGTTTGGTGTAAGAGTAATAGTAGGGTAAAAGGTGATTTAAATTTGCTACGCAAATTTAAAAACGAAAGAAAAAACAAATAAATAATATTCATGGAATATTTTTTCTTTCGTTTAAAAGAAAATATTTCTACCTATTATAACATATTTTTAGTTAAAAAGTCAAGGTTTTTTAAATTTTTTTTAAATCTTTATTATATTAATACTTATGATAAAAAATATTTATTTAAATTTAATAATTTTTGCTTGACTTAAATATCAAGTATTTAATTTATCTTAATGGGGGTATATATTGAACGAGTTGTATAGAAAAAGAAAAAAGATGTTTTTAAAAAGAAAGATTATTAAAAAACCTTGTATATATGGAGGTTGCGATAAGATATTATATACTAGAGCACCAAGTAAAAAATATTGTCGTAAACACGCTAGAAAGTTTGGTATTAGAAAAACTGAAGCTGATTTATATACTAAAAAGATGATTGGTATTTTTATCAAAACTAGAGTTTGTTTGAAATGCGAGAGACAATTTACAAGTTACGGTATACAAAATAGATTATGTCAAAGTTGTAATCATGAGAATAAAAAAGTAGTATCGTCTAGACCTAGACATAAAGTAACATGTTGCGTTCCAGAAATTAATAATAGATATTTTTAATATTTTTAGTGGGGAAAACTATTATGGCTGAAGGTTGTAATGATCCTGTTGAAAATGGTGGTGGAAGTGATGATTTATTAAGTGTTAAAGTAAGAAAATATGATTGGGAATCTCCAGAAGATTGGTTAGGTTGTATGCGTATAAGTAAAGGATATACTGAAGAAAGAATTACAAAACATATGAAAGAACATTTTAATTCAGACCAGTTTAAGATTTATAAATTTTATATTTATAAAAGAGTATATGGAAAGACTTGTAACCCTAAATGGATAGAAGTAAAAGAAATATATATGAAAAATGAAGAGGGGGAAAAGAATGGGTAATGTAAAAGTTATAGGTGAATTAAAAATAGAAAGAAAAATAAAAGATATGGAAATAGGGGAAGAAGGTTATACAGTTCCCTGGGCATATGATGCTAATAATAGAGAGTTGAATGAAGATTATCCTATAATAGATATTTTTTGTGGTAACAATGCTGAAACAGCATCAATGAAAGTTCAATGTATTAATAATATTGCAGGTTATAAGTATACTATAACTCCTCCAGAAAATTATAAATTTCATTAGGAGAATAAATATGGATGAAACATTTTATATATTAACTATGAATACAGAACATTTTCAATGGATGACAGTAGGTAAAACAAAATCTGAATGTAGGAAGTTGTTATATAAGCGTTGGAAATTACATATGAAAGATAGTCGTGGATTGGTAGCTAAATATGTAATAGGTGATTCAGATAAAACACCAGTTGATGAATACTATGGAGCATGGATTCAAAAGGTAAAAATTGGTGGAGCTTATTTAGATGATGAAGATGAAACTTTACCTAAGAGTTATTGGGAGGATGATTATTTTGATTGAAAAACAATGTGATTTATGTAATTTAGGTGAGTATAATAGAAATAAGTGTAGAGAACATTGTATTATTGGTAACGGTAATACAAATAGTAATATTATGTTTGTTGGTGATTTTATAAGTCAAAATGATTCTATATTTGGTAACGCTTTTTCTGGTAATGTTGGATCTTTATTAAATGAATGTATAGAAAAAGCTGGTTATAAAAGAAATGATGTTTATGTTACAATGTTGGTTAAATGTAATACTAAAGGTGGAGCAAATCCTAAAATAACCGAAATAAATACATGTTCTAAACTATTAGAAAAAGAAATAAAAGTAATAAAACCTAAAGTTATTGTTGCTTTAGGTGCTATGGCAGCAAAGTATTTTTTAGGTGGTATTAAATTATCTGATGTTCGTGGGTATGTATTTAAAAAAGATAAATATAGTGTAATTCCTACTTTTGCTCCAAAAGCATCTTTGAGTGTAATAAAGAATTTATATGCTATGCAATCAGATATAAAGAAAAGTTTTAAAGTTGCAGATGATAAATATTCACAAATACCTACAAAATATCTGTTCACAGAAGATATAGATAAGGTATATAACTTATTAAAAAGTGTAGATGAATTTGCATTTGATATAGAAACAACTGGACTTAATCCATATAAAAATGATATAATAACATGTTCATTTTCATTTAAAGAAGGTGTTGCCATATGTATACCATTTTCACTAGAACATTATAAAAAGATATTTTCTCTACCAGCTAAAAAGATTACACATTCAAAATTTGATTGTAAATTTCTTAAAGTAAGATATGGTATTGATACAAATAATTGGTTCTTTGATACATATGCTGCTATTGGTATATTAAATGATAATATTTCATATGGGTTGAAGTCTTTAGCTTCTCTATATACTGATGTTTCTTATTATAATTTATCTTCCAAAATATCTATGCAAGATATGGATAGAAAAGTTGTTGCAGAATACAATAATGTTGATGCTGATGTAACTTACAGGTTATATAAACTTTTCTATAAGCAGATAATAGATGAATGTTTTGTCAAACTATTCTTTAATACTGTTATGCCAGTAAATCAGATGTTAATAGATATAGAGCAGGAAGGAATTCTTATTGATATTAATAAATTAAAATTATTAAATATAAATAAGAACTTAGAACTTGTCAAAATTAAGCGTGAACTGACTGATATCGCTGATATAAATTGGCAATCGCCTAAACAGGTTGGTGATGTATTATTTAATGTTTTAGGACTGCAATCTGATAAGAAAACAGCATCAGGTTGTTATAGTACAGATGAAAAGGTATTAAAGTCTTTAAAGTCTAAACATAAGGCTCCTAATTTATTACATACTTCAAGGGTACTTGTTAAGAGTTTAGGCACATATTTGATGAAAGAGATTAAATTTGATATTGAAGTTCCAGAAACAATTTCTGAAGATGATAGGTCAAAATATTTATCAATGAATAATGAATTACAACTATTATCTTTATTAAAAGATATTGATTCTTATAAACCTGATTTTAGTAATGATTTATTTTGTATGTTACAAGATGATAATAAAATACATAATGAAAACAATCTTAATGGCACAATAAGTGGTCGTTTAGCTTCATCTTTACATACAATACCAAGAGAAGGTGGATTTAGAGATTGTTATATAGCACCAAAAGATTATAAATTTGTAGGTATGGACTATAAACAATTTGAACTTAGAATAGCTGCATATTTATCAAAAGACAGGAAATTAATTAAAATATTAGATTCCTCAGATGCAAAAGAACAACTAACGAGAATAATTGCTGGTATAGAGTATGATGAAGAGATATGGGCACAGGTTAAAGGTGTTGTTTATGGTACTTTATATGGTAGAGGTTCTAAAAGTATATGCGAAGAATTTGGTCTTTCTTTAGATTATGCGATAGAACTAAAAAAGGATTTCTTTAGAAAGTTTCCTAAAGTAAAAAATTTACTTGAAGAATATAGTGATTTTGGTTTAAATTATGGTTATATTGCTGATATGGTAGGTAGAACTAGAAGATTTATAACATCACAATATAAGGTCTATGATATAGACCATGATATTACCAGACAATCTGTTAATTTTCCTATACAATCAGGTAGTTCAGCTATATTTTGGTCTAAAGTTTTATTAGTTCACAATTTCTTAAAAGATAAAAAGAGTAAAATTATACATACAAAACATGATGCTGTATATTTTATTGTACATAATGATGAAGAAGATTTAATTGAAAAAATTAAATCTATATTAGAAAAAGATACTTTAATAGGAAATGTTTTTGTTGATATAAAAATAGGTAAATCATGGGGGGAATGTTAATATGAAGAAAATTGAAGGTACTAATGAGTATAGTTCAGACCCATATGTTGCAAATTTTTCTGTTAAAATGGAAACACAAAATAAAAATTATTATTATTACTATCAAACTCTTTATAAAAATAAAAATTTAAATAATATATGTAGTCAACCAAATAGTTCAATAGAACATACTACAAAAAAAATTGCTGATATAGAATATGATGATACACCAGATGATAAAGTATATAAAGAAGGAGAGAGTTGGAGAACTGGAAAAAGATATAATATAGATAAGGTTTTAATTGATAGATGTGAATTATGTAATAAAAAGAGTAATGAGTTATATAGATTTTATTATAAAGAATTAGGTAAATCAAAGAATACAGTAAGAACTTCTGCAAACTTAATTAAGGGAAAAATGTTTATTTTAGTTTGTCATCAAGATATTAGTGAATTATTAGAATGTTATGAAGAACTAGATAATAAATTAAAAGGAAATATATTCGCATATTTACCACCAGACCAAAAAGAATTATTAGCAGTAATAAGTTTGAGAAAAAAGTATAATCAACTTTACACCTCTAGATAAGGAAATAATACTATGAAAGGTATACATATTATGAATCTTGCAAGGCATAAGGTTGATAATGAAATTCCAAATGGACATTATTGTTATGAAAGAAGATATGCTATAGATGGAAATTTAATTGATAGGTGTGAATTGTGTAATAAAAAAAGAAAAGATTTATATAAGTTTTATTATACCGAATTAAATGATACAGAAAGAAAGTATATTTTAGTTTGTTATAAAGATGTTAAAGAGTTATTAAAATGTTATCCAGAAAATAGTTCTAATTACATATATTGGTATTTACCACCAGAACAAAGAGAAATAGTTGCATTAATGAGATTAAAGAAAAAGTACGATATATCAAGTAAAAATAATTCTAATAAATAAACTTGACTTTTTTTATGAAATAGGGTATAATAAGATTATGAATTTAAATAAGGAATTTGAAAAATATGTGGAAGATTTATATAATATTAATCCAGACGATTTAGAAGGTGAGTATATAAAAGTAGTTAAGTCATTTTATATATTTTCTAGGTTGACATCAGAAGCATATGCAGATTCATTAACAGCAAAAGAGGAATTAAAAAAAATCTCTTCACAAGTTTTTCTAGATGCAAAAAGTGAGGGTAGTACAGATAATAAATGTAAAGAGGTAGTTAATATTAGTCCAAATGTGATTAAAGCCAAAAAAGCATATATAGATAAGGTACGTAAATGGGAACTTTATAAAAGTAATAGAGATACAGTTGTAATGAAAAAAGATATGCTAAAGAGTATAGGATTTAATCGCAAAGTAGATTCAGAAGTTACAGATAATTCATAAGAAAGGGGGTAAAATGATTATTTCAGCTATTGTTGTAACTACATTTTTAATTTATTATTGGTAGTTTTTAATTTATTTGATAGAATGATTAGGGGGAAAGATTATGGCAACAAGAAAGATTTTTAAAGTAGATAAAGAAAGGGCAAAACAGTCTAAACAGAGATTAGAAGAAGAATCTCAAAGAAGTGGTTTACCTATGTGGAAGATACCACAGGGTTCAACTAAAATTAGAATATTGCCACCTTGGAGTGAAGCAGGTGATATAGCTTTTGAATGCAGATCGCATTGGAAAGTTCCACCAAATGATAGTATGTATAATTGTTTAAGAGTTATTAATAAAGAATGTCCTATTTGTGAATTTGCTAGTGAGCTTAAAAGAACTGGTAATAGAGAATTAGCATCAACATTATATCCATCTAAAAGTGTTTATTACAATATTGTAGTAAGAGGTGAAGAAGATAAAGGTGTTCAGATAATGAGATCGGGTATATTGTTATATGAGAATATATTAAGTTATTTATATGATGAGGATTATGGTGATATAACAGATATAGTTGAAGGTAGAGATATGGTTATAGAAAGGGTTGGTACAACTAAAGAAGATACTAAATATACTTTAAAACCTGCTGCAAATATTTCACCATTACATACTGATAAAGCTATAGCAGCAAAATGGCTTGATACTATGTTTGATTTGGATAAAGATATTGCTTCTTTTAGAGATCCAACTGAATTACAGAATGTTGTTAATAATATTCATGGTAAAAAAATGGAAACTGTTGTTGATGAAACAGAGACCCTTGCTATTGAAGCACCAACAACTGTAGAAACAGAAAGTAATGATAAATCAAAAGAAAATCTTCTTAAGGAAATAGAAAGTTTAATTAGTTAAAAGGAGAATATTATGGATTGTTGGACAAAAAGAAGAGTAATAATTATTGTTATTTCTATATGCTTTTTCCCTCTTGGATTATTGTCGATTTTATGGTGGGAATAGTTGTAAAATATCTGTGCAAAATATCTGTGCAAAATATCTGTACGAAAGGTGTATATGAGTAAAAATGAGAACATATTTAATGATTTATTAGCCAGTTTTGGCAAAGACGCTTGTACTTTAAAGGATAAACCGTTACCAGAACATAAATTAGGTTTTCTTAGTACCGGTTCTATGACTTTAGATTGGTCATTAGGTGGTGGTGTTCCTTATGGAAGATTAACAGAGATATTTGGGTGGCAAAGTTCAGGCAAGTCCATCCTAGCTGCAAATCTTCTTGCAAGTTGTCAGAAGAAGGGTGGGCTTGCCATAATGTTAGATACAGAAAACTCTTTATTATCAGGTTGGGCTACAACTTTAGGTTTAGATGATTCAAAACTTTTAATATTGAGTTCAAAATATCTGGAAGATGCTTTTGATAAGATAATTATAGCATGTGAGTTTGCTAAAAGTAAGAAAATACAAGCGTGTTTAGTTGTAGATTCAATTTCAGTATTACCTAGTAAAGCTCAATTAGAATCAGAGAAAATTGAAGATACCAAAGCATTAGGTGAAGAAGCAAGAATAGTATCTAAAGCATTAAGAAAAATTAATAAGATAATATGGGATAGTAAAGTAGCACTTATATTAGTTTCTCAGATAAGAGAGAAAATTGGTGTAATGTTTGGTAATCCAGAAACAACTCCTTATGGGAATTCTATTAAGTTTTATTCATGTGTTAGAGTTAAGACACATAATAAAGGATTTATATATCCTAAAAATGTTGTAAAAGATGATCCTATAGGTATGGAATGTAGATTATCTGTAATTAAGAATAAAATGTCTCAACCAAGAGGTCCTGTTGAAGTAGATGTTTTATATTCTAAAGGATTTGATAATATTAAAGATACTGTAATGTTAGGTATTAAGTTGGAAAAGATTATGTTTCATAAGGGTGGATTCTATGAATATAAAGGTGAAAAGTACAGACTTACGAAGTTTGGTGAAAAATTTAAGAAACAAATTGAAGATGGCTCTCTAGTTGAGAGCTTTTACAGCGAGGGTACTGAGTAGTTTTATATTTCTTTATTTTTGTTTTACTTTTATACTTTATTAATTTTATTTAAGTATCCTCCGAGATCCTACAACGCTAGTTATTTTAGTGTTGTAGGATTTTTTTATGTTCTTGGTGAGGAAATACTTGTTGACATATAAATAAATTTATGTTACATTTCGCATAATATGAGTAGACCTAAACAAATAGAAAAAAGAAAGCTTGCATTTAAACTTTACCGTCAACATAGTAATTTAAGTAAAGTTGCAGAAGAAGTAGGTGTATCCCCATCATTAATTACATTATGGAAGAAAGAAGATGAATGGGATGATAAATTACTTCAACTTCAAGATTTATTAAAAACAAAACTCACACTTAAAGAAACTTCTGAAAATATAGCTATGGTAGAAAAAGATGAAGTAACTTTGGGTATGTTAAAAGAACTTGAAAATATAGTAGTAGAAAAGGTATATACAGGTGAAATAGAACCTACTACATGGAATGAAATAATAAGTACTCTAAGATTTACAACTGAACAAAAACGTTTACTTTTAGGACAACCTACTATAAGAACTGAAAAAACTGTTAGTGTAGAAGTTCAAGGTTTAGAAGATGCCGAATTATCAAAACGAATTGAGGAAACAACAAGAGCAATTGCTCTTATTGAACCTGGAAAAGATTAAAAAATCTGCTATAAAAGATCCTTTTATTTTTTCTCAGTATATGTCTACTGATTTTGAGTTTCCTTTATCTACAATGCACAAGGAATGGCATGATAAGATAACAAAAAATAGGTTTGTTGTTATAACATCGCCTAAAGACCACCGTAAAACTACTTCCATTTCAGTAGAAAGATGTTTATGGGAATTAGGTAATAATAAAGACTTAAGAATAAAAATTATAAGTCATTCTGATGATTTATCATGTAAAATATTATCAGAGATTAAAGGTCATATATCTAAAGAGGGGGGTAAATACCATGATATATTCCCAGGTATAACAGATGAAGGTGCTTTATTATGGTCATCATCAAAAATTCGGCTGGCGGGTTCTAAAATTCGTAAAGATTCATCTGTAGAAGCTTGTGGTGTATTAGCATCTGCTACTGGTGGTAAAGCTGATTTAGTCATCTTTGATGATGTTGTAAGTTTTAAAAATGCTATACTCAACCCTAGTATGAGGCAACAAGTAATAGATGCATTTTTTGGTAACTGGATGGATATACGTAGTGGCCCTGAATCTAGAATTATATATGTAGCAACACCGTGGCATAAAGATGATTTAACTGCAAAGTTATTAAAGACACCTAAAGTTAAATCATATAGATATGCTATAGATGAAAAATTTACACCTGTGTGGCCTGAAAGATGGCCAAAAGAAGCTTTAATAGAAGAATTTAAGTTTAGAGGTGAGATGTATTTTAATCCTGCATTTCGTGGATTGATGATGTCTGAATTTGACAAGACATTTAATAAAGAACATATTCGTGCTTGTTGTTTTCCTAGAGATGAGATTCCTTATCATGATGATAAAGAGAAATATATAGGTGTCGATTTAGCTATAGGTCAAAAAAGTGGCGCTAAGTATACTGTATTATTCTGTTTAGCTTTTGATGAAGAAAAGAAAAGACGCTATCCTGTTGAAATAAGGAGGGGTAAATTTTCTTCACCAGATACAGCAAGAGAACTAATAGAGATGTATAATGATATACAGCCTATAGCTGCTGTTGTAGAAAATAATTTTTATCAACAAGCTATAATAGACTGGTTAGAAGATCTAGAAGGTATTGATATGAATATTGAGCCATTTACAACAGGTGCACAACAAAAAAGAAGTTTAGATTTTGGTGTACCTGCGATGGCTACGGACTTTCAGAATGGTAGATGGATGGTTCCTATGGAAGATGATGAATTTGATTGGGAATTAGAAAAAGGTTGTGGTTGTTCTATTTGTATTTGGATAGAAGAATTATTACAATATCCATATGGTACATATTCTGATACAGTTCTAGCATGTTATTTGGCAGTACAGGGAAGTAAAAAATATTCAAGTGAAGGTATCAATAGTAGAGGTGGTTTTGCTAGTTGGTCTATGGGTTAAAAGGAACTATATATGGCAAGAAAAAAGAAAATAGAAAATAATAATGGTTTTCATGTTTTAGATTATGATGGTAAAGAAATTCCAATGGATTTTGGAGAAGCTCTTGAGGCTGTAAAAAATTATTCAGCAGAAGTAATAGGCGAGAAAACAATACGATTATCTGAAAAATTAATAGATGGTAATGGGTTTGCAGTTCAACGTGGATGGAGAGATGATCATTCAACTAGTTCAGAATCTTGGACATATTCCCCTAGTGATATAAAAAGGGATTCTTTGTTATCTTTTGATACTTTAAGAGAAATATATCGTAGATCTTCTCATGTAAGACCAGCTATTGATAGTATAGTTAAAGAAATAGCACATTTACCTATAAAAATAGATGGTCGTGGTAAAGCTAGAGTAGAAGATTTTATAAATAGACCTAATATATCAAAAGAAACTTGGCCAACTTTATTTCATTCATTTCTTATTGATCTATTAGTATTAGATCAAGCTATTATTGAAAAAGTAAGAAATATAAATGGTGATATAGTAGAGATTTATGTAAGAGATGCTTCACAATTTAGACCTATGCTAGATTCTTCGCGTTCTTATATATGTTATTTTAAACAGGATTTAGTTGATAGAGCAGGTAGAGTGAAATCATCTATATCTCATGATGTAGATGATTTAATTTGGGTTAGACAGTTTCCTAGAAGCTATTCTAGTTATGGTACTCCAATAATAGAAACTATTATAGATGAAGTATCAGCATTAATGTTCTCTTCTAAATCTATAGCTAAATATTTTGTTGATGATGAAATACCACCTGGTATTTTACATTTAGAAACAATAGGTAGAAAAGCCTATGAAAGAGCAAAAGCTCAATTTGAGGCTAATCGTGGTGAGTCTGGTAAAAAGAGAATTAATGTTATAGATAATGTTGGGAGTGCTGGTTGGGTATCATTCACTAGACCTTTTAGAGAGATGCAATTAGCAGAGCTTACATTGATAATAGAACAAACGGTAAATAAGAATTTTGGTGTTAGTTCAGCTGATTTAGGTGATGCTCAAGGTTTAACACGTGCCACAGTAGATAGGTTATATAAAACTGGAAGATCTAAATTATTTAGACCTCTTGTTAATTTAATTGCAAATAAATTAAATAAAGAATTAATTAGTGAAATATCACCTAATGCAAAATTAAGTTTTGTATTAGAACCTGTAGTTGATGCAAGTACAGCTCGTGAGATGTCTGATGCAGGTATTATAACTAAAAATGAAGCAAGAAAAGCATTAAATTTTGATCCAGTTCCTGGTGGTGATAGATTGGCTGTAAGGGTAGGAAATCAATATCTTGTATTAGATGATGATGGTGGTGTTCCTACTGGTATTTCTAATAATGAAATATCTAATACAGAACCTACAGCATTAGAAGATAATAATATATCTGATGAAAGTAGTGATGATGTAACAGATAATGTTAATGAAATTGAAAAACCAGAAAAGAAACCAGAAAAGAAACCTAAAAAGAAACCTAATGTATAAAAAAATATATTGCCCAGTGTGTACTAAAGTAATTGGTACATGTAATCATAGTAGAATAGATATGATAATACATATACTTCAAGCATGGGATGATAGACAAAAAGAACATGATAAAGAACAAAATGATGTATTTAAACATGGCAATATAGACATGATTGGATAAAAATTAATTCATGAGTAATGGTGTTAATGCATTAAGGACAAGACAAAGATATCCTCTTGATTTAAAGGTGGCTATGTCAAAGGTGAGGATAAGTGAATACTATAAGAAACGTCATGGTAAAGTTTATGTAGCTTTTTCTGGTGGTAAAGATAGTACAGTTTTATTACATTTAGTAAGGTCTTTATATCCAGATATACAAGGTATATTTTGTGATACAGGATTAGAATTTCCTGAAATAAGAGAGTTTGTAAAGACTGTTCCTAATATTGAATGGATTAAACCTAAGATGAAGTTTAAGATGGTATTAGAAAGATATGGGTATCCAGTTGTTTCTAAAGAACAGGCTCAATTTATAGGTGAAATTCAACGTGGTGTTTGTGAAGATGGTATAGAAAGACGTTTACATGGTATAAATGGTAATAGGTCTGGGGTAATTAGTAAGAAATGGCAATATTTAATTGATGCCCCATTTAAAATATCTGATAAATGTTGTGAGGTTATGAAAAAAAGACCTTTTAAGATTTATGAGAAAAATGGTAAATTACCTTTTATTGGTGTTATGGCAGAAGAATCTCTTTTAAGACAACAAAGTTATGCAAAAGATGGTTGTAATAAACCTAATGGTAAACAGTCTAGACCTTTAATGTTTTGGTTAGGTGAAGATATATGGGAATACATAAGACAAGAAAAATTATCGTATTCTAAAATTTACGATAAAGGATTTAGTAGAACTGGTTGTGTATTTTGTGCATTTGGAGCACATTTAGATAAACCACCTGTTGAAAATAAATTTCAAATTATGTATAAAACACACCCAAAACTTTATAAATATTGTATGAAAGGTTTGGGTATGAAAGAAATTCTGGAATATATGAATATTTCAGTAGAACCGAAAAAGGTTTAAAACAAAAGAAAGAGGAAATAATTATGGGAATAAAGAAAAGTTTTTCAAAGGAAGAAGGTATTGATGATAGACCTGAAACATTTGATTTAAGTACAAATATTGAACTTAGTACTTTAAGTGATGAAGATCTACTTTTTAGAGAGTCAATAGTTAAATCCTTTTATGAAATAGTTGTAAGAACTGGTAAACCTGTTTACGGATTTAGTAAATCTGATTTAGAAAAGAAATATGCTGAAATTGTAAAAGAATTTGAAGCTAGGGGTAGAAACTATTTAGTAGAACTAGATAGAAGTATGGAAGATAGTGGAGATGATTCAAAAAAGGAAATTTCTAAACAGGAAAAGTTAGGTAGTATTGGTAATATCAAAGGGGTTGATTTTAGTTCTTTATTGGAAATAAAAAGATATGCAGAAGAAGATGGTAAGAATATAATAGAAGGTATTGCAACAACTGCAGATTTAGATGTTGATGATTTATATATATCAGAAAGTGCTTTAATCGGTGCTGAAAATGATCTTAAAAAGTATACAACTCTTTTATATAATCACGACAGGGATAAAGAAATAGGTAAAATATTAGAAGTTAAATATGTACCTGAAGAAAGGGCTTTATGGATAAAAGCTCTAATTTCTAAAACAGTTCCAGATATTTGGCAGAAAATCAAAGAAGGTGTTCTTAATAAATTTAGCGTAAGTGGCACTGCTTTAGATTTTACAGAGAAATTTATTAAGGGTTTAGATAAAGTAGTTCAATATGTAAACCAAATAAGGTTATTTGAAACATCTTTGGTAACAGTTCCAGCAGATCCATCTTCTAGAACGTTAGCATGGTATGTTGAAAAGTCGTTAGGTAAACAATTTAATAAGGAGAATAGTATGTCTACTAAGGAAAAGAAGGTAAAGAAAAGTAAAGATGATAACATAAAAAAAGATGTTCATCAAATTGAAATTCTTATTTCATCTGTAGAAGATGCTTTAAGTACTGAAGATAAAGAAATTCAAATTAATGCACTTAGAAGTGCACTTGATTTTCTTAAAACATCTTTAGAATTAGAGAATAAAGTAAAAACAGATGAAGAAGCTCGTGGAAAAGTAGATACTTCAGGTATTAGTATAGATGATGTAAAGAAAGCTATGACTGAGTGTTTGTCTACAAGTTTTAATGAGCTAAAAGAAACTCTTGAAGCATTTGCTAAATCTGTTTCTGAAGTAGCTAAAGCTAAAGCTGATGAAGAAGTTGCTAAAGCTAAAGATGAAGCTAAAGAAGAAGTAGAAGAAGTTAAAGAGGAAGTTGCTAAAGCTAAAGAAGAAGTAGAAGAAGTGACTAGGGCTAAAGAAGAAAATGATGAAGAAGTCGCTAAAGCTAAAGAAGAAGAAGATAATAAAATATCTGAACTTCAAAGATCATTAGACTCTTTATCTACTTTAGTTAAAGATACGCTTCCAATAAGAAAAGGTGTAGGTTCAGAGGAACATAAGGAAGATAATAGAAAATTAACGTCAGAGGATAAAAACCTTGCAAGATCTGAAAAGATGAGTAAGATGGATAATCCAGGTGATAAATTAAGGTATATGTTTGATTTAGCTGAAGAAGAATTAGTTGAAGCTGAAGAAAGCAGTAAGTAAAATTCATTTAAGGAGAGATAATTATGAGTGAAAAAAATTGGCAAACAGAGATTAAGAGGTCTCTTGATTATGCTGGTACATCTGGTGTTCTTATTCAACCAGAAGTTGACAAGGTGATATCAGAAATTATAGAGTATAAAAATCCTCTTAGGCAGAACATACCTAGAAAACAGAGAAATTCTGATTCTTGGTTGTTAAATAGAAGGACTGCTGCTGCTGGAAATACAGTTGCACAATGGATAGCTGATACAGCAGAACCAGATACAGATCGCGGAGCATATTCTAGGGTAACCTTTCAATTTAGAACTCTTCTCGCAAGAGGTAAGGTAACTAGATTTGCAAAGGATGCTGGTAGAAGTTATAAAGATTTAGTTGCAGAAGAAATTGAAGCAAGAGGTAGAGCATTCAAAGATATGGAAGAAACTGCCATGTTCTATGGTAATAATACTTCCAATGGTAATCAGCCTGATGGTTTGAATACTTTAATTACAGGTAATCAAAGAATTGCTCAAGGTACTACTCTTGGTGGAAGTGCTCTTACTGTGGCTAAGTTAGATGAGACTATTGACGCATGTGCTGGTGCACCTGATGTAATAGCAACTTCTAAATCTGGTAGGAGAAAAATTAATGCCTTATTGCAGAGTCAGCAAAGATTTATTGATTCTGTAGAAGTAAAGGGTGGTTTTAGAGTTATGGCATATGATGATATACCTGTCTATGCTTCTACTAATGTATTAAATACTTACTATTGGGATGGTACAAATCAATTGGGTGCTACTGGTGATACTACAAATGTATTTGTTGTAGACACTAATGAGTTCTGGGTTGGTTATATGAATGATGTTTCAGTTACTCCTTTGAGTAAAAATAGTTCACAGTATGATGAATTTGACATCTATTCTGATGAAGCTTTTGTTATGGCATCTACAGTCCATCATGCAACATTAGAAGGTATTAATGCGTAGTAACAAAGTTCTAGTTTTAAAATGGGGGAAACCAACATTAAATATTTAATGTTGGTTTCTCTCTACATTTTTATAGTTATAATTGGAGAATTTATAATGAAAAAATTAATTATTATTTGTGCTACAATTTTATTTTTAGCTGGTTGTAGTCTTTCAGGATTAGATTTAAAAGTAGATGAAGCTAACACAGACAAAGCATCAGCAACTGTTGAAAAAGAAAAGTAGTATAATTTAAGGAAACCATATGAAGAAAAAAAGATTTGAAGTTAGATGTCCAGTCATTTGGAGTGATGTGGATTCTTTTCTAGAAAATACATATGATGAAGTTGTACGAATAGAAAAAGGTAAAGGATTCTGTGATAATCCCAATACTGCTGAACGTTTAAGAAAATTTGGGTATACGGTTGTAGATACAGAAAAAGAAAAATAAAATTTTAAATAAGGAGAAATAGTTATGATGAAGGGTTGGAAAACATGGGTAGCTGCTGGATTAGCAGCAGCAACAGCGGCATTAGTTAGTTTAGGTTATCCTGATATAGCTAAAATAGTTGGAGTTGTAGCTGGGGGTTTTGGTATTGTTGGTATAGGTCATAAAATTGAAAAGAACATACTGAAGTAATTATATATACATATCATTTTGATATTTATAGGATTTATTGGAGATAATAATGGCAAATTATGCTACTGTAGCTGAAGTAAAATCTTATTTAGATATATCTGGTACGGATGATGATACGTTACTTGGTACTTTTGTTGCATCTGCATCTAAAAAAATAGATGAATTTATAGGGTATACATTTGAAGTTGAATATGGTGTAGATGAAACACAGTATAATGTTGCAGATATGGATATAGTTGTCTTAAAAAAATTTCCTTTAGTTGGTATATCTAGTATAGAATCTGGTGTTGACTATAAAAGCATAGATGATGTGGGTATATTAGTATTGGATAATAGATTCACAGGTGATTTTAGTTTAAGTGTATCTTATGGTCAAAATCCACCTGATATAGTTAAAACAGCCTGTATGGAAATAGTTAATCTATTTTGGAGTAGAAGAAAAACTATAGGGCTTAAATCTATGCGTATTGGGGATTTCTCTATGACAGCAAGCTCTTCCTTTCAGACCGATATGAAAGAAATATTAAATACTTTAATTGAGTATCGTGATATTAATTTTGCAAGAAAATCCCCTTTATATAATCAAATGATATGACTATAATAAATAGGTTTTTTACTGATTCATTTACACTAGAGACCATTACATCTGGTCTTACCACATTAAGTTCACTAGGACAAACAAATTCAGTTCCTCTAACTTTTGATGAAAATAATTTAGGTGTTAGATTAGCAGGATTTAGTACAGGTTCTGGTACAGTTACATTACATGGTAGTGCAATAGAATCTTTGACATTTCCAAATAATGGTGAATTAATTACATTAAATACTTTTACTTCAATATCAACAATATCATTAATTAATTTGACAGATGAGTCTACAATTGGTACAATAGACATATTCTTAAGTACAAATGCTGGAGCACCTATAGAATTTAGATCAATACAAGGTACATATAAAGGTAGAATTAGTAGGAGAGAAAGAGATTTTACACATGGTTTTTCTGGTATAGAAATTAGTACATCACCCATATTATTTACTTTATATAGCGTTCCTGCAACTGTTAAAGATTATATTAGAGTAATAGGTAGAACATTTGAAGTTATAAGTATTAATTATCCGTCTGATATTTACGGAAATATTGATCACCAAGAAATTGAGTTGGGTGAATTATCTGGTACATAGTAAACTATTATAATAGTTAAAAATATCTGTGCAAAATATCTGTGCAAAATATCTGTGCACAAAATAAATATTTATTTTATGAAAGGAAGGTGGAGGTGGATAGTATTAAATATAGTATAATAATACCAACAAGTTCAAATTTTAATCATTTATTAGAAACGTTGTCTTATGTTAAAGAAGGATCAGATTCAACAGAAACAGAAATTATAGTAGTTAATAATGCTTCTATAGATAATACTGAAGCATATTTAAAGGATAATTCAGATATTGTATCTATTCATAATACTGAAAATTTAGGTTTTGGTAAAGCCATAAATATGGGTATTAAGATAGCTAAGGGTGAGTGGATAGTTATACTTAATGATGATGCTTTAGTTCCAGTTAATTTTTTAAAGAAGTTTAGTGCTGATTGTAAAGAATATGAAAGAATTTCTGGTACGAAACCTGCATCTATAGCAGCTCCTATGTCTAATTATGTGGGTATGAATGTACAGCAAGAAAAGTGTGATGATAGGAAATTATTTGAAATAACTGCAAAACAAATATATACAGATAAATATAGACAAGTAATACCTGTTGGTATAGTATCAGGATTATGTTTATTTGTAAATAAGGAAGTATTTGATAAGATAGGTTTATTTGATGAAAGGTTTTTTGCAGGTTGTGAAGATTTAGATTTTTGTGTTAGGGCTTATGAAGCTGGATTTGTTACTGTAGTATGTAAAGATATTTTTGTATTTCATTATGGTTCAAGAACTATAGATAGAATACCAGAGTTAAAAAGAGGCACTGCACATGTAATTGACTTATTAAAGAAATATGAATATAGAAAGACACATAAACAAACTTTAGGTATAATTTATAGAGTTAAATTAAGAAATAATTATGATATAGAAATATTTCTTAGATCACTAGAAAAAAGTTCTACATTTGCAGATCATATATTTATTCTTGATGATGCTTCACCTATGAAGATAAAGCAAGAATTAAATAAAATATCTATAAATACAGAAGATGGTTCATTAAAAGAAATAGAATTACTTTGTAAAATAACATTAAAACAACATGATAGAAGTTTTGATGAAAGACGTGATAGGAATGAACTTCTTATAATGGCTAAAGATGCTAAGATGGATTGGGTATTTTCTTTAGATGCTGATGAAGTTGTTGAAGATAAAGTAAATAGAAAATATATAGAAAAATTAATTAATACACCAGATCCAATGTGTCAGGCTTATGCTGTACATTATTATACATTTTGGAATGATGAAGAACATTATAATGCAGGTGATGTATGGAAAAATATGCACGGTAATAGGTTAGTTAGGTTAACAGGTGATCCTCATATATTTTTAGGTTCTAAAAGTACTTTTCATGTTGGTAATATACCTTTTACACCAGGAGATTTATCTAGGACATCTTCTATTAGAATAAAACATTATGGGTATGTATATCCAGAACAAAGACAGAGAAAATATGAGTGGTATGAGAAGATGGATACTGATAAAAATCCTCTTCTTATAGGTCATAAGGATTATAGTCATTTAATAAGAGAAAATCCTCTTATATTAAGAGATTGGAAGGAAGATAGTACTATTAGTCTGTGTACTATTATGAGAAATGAAGAATCATCTTTATTTGATTTTTTAAGATCATATACACCATTTTTAGATGAAACTATAATAGTGGATACAGGTTCTACAGATAATAGTATATATTTAGCAGAGTTATTTGATTGTAAAGTTATACAAAAAGAATGGAATGATTCGTTTTCAGATGCAAGAAATGAAGCATTAAAAAATTCAAGTTCAACATGGATTCTTCATATGGATATAGATGAACATTTTGAAGATATAGTTACATTAAGAAGAATGTTGGATACTGATTTAGATGCTTATATGTTTTATGTAAATAATTTACTGAGGGATAATAAGTATTCTTTATCTGAAACAATAAGGTTATTTAAGAGGCATTGTGGATTTGAATATACTGGTTATGTTCATGAAACTATTAATTCTAATGGACATATTAATGTTGGTAGAGCTCCCATGAAAATATTCCATTTTGGTTATCTAAAATCAGAACAAGACCTTAAAACTAAAATGCAGAATTACTTCAAGATGAATCAAAAACAGATAGAAGATTTTCCAAAAGATCCAAGACCTAGGTATGCTATTGCAATACATTATCTTGAAGAAGGTTTTGTTGATAAAGCTGAAGAAAATCTATTACAGGCATCTGAATTAGATAATAAATTTTATCAATGTAATAAAGATTTAGGGTATTTATATCTTAATAAAGCTATAGTATATTTTGATAAAGTTGTTAATACTTTAAGACCAGAACATCCATTTCATAGATTATGTGGTGAAAATATACATATTATTAATGATATGGTAGGTGATAAATCTCAAGTTGCTCAAGGGCACCTTGAAGGTTTAGTATAGGAAAAAAATTATGGCTAAAACTTATGAAACATCAACTGATGAAGGTAATAGTAAAGAATATGCAAAGTTGGCAAATAATTTAAATAATTTTATGTATGTTATGATGGATGAATTTTCTTCAGGTAAGAAGAAAAAAGCATTTCCAACAAAGATGGTTGAAAAATTTAATAAGATATTTTATAAAGAAGTAAGAAAAAATGCATCATTGACAGATCATTCATTATCAGATCTTAAACAAATGGGACATCCTTATGCTAAGAGTAAAAGTCTAACAGGTACAAAACAATGGACAAAAAAACAAAAAGACAGACCAGCTACTGAAGGACTATATAGAGAAGGAAAAAGAAGAGGTACATTAGGACATACAAAGTGGTTTGTACATAAACAATCAGGTACTCTTTATGAAAATATTGTTATAATACCACCAAAATCTGTTAAGCATGGTATAACTGAAAGTTTTGTTGGTGTTATGAAACAAGCAGTTCCGTATATAGATGATATTATTTATGGAACTGAAAAGATGGTAGCTAGAGACTTTTTTCAAAAATCAATGCCAGAAGCAGAAAAAAAAGCTAATAAAGAGGTAACAAAAGGTATTAATGCTGTTTTTGAACAAGTTTCTAAAAAGATATCTAAAAGAACAAGAAAAAGTTGGGCATAATAGAGGGGAAATAAATTATATGAATAAAGTATTATTAAAATATGGTGGTACAAGAGTTGGAGATATGTTTCATGCAATACCTTTGCTTAAAGCTTTACAGGATAAAGATATAAGTGTTGATTTAGTGCATGGTAAATATGAGTCAGATGCAGCAAAATTATTACAATATATGGGTTTAGTTCATATACTACATTCTGATGAATTTATTGATGGTCATATAAATACTGATATGGAATCTATTAAAAGATTTTTATCTCATATAGGTAATAAATATGATGATAATTATAACTCTATTATATATCCAAATCCAGAGTTTAATGGCTTATTTAGTTTCAGTAAAGATTTAGGTGTAGATATAGATTCTGTTCCGTGGGCAACTGGTAATATACCAGATGTTATAGTAGGTGATTATAATACTACAATAGATAGTTGTATTAAAGATATAGGAGAAGTTTTTATAGGTGTACAACCAGCTTCAATAAGTGGTTTTAAAACATATAATCCATTGTATGCAATAGACTATCCATCAGATATAAAGTCTTTTGGATTTTTATCTGATAAACCTATACCTAATGCTATAAGAATACATGGTAAATCTTTAATAGAGGTATACGAAGAACTTAAAACATGTTGTATGGTAATATCTACGCATAGTGCCATAGGTGTATTAGCTTACTATTTAGGTATACCACAAATTTTTATACATTTTTGGGAAGGTGGATTAGCAAATTTATCAAAAAGAGAAAATATAGTTCAATTATATGAACCAACTAAAAGTGAGATTCAAGTAAGTTTAGATTGTTTATGGAATAAATTAAATAAAAAGGAGTTAGTGTATGAATAAAAGAGAGCATGGTGGGGTAAGTAAAAGACGAACTTTTCCTTGTTATTATTGTGGTGCTGAATTAGAATCTTATCAAGCACATAAAAGACACATATCAAGACATCATGGTAAATCAGAACAAGGATATGATAAAACGCTAATAGATGAATTAGAGAATAGGAGTAGGTAAGGTAATATAGGTTGACAGATGTATAAAAATATAGTAGGATATTTTTGGAGGTGATTATGTCAAAAGAGGTTAAAGATATTAATAAAGTTGAATTGTCAGATAAAGAAATAGAGCAAATAAATATAAGAATGGGTGTTATAGATAAAAGAAGTCAAAAACTTAATGCTACCAGTTTGGAATTAAGTATTTTAAGGTCAGAATTATCAAAACATATAGAAAATATGGTAGTATTAAAGGGTAAAGATTCAGGTTTATCTTGGATATTTGATGGAGAGAAACTTATTCAAAAATGTGAATCTAAAGATACAAGTAATATTGAATATAATCAAATAGCTAATATATAAAAATGAAAATAGCTGAAAGTATAAGACATTGTGATAGTAATGATACTACAGTAAGGTTATTAAAACAACCATATGATATTAGGTGGATTTCACCAAATGATGTAGCAAAAACATATGTAGTTGTCAGGTATTCATCAGATGATGATAAATATATTCCTGTAAAAGATGATAATAAAAAATATTGGGATAATGATACATATAATGAATTAGATGAAAATAATACAGGTACAGATAAGCAAAAAAATACGAATAGGCTTAATAAAGCCAGAGAAAAAATAAGAAATTCAGTTAGAACAAAAAAGTTTTTTACTGATGATTTTAAAGTAGCACAAGAAGTATATATTGAGTGGTGTTCAGTATTTTGTAATGTTTCAAAAAATTTATGGACAGTAGGAAATATGGGAGATTAAAATGAGTGAAAGACCAGACAAAGTAAAAAGTTTATTAAAGGGTGCCGATAATAACCCTGTTCAAATAACAACTAAATTTAAATGCCGTGATGAATATAGCGATTTTTCTTCACCTTATGCCTATACAACTGCTATTGTAGGAATGACTGTACCACTTGAAGCATATGAGTTTATAGTTTGTCCTAATACGTTATTACATATATCAGATGTTGGAAATATGGCTGATTATGATGAAATAGCGGCTGATAGTAAGGAAGCTTTTCCATGTGCAGATTTAGATAAAATTTTTATTAGAGGTGGTACGGCAGGTGGTACTTTAACATTTCGTTATCATCATCTCTAAGATAATTATAGATTTAGGAGATAGATAATGTTACTTTCAACACCAAGAATAGTAGAGAAACCATCAGCACATACTCCAGAAGGTACTGTAATAAAAAGTACTGGTGAAGGTGGTGGTACAAAGTATTTAAGAGAAGATGGAGATGGTACGTCTAGTTGGCAAACAGTTACCGTAGATACTACAAATTTAGTAACTTCTGTTGCTGGTGCTACTGGTGCTGTTGTAAATGGTGATATAGACCATGATGCTTTAACTAACTTTGCTGCCAATGAACATTTTACACAGGCTAATATCACGGCAACAGGAACTATTGCATCGGGTGTATGGAATGGTACAGCTGTAGATGGTACTTATGTAGATATTGAAGGTACTGAAGTTAAAAGTACAGGTGAAGCTGGTGGTTCAAAATTTTTAAGAGAAGATGGAGATGGTACATCTAGTTGGCAAACACCATCATCACATACACCTGAAGGTACAGCAGTATTAAGTACAGGTGAAGCTGGTGGAACTAAGTTTTTAAGAGAAGATGGTGATAATAGTTGTTCTTGGCAAGCAGCTCCAGTTACTTCTGTAAGTGGTTCAACAGGTGTAGTAGCAGATGGTGATATAGACCATGACCAATTATCAAATTTTGCTGCCAATGAACATTATACACAAGCTAATATTACTGCTACTGGTACTGTAGCATCAGGTACATGGCAAGGAACATCAATTTCTACTACATATACAGATGCTAAACTTGCAGATGTTGTAGATGATACTACACCAACTTTAGGTGGTGCTTTAGATTGTAATGATTTAGAAGTACAAAAACCTAAATTTAAAGATTATGGTGAAACTTTAACAACTGCAAATACAAGTACAACATATACAATAGATTTAACAAATGGAAATGTTTTTGAGTTAACATTGACTGGTAATTGTACATATACATTTAGTAATCCACCTGGAAATGGTATTGGTGGTAGTTTCACTTTGATTCAGAAACAGGATGGTTCAGGAAGTAGAACTGTATCTTGGCCAGCTTCTGTTGATTGGGCTGGTGGTAGTGGTCCTACAATATCTAGTGGAGCAAATGATGTAGATGTATTTACTTTTGTAACTACTGATGCAGGAACTACTTGGTACGGTTTTACTGCTGGTCAAGATTTTAGTTAATATAGGAGATAGATATTGTTACTTTCAACAGCAAGATTAGTAAGTTCATCAGTATTAACTGGTGGGACTATTGTAGGTAATTTAACATTAACAGGTGATCTTACAGTACAAGGAAATACATCAGCTGTTGTTGATGTAACAACTACAGGTGATGTTACTTTAGGTGATACTACTGCTGATACTATTACAATAAATGGTACAGCTACATTAGGGGAAGTAGTTTCAATTAATAGAACATCTAATGACCTTTTACTTCAAACTACAACAAGTGGTAATATAGTATTATCACCTGCTGGTTCTTGTTTTGTTCAACTTGGAACTGTTTCATCTGGAGTATGGCAAGGTACAGCTGTAGATGGTACTTATGTAGATATTGAAGGTACTGAAATAAAAAGTGCAGGTGAATCTGGTAATATTAAATTTTTAATGGAAGATGGTGATGGTACTTGTAGTTGGCAGAAAGCTACAGCAGAAGGTACAGCAATTTTAAGTACTGGTGAAACAGGAAGAATCAAATTTTTAATGGAAGATGGAGATGGTACTTGCAGTTGGCAACCAGTAACTGGATTAGTAACTTCTGTAAGTGGTTCTACTGGTGCTGTAACAGATGGTGATATAGATCATGATTCCTTACTTAATTTCGCTTCTAATGAGCACTTTACACAAGCCAATATTACTGCTACTGGTACTGTAGCATCTGGAGTATGGCAGGGTACAGCTGTAGATGGTACTTACGTAGATATTGAAGGTACTGAAATAAAAAGTGCAGGTGAAACAGGAAGAATCAAATTTTTAATGGAAGATGGAGATGGTACTTGCAGTTGGCAACCAGTAACTGGGTTGGTTACAAGTGTAAGTGGTTCTACAGGAGCGGTTGTAGATGGTGATATAGACCATGACCAGTTATTAAATTTCGCTTCTAATGAACACTTTACACAAGCTGGTATTACTACAACAGGAACTGTTTCATCTGGAGTATGGCAGGGTACAGCTGTAGATGGTACTTATGTAGATATAGAAGGTACTGAAATAAAAAGTGCAGGTGAAACAGGAAGAATCAAATTTTTAATGGAAGATGGTGATGGTACTTGTAGTTGGCAACCAGTAACTGGATTAGTAACTTCTGTAAGTGGTTCTACTGGTGCTGTAACAGATGGTGATATAGATCATGATTCCTTACTTAACTTTGCTGCCAATGAGCATTATACACAAGCTAATATTACTACAACAGGAACAGTAGCTTCTGGAACATGGCAAGGAACATCAATTGCTACAACATATACAGATGCAAAGGTTATAAGTGTAAGTGGTTCTACTGGTGTTGTAGTAGATGGGGATATAGATCATGATTCCTTACTTAATTTTGCTGCCAATGAACACTTTACACAAGCTAATATTACTGCAACAGGAACTATTGCATCTGGAGTATGGCAAGGTACAGCAGTAGATGGTACTTATGTAGATATTGAAGGTACTGAAATAAAAAGTGCAGGTGAAACAGGAAGAATCAAATTTTTAATGGAAGATGGTGATGGTACTTGTAGTTGGCAACCAGTAACTGGATTAGTAACTTCTGTAAGTGGTTCTACAGGAGCGGTTGTAGATGGTGATATAGATCATGATTCCTTATTAAATTTCGCTTCTAATGAACACTTTACACAAGCTGGTATTACTACAACAGGAACTATTGCATCTGGAGTATGGCAAGGTACAGCAGTAGATGGTACTTATGTAGATATTGAAGGTACTGAAATAAAAAGTGCAGGTGAAGCTGGTGGTGTAAAATATCTAAGAGAAGATGGTGATGGTACTTGTAGTTGGCACACACCATCAGCACATACACCTGAAGGAACTGTAATTCTTTCTACTGGTGAATCAAGTGCTATAAGATATTTAAGAGAAGATGGTGATGGTACTTGTTCTTGGCAAGTAGCTCCAGTTACTTCTGTAAGTGGTTCTACTGGTGCTGTAGTAGATGGTGATATAGATCATGATTCTTTACTTAACTTTGCATCCAATGAGCATTATACACAAGCTAATATTACTGCTACTGGTACTGTGGCATCAGGTACATGGCAAGGAACATCAATTGCTACAACATATACAGATGCAAAGGTTACAAGTGTAAGTGGTTCAACAGGAGCAGTAACAGATGGTGATATAGATCATGATTCTTTACTTAATTTTGCTGCCAATGAACATTTTACACAGGCTAATATTACTGCAACAGGAACTATTGCATCTGGAGTATGGCAAGGAACTGCTGTAGATGGTGCTTATGTAGATATAGAAGGTACTGAAGTAAAAAGTACTGGTGAAGCTTTAGGTGGTTTATTTTTACGTGAAGATGGTGATGGTACTTGTAGTTGGCAAACACCTGCTGGTATTACTAATGTTGTTGGTTTAGTAGAAGGTACTGGTGTTTTATCAACAGGTGAAGCTGGTGGAACGAAGTTTTTAAGAGAAGATGGTGATGGTAGCAGTTCTTGGCAGGATGTTTATCTTGGTTTAGGAACTAATAATATTTTAACAAATACAAAAATAATATCAGAAAATATTACATTTGCTGGTACAGAAAATGGTGTAAGTGTAGGAGAAGTTGCCATAGCAAATGGTTATACAGTTTCAGTTGTAAATGGTTCAAGATGGGTAGTTATTTAATAAAAATTTTAGTCAGGAGATAATAAAATGGGTCAGATAGATTTAGATGGTTCAAATAGTACAGTGAAAGCTGATATTATAAGAGGTCAATCTGGTACTACAGTTAAGTTGGGTGGACTTCTTGATACAGATGGGAATTACATCCAGACAGAGAAAGGTGGAGATATAGCGTCAGCTTCACCCTTAATTATAGATACAGATGGTTCTTATTTTGATGTAACTGGAACAACTGGATTTAGTGCTATGACTGTAGCTGCTGACAGGCAATTCACTTTACAGTTTGATGGTGTATTAGGTATGACACATCATGCAACCAATCTTGATCTGCCTGGTGAAGCAAATATAACTACAGCAGCAGGTGATGTAGCAATTTTTCAATCTACAGGTTCTAATACTGTACAATGTATCAGTTATACAAAAGCAGATGGATCATCTGTTGTAGGTGGTAGTGCCCCAGAAGGTACTGCAATTTTATCAACAGGTGAAGCTGGTGGTTCAAAATTTTTAAGAGAAGATGGAGATGGTACATCTAGTTGGCAAACACCATCATCACATACACCTGAAGGTACAGCAGTATTAAGTACAGGTGAAGCTGGTGGTTCAAAGTATTTAAGAGAAGATGGTGATAATAGTTGTTCTTGGCAAGCAGCTCCAGTTACTTCTGTAAGTGGTTCAACAGGTGTAGTAGCAGATGGTGATATAGATCATGATTCTTTGGCTAATTTTGCTGCCAATGAACATTATACACAAGCTAATATTACTGCTACTGGTACTGTAGCATCAGGTACATGGTCTTCAACTATTTCATCTGCAACATTAGGTGCAACATTAAGTTGTGCTGATGTTACGATAGAAAGACCAGAATTTAAAGATTATGGTGAAACTTTAACAACTGCAAATACAAGTACAACATATACAATAGATTTAACAAAGGGAAATATTTTTGAGTTAACATTGACTGGTAATTGTACATATACTTTTTCAAATCCACCTGGAAGTGGTATTGGTGGTAGTTTTACACTAATACAAAAGCAAGATGGTTCAGGAAGTAGAACTGTATCTTGGCCAGCTTCTGTTGATTGGGCTGGTGGTAGTGGTCCTACAATAAGTTCTGGGGCAAATGATGTAGATGTATTTACTTTTGTAACTACTGATGCAGGAACTACTTGGTACGGTTTTACTGCTGGTCAGGATTTTAGCTAATATAGGGGATAATAAAAATGGGTTTAAAAAATAAATTAATACCTAAATATGATAGGACAAAACGAAATCTCTTGCCACATAGAGTAATGATGGGTGCTGGAGCTGGAGAAGTATTTACTGTAGCTACTGGTGGTACAATAACTACTGATGGTGATTATAAGGTTCATTCATTTACATCTTCTGGAACTTTTACCGTAACTACACTAGGAACAGACGACACAGTTGAATATTTATGTATTGCTGGTGGTGGTGGCGGTACTGGTGGTGGTGGCGGTGCTGGTGGTTATAGGA
>Ga0208553_1000092_pt1 | contig 37679 bp, 19 predicted proteins | sample 6_EtaG_FD_184079 | JGI IMG/M metagenome (GOLD analysis project Ga0208553, IMG submission 184079) | Marine viral communities from the Subarctic Pacific Ocean - 6_ETSP_OMZ_AT15160 metaG (SPAdes) (version 2) | ecosystem: Environmental > Aquatic > Marine > Oceanic | place: Pacific Ocean | collected...
ATAATGTCGCCGGCGGATTTGAACAGAAGAACATCGATACGGTGTCTAAAGTACTAGAGTGTTATTTTGGAGAAAAAAGAGATTGGGAGCCATACTTGGATTTGTCTTTTGTGCGCGAAGGACAAGACGTAAGGTATGCTCTTAATGATGATAAGCTGCGGTCTTTGGGTTGGAGGCCGAGTAAGAGCTTTGACAAAGAAATCAACCATATTGTTGAACATTATAAAAATAATTTTAAATGGTAAAAGGAGAATATAATGCAATTATCTAATCAAGCAATTGGCGCAATTATGTTAGCGCTTCAGGAGTCTTTATTGCACCAGTCAGACATTGTTCCGGTTTTTCAGGGTTTCGAACTTGAAGAAACGGAAGATGGGCTCGTCGTTAAGAACCCGCCGACTGTGCATGTTAACAGACAAGAGGCGCAGACAGAAACTGCCACCGAATAATGCCTCGTTATAGATACGAGTGTACTAGCTGCGGCGACGTGGTGATGGTTTTTCATCGCATCAAGGAAATACTTACGGATTGTAAGAAATGCCTTCAAGAAAATACCATGAAAAAACTGCTATCGACGCCGCTTGCTATTAAGAAAAAAACAGCGGTTAACAAAAAAGTTGGCCAGACAACAAAAGAATATATTGAAGCGAACCGCGAGATTTTAAAACAACAAAAAAAGGAAGCAAAAGAGAAAACACATGAGCCGTCTTGAGATAATATTAACAGCAATTTTAACTTTTTCTTTATTACTTAACGTGGGTTTGATGCTATATGCCAGGGGTGTAATTGTCCGGCTTTTGTCGGTTTCGGAAGAACTTGGAGATTTACAACAAATGATTAATTCCTTTGCCGTTCATTTGAAATCTGTGTATGAGTTGGAAATGTTTTATGGAGATGAAACGCTAGCCAGCTTGCTGGAACATGCCGCTTCATTCAACGAATATCTTGGAACATTTGAATACATATATTCTTTAACAGAAGTCGAGGAACAAGGAGAAACACCCGATGGTGATACCGAGCCAGAAGAAGAAGACGAAGAAGAAGCGGAATAAAAAAAATTATTATTTTACTTCTGTGCATGAAGATGCAATTGTTAGATATGCACGAACCAACTGCGTTAAAGAAAGAACCGAACTATATATCAAATTCATCGGTCCGGCCTTTAATGAGATGGTCGACAAAATAGTTTTTACTTACAAGTTTACTAACTTGCCGAACATTGATTCATTGCGCGAGGAGTGCAAGATATGGTTAATGACCATATTAGACAAGTATGATCCCAACAAAGGCTCCGCTGCCTTTTCTTACTTTTCAGTTATTACAAAGAATTGGTTTATTCACAAAGTAAAGCGTCAGCAAAAGAGAAACAAGCGCGAGATTGATTTAGGAAACATCTCTAAACGCTATGAAGAGGAATATCTTTCGACTAATGATTCTTATGTGACCCAGAGAGTAGAAGACGAATTTTGGAAATCATTTTATACAGAATTGAAATCATGGGACGTATCCCAGATGAAGGAGAACGATACAAAAGTTTATAAAGCCATCATCATCCTTTTTGAGTCGAAAGAGGAGATCGATATTTTTAATAAAAAGGCTATTTATTTATATCTTCGGGAGATCACTGGAATGAATACAAAACAGATTGTTAATTCTCTCAAGAAATTCAGAAAGAGATACTATTCTTTTAAACAAAATTGGGAAGGCGGTTTACTATGAGCAAGAAGGATTTACAAAGCTTAATCGATGAGGCTCTCGGCAACATTCGCAATGATAGAAAGGTAGCGCGCGAGTTTTTAAATGAGATTGCCAATCAAATAGCAAATGATCCGGATAAAAACAAATATTTAAGCCCCGTTGCTGCCAAACATGTCGAGTCCCTGCAGCGGTCCAACGAGCAGCTTGTTAAAATAATCGGCCTAAGACAAAAGAATCAACCACAAGATTTTAATTTAACCGAAGAAGATAAAAATAATTTATTCGATATGATTCAAGGAGAGCCGGCCGATGGCTAACCGTAAGAAGATTTTGCCTGGGTTTCTTTTAGAAAAGAAACATAGTACTGATTTGTATGGTGAGGTTCTTAGGGAAACAGTAGCTGGAAAAAGGTTCGATGGGCCAGAATTTTTTGCAAAGGTTTTATCGGCGCCGTATCCTATGGACCCAGTGGCAGTAACTGATTTTTTTCCTGCTCCGGGGCTTCGAACAACAACCGAGGAAAGCATAATGCCCAAAGCAGAGCTTGAAGCCAAATATGCAAAATTGAAGGACAAGCCTTCTAAATTCTCATTTTTCGGAAGGATCGAATCGCAGCATAAAATGTTACCAGAACCGAGCCCTTTGACTTTCGCCACCGCCCCGCAGCTGACCCTTGATGCCGTCAAAAGACATACAGAATTTATTTCGACGTTTGATGCTGAACCGCCGACACCAGGCGATCTTGTTATCGTGCGCTTAAGAGAAGGTGACAATGGCTGGAATTTACAACATGGCGAATACATTGAGCTGTTCGAACCCGGCTGGGACCCAGAATATGCTGAAGCCCAATTCACGGCGGTCATGGATAAGGGCATTCAAGATCCAATAGATCTCTGGTTGGAGGAGGACTTCGGTCCCACCGATGAAGAAATTGCAGCAGGCGCAGCGATCCATGCGGCCTTCGAAGAAGCCCTCGCGGAAGAAGCCGCGGCCGGTGCCGCCCGGGTATCAGCGGTCGACCCGCAGTACTGTTTGCCAACCAACCCAATTCCATGTTATCAGATGAACAAGTACGCAGCGGGCAGTCCCATGAAAGAGAATGATGATGGCACATGGGCGCGTGTGAAAGGCACGGCCGAGGACATCGCAGACAGAAAAAAAGCCCACCCAGAAGTTTATGATGCCCCGGGTCACTGGTGGAATACTTCCTTCGCCCAGGGGGTTCTCGACACCGATATTCGGACGCTTAAATATGTTGTTATACACAATATCGGCCCGAACAGTTGCGGCCTGGGCGATGCGGGCCCGATGAGGTGGATGGCCAGCCATATGGTCACACATAAAAACTTCGCCGCCCACTGCAAGGAGTGCGGGGGGGCGACCGGGGTCACCACGGATCCGGCATGCCGGAAGAAATGCGGCTACGGGGGAATCTGCTGTCCGGACGCGCCGCCCGAAGCGAAAGTGGGCTGGCATTATGGCGTAGATCAGAATGGCGTGATTCACCAAGGGGTATTAGTCCGAGATAAAACAGTCACGACCGGTAACCTTAACGGCGTCCAGATAGGAATCGAAGTAAATGGTATAGCCATACCATCAGAAGAGGATTTTAAGTCAGTTCCAAATTGGGTAGAACTCTGGGGAAATGGAGACGAGAAAGAAGCGTTGAAACAGATTGGATATCGGAGCCGTTACCACCACAAGGACTGCAAGTACACGGTGAAAAACAGCGGAAACTACAATTGTGGAAGAACAGGGATGTATAACGATACAGCGTTGGATGCCTTAGCCAAATTAGTACATGATTTGTGTTTGAAATTTGGCATACCAATGCAGAGGGGACTAGTCCATGACGACTCGCGCCGAGGCGCCTACGACGCTCCCAATATCCCTGGTATTGTGGGTCATGACGAGATGCCGTCCATCGTTAACGGATCGGCGCGCCTCGGCGCTGATAAATCAGCGCCCACGGGAAAATGCGCGGAGGACCCGTATGCTTGTAGAAAGTTTGATCCGGGCACTCGACTTACTCTAAAGCCCGGTGTTCCTGAAAAGACAGAAAGCGGCACAAGTTACGTAGGCGCTGCCTTTGATTGGGATGACTTTATGGAGCGAGTCAAGAGTTATGGCGCCGTGGCGGCCTTGGCGGTACCACCCGCGACTGCAGCTGATGAAGAAACCGCAACTGGATAAACAATCTTATGGCGAAAAGTAAAAAATTAATTCCACGTAATACCCGTAGGACGGTTAATGATCTAATCGACCAGGGTGTTAGAATAAATCAAATACCGGCTGGAAGTAATTTAATGAACACATCCGTTACGGATGAATGTGCTAAATTCATGCCTAACGCCAACAATATACGTACAATATGCAAAGGGGATGCTTATATTGTTTTGGGCGCCGACATGCCTAGCAACTTTTTATCTGGTTTTGGAGGCAAAGGCGCAAAGTCGCCCACAATTGATTTAGTTGTCGGAAGAATGTCGAGTATTAATGATGGCGATGGCCCCGAACCTGGCCAGAAAGTTGGCAATAGTTTTTTTACAGATGCAGCTAGAATTTATATTAGTCAGCTGACTAAAGTTGATAAGAATTTTGGTATTGCTAACGAATATAAACTTTTTGGGCGCCCCGATGAGGCGATAGTTGGTTCGGCAATCGGTATAAAAGCCGATTCTGTGAGGATTATTGGAAGAGAAGGAATCAAGATCGTTACAGGAAAGGCCGATGGAGCAAAGCTTGGCCCTGATGGTGAATTAAATTCTCGTGGTGGCAAAATAAAAACGCCAGCTCCGCCAATTTGGTTGCTTGCGGGCAATAATATTTCTCGTCGCAAAATCCCTGGTGGAAAATTCCTTCCAGCCTCAAGTGTTAATACACTGCAGCCACTTGTGCTGGGAGAGAATACAGTCGACTGTATACGGGAGCTGGGTGATCTGGTGGATGAGCTTGCGAATATTGTACAAAATATGTCATTGTTGCAACAAAGTCTTAATACCGTGCTTGGAGTTACTCCGATAGCTGCTCATGCCACCGCTGTAGGCGCCACCACCCCGATGACTCTTCAAACTGTTATAACTTCGCTGCACATGACTCGCGCGAGTATAGCAATGTGGGAATTAAATTATGTTAATCCAAGTTCGCCCGGTTACAAATATATTTGCAGTGAAAATGTTAAAACAACTTAATTACAATAAGATATACTAATGGCTGAATCAAAATTTCTAAAATATCAAGACCCATCTGGTGACGGCCTTATCGATGTGTGTGATGTGTACACAGAGGTCCCGGAACCCGCATGCGAAGACTGTAAGTGTATTGCAAACGGTGCGGCAATTACCCCCAATTGGCGTCAATTGGGAGATGGTGAAGCGTTTTTAAATGAAAAGAATTGTATGTATCAAGTTGTCGTTGAGACAAAGTACACCACTACATTAGATAATGATGGTTCTGATATCCTTTCGGAAAGATATGAGGAATATGCTGATCAAGCAACAGAAGCATTGTTAGACGCATTTAACAAAGATACAGGAGCCGCCACACTGCGGACAGTTAAGGACACTCTAGAATATACTGATTATGAATTGCCGGCCCGTCCGAACTCAAGGTTGTCGCTACTCTATTCCACACTTTATAAAACTTTATGCGATATTGAAGATGCTGAAGATGAAGATGAAGACGCCGAGGATGAAGAAGCCGAGGATGAAGAAGAAGGCGCCTCCGGCGCGATAGAAGTAACCTATACAATTCAAGACCTTAAAAGCAAATTGCTTAGCATTAGACAGGGTTTACATTTGTACGCAGCGTATATGAAGCCTTGGAGATTTATTGAAGGCGGCAATCTGTTTTTTCAGGATGGCCCCCAGGCTGGCGCTGTTTTCAACTTATCTGATTATGGCGATTGGGGCGTTGGTGGCGGATCCATAACAGCAAAAATCTTGCCGCAGTTAGATAAATTTTTAAATAGTAAAGGCAAAAACATTCGCGGCGTTGCTGGTGGCAATTTTAAAAGCATGTTTGGCGACACGGTTGTAAAGGTCACTTTTAAATTTAATGGCAAATATGAATTAAAAAAGCTAATAGTTTACACAGTTGAGTGTGGCGAAAAGCCGATTACATATGCAAAAAAGCTAAAAACCCTCAAAAACAAATCGGCCTGGAAAGATTCAACCGCCATGGCCTATCTGGCTCAGTTGTCTGAAATGGAAGCAGACTTGACAGCAAGGGAGCCAGTGCCATGGTTAGAGTTCGTAAAGAAGTACACCTATCCTACAATATATTCTAGTTTAAATCAGGGATATGCGAATACCGACCCAGAAGATTCGGCCGCGAGCTGCATTGCTGAGGCGCTTGAAAGTGAAGCAAAACAGCTGGCTCAAAATGCTTTTGATGCGTCATTTAGTTTAGGCGATGCGTTAGCTTACAAGTTCCAAGACAATTTGTGTCGAAAAACAATAGATGAAACGATAGACGATAAGACCAAGCTTGGAATAATGTGGGATCCAAATACAGATGCCACTAAAAGCATTAAGCAGATGGCAGCTGAGCAGGCGTTTTTTACTTTAGAACAAGATGACGCAGTTTTTGATAATTTTTGTGCGCAAGTATTAACTGATAGTTTTGGGGGAATTGATGGGCTGGAAGAGTTCATGGACGGCTTTAGTAAGATTAAGCTTTGTGGCCTCAATGATGTAATGATCGATGCAATTGGGTGTTTGTTCGGTGGTTTCTCTCTTGAAGAGACGCTAAGTGTCCTCACGAAAAGCGCACTCCAGGCAATGAGTCTTGAGAACTTTGGAAATTTGTTTGTTGGACTCCCAGCAGAGAAGCAAGCCGAACTAGATGCGCTAGTTAAGAAGAAATTTGAAAATGGAGAATTTTTTAAAGAAAGCTCAACAGCTCAACAAACATCTGATGTATTGGCTGGAAAATTAGATTATACAAAGCCATGGGAAGATAAAGAACTGGTAGAAGCACAGAACAGTGAAGGCATGAAAGAGGGCCCAACCGGCGAGACGCCAGTGCCAGTGACGCCAATTGAAGAGCCAACGGATGCCTCTAGAAGAACTCTTGTAAAACAACTTGACTTTGGCTCTGCGGCTAAAAAACAATTAAGCCCCGACAACGTATTCGAAGCTTATATTTTGGCGTTGTTAGAAGTGTATTCAGATAGCTATTTTGAATTGATGGAAGAACTAAATAAGTTCCCCGGCGCCCAGGTTATCGCCGGACTTATCGCCACGGTTGACTGTCCAAAGCCGCCGCTCATTGAACCTAGTGTTTTTGACTGGATTAAAGACAAGGAGTTACCATTTTGCCGCAATGCGAATCCGGGCCCCCGTTTGCCGCCCATGATAAATCCTTTTGAATGGCAGCCAAGGTTGATTGATATAAGTGGTGCTTTTCAAGTGGCGGCTAAATTTGCAATTCAGCAGGCGCTTTTTCAAGTCTTAATGAAATTGATGATTAAAATTTGTGAAGTTATAGGGGGTGCTGGATGTTCCATGTACAAACTCGGTGGAGACTTGGCGTCTTCAGTGCCAGATGCTTCCGACATTAACGCTATAACGGATATCATCTCACAATCTATTTGCGGAGAGAATACTAGTTCAGAGCAGATTGATAATACAATTGTAAATATGTTTGCGGATTTGGGCTTGGGCGCCGCTGCATTAAGCGACACAGAACAAGTAACAAATTTAGCTGGAGATATATCTGCAATGGTTACGAGAGCAGAATTGTCTAACGCATTTTTAGGAGACCCTTCGGCTGAGTTTACAAAGAGTGTGGTTACCTTGGTAAAGTTTGAATACCCCGAGTTTGAAGCAGCCCTGGGTAGCGAAGAGGCCATTGGAAGCTTCTTTGGAAATATGGGCAACTTAATGCCGGCAAAGTTTAGAGATCAGCTAGCTGATTTTGCTGCCGGCCTTCCGGCTGATGACATGCTGCCTGCCAACCCCAGCCTATGTGCAACAACAGAACAGATAGAAGATTTTTGTGCCGCAAGATCTGATATTTTGGAAGGTCGAGCCACCGAAGACCAAATCGCAAAGCTCTGTGAGCGGCCTATTGATGACCTAGGCGACTTGGTTAATGCGCTGCAAAGCGGCCCAACTCCAGACTTACCGCCTTTGTTTTCTGACCCCGGATGCGACAACGGTCTAATTCCTTACGAAACTGACGAAGCCGCAGCAGTTGCCACCTCGGCTCTAACGGGCATGCTGGAGCAGCTAAGAGTAGACTTTGCAACCGACATGCTTGGCAACGGTCCCGGGGAAGCAAATTGGGGACTGCTCAATATGATTCTTTCAGATACCATGGGCCAGCCCTTTACTGCTCACATGAGAAAAGCTTCCAATAGAAGGCGTTATGTTGATTTTTACGTTGATCCGGAAACAGACGATGACACCGCGGAACTGGGCGCAGTCGGCGGTATATTCGCAGCTCTCTTTCCTAACCCTCCTCGTATTGAGCGGCAGCTGGGCGCCTTTCCATATAAGGTTGCTGCATGGCTAGAAGACTACATGCAAACAGAATTAACAGCTGACTTTTCTTCTGGTAATTCAGTGCAGGATGAAAAAAAATATACAAAATCTTTTGAAGACGCAGGTATTACCACTTTTGCTGGCGGCATGGATTTGTTAAAGCTGCCAAATTTGGGATACAACACAGAAGTTCGTGCCGACTTTAGCAACGAGAAGGTGGTTTATTTAGAAAAGATTAGAAAAGAAGATCCGGACCTAACCTTGTCTTATAAAGACAACACAAAGGGCCTGTCCGATGTAGATGGCATGTTTAATTATGGATTCGAAATAGGGTTTTATTTGTCTGATATTCTTTTTGGCCCACCAGCACAAGAGGGCGTAGGCACTCGCCGTGGTACCGTAAGAGATGATATCGCCACCATTCATAACCGCTTTGATGACAACGCCAGAATTAAAATTACTGGAAAATATAACGCTAAAGGTGATTTAAAAACAGAATTGGCTTCTTTGGTGCCTAAGCTCCCGCTGACTACGTATAACACTGTTATTGGCATTTTAAAGCCGAACAATGAAGAAGTTATTGAGATTACTGAATCAAAATTTGAATTTTTGGCAACTGATGATACTTTTGATGATGTGGATTTGACGCCATACCCCAAATTTCTTTCCACTTTTAATAACTACCAGCGCTACCTTCCGCAAATTGTTCTTTTGAAAGAAATGATAAAGGAGGCCGGCCAGTCTATAGCGGCGGATAATATTAAAAGTAGCCATGATGAAATAATGTCCTCTATAACAGAAAATTTTATAGGCTTAATTGCTGATAATGAAGATGCTTTTCTGTACGGGGCAGCTTATGACGATTTATCTTTTGATGATGTTGAATACGTAGTGGATAGTGGCCAAACAAATTCACCCGGTGGAACAAACTATTACGAAGCAGAAGTGACTGATGATGACGGGAGCACCCGACTGATTAAAAACGATGATCAAATTATGGGCATAAGCAGGATGCAATATAATGATGAAGACAATAACAGAGTGATTTATCTCGACCCCAACACTTTTGGCGGCTCGTATATGAACCCGCCATTATATATTAAGCCTTTAGAGAATAAAGGTTGGCTCGGGTTTATAGATGTGATGTTCCCCGATTTAAGTCCCTGCAAGCCGTATAAAACAGATCTGATCGATTTTGAAAGTATCCAACAAAAAGTAGAAAATTCTTATCCCACCATTCCGGTGGATGAGCGCCTAAAGTCGGATCCAGATTGCATAGTGGAGACTCCGTATGCGAGAATATTGGATCGATCTGCTGCCGCCGGCTTGGAGAGTATTATTAGTGCTGCTATTAGAATTTATGTGAGCACCTTCTTTATTAAATCGATGGCGACCTTTACTAAGTTTAACCCGAAGTTTCCAGATGTTTTTAGTAATATTTACGCAGCTTATATTGTAGAAGAGATGGAATCGTCCTTGAGAGATGCGCAAAAAGCAGGATGGGAAATGTTCAACCCGTTTAAGGATACTGAATTTTGGTATGCATTCTTGGAACAGTCCGTGCAGCTTTATTCTCGTCGTGTGGATAACGGAGAAATAAGTGATCCTCCATCTTCGGTTGTGGAGGCATTGGTGCGGCTTAATGATAAGCAGGAGAAGTTTCATTATCCATACAAAAAAGATATGAAGCGCGCTCGCCAAGATGGAGACGCTGGGACATTTGAAACATTAAAAAGTCATAGAAAAGAGAAAAATCTTGAAGCGGTTCAAGCCACAGAAGAAGACGCCAAAATGGTTTTGAAGGAGCTTGTTGTCGAGCAGTTGAATATTATGGGCGAGAAGTTTATAGAAAACCTTAAAATTGTAGGCATGGCGCCAACCATATACGACATAGATTACTATCTTCTTCAAGATCTATCTCAGGGCGGCGAGAACTTAACACTTGATCAAGAAATTAAAGAAGAGTTTTCAAACTTGCCCACCGAAGGGGAGGGACACTATACAACTGGGAGAGAATTTGCGCTACCAGATGGTACCAAATATGTAGGGTATTATCATGTCAATACAGTTGACGGCAACCCTGTTTACATGGTTGGAGAAGCTCATTCAGATACAATTGAACACGACACCTTAACTCCAATGGCGAACAAGATCATCGTCCCAATTGGGGATATTACAGAATATGGAAGCGTTGATATTGACACTAGTGACACTAGCAAGCCATTTGTTATCGAAAAATATATTAGTATTGACGGTGCCCAATATTCACCAACCGATGCTATCAGTAAAATTATAGCCGCTGGCTCTACTGGTCAAAATATTTCAGATATCTACCCGGGAACTTTAGAGTTGGTGACAGACAATAATGGACAAATTGTTGGTCTTGAAGGGGAACTGGGGGTAAGACATGGTTTAAGTTTTTCCGTTATAATTAATGGAACTCAAGTTCACATAACAGATGTTGAAGTAGATGCGCTAGATGTTGTGTATAGCCAAGTCGACCCACTTGAAGGTGATAGTAAATTACTATTGTGCTTGATCAACAAACTCAAAGAAGACGATAAATTTAAGTTAGTCGCGCAATATATTTTTCCATTAAAGAAAATTGCAGCCACATTGGCCATTTATAATGGTTTGGCGTTTCTACCTTCAATTGGTGAGAAGGTTGCAGAAGACGGGGACACGGTTGGTTCAGATTCAAGTTTGGACACCAAGCCGGGCGTTGCCGTGAGTTTCGATGAAGATACTGGTGTAGCTACGGTTTCAGCATCAGGCGAAGAAGGCGCTTGGGCAAGTAAATTAGATCGCGATCCGGGGCCATTTGGAAGTCTTTTCGTTAGAGAATGGGATTCGTGGGATCAAGAATTATTAAGAAATTCTAAAAGCAGAATTAAAAAGATTTTCAAGAGCTATTACAATTCTAGAACGTTCGATCCTGGCGCCCCCGATGATTCTTCAGACAGCCCGGGCACGATTATAACCAGCGAATTCAAACAAAGATTTAAAGTAAAAGCGGGTCAAAACCTTCTTCCGTGGTGGAAGAAGAGAATGCTTCGCACAAATCCTTTTAATGCGAACGATGAAATGTGTGAAGAAAAAGATTAGGTGATAATTACAAGGAGAGGTAAAAAACTATGGCTTCTTTTGGAATTGCTCTTCCGCTGGAGTTAGATTCAGCAGATGGCTTTAAAATGCTTAAAACCATTAACAGCCTGGTAAAACAAAATTTAAAAATGCTTATACTCACCATCCCCGGAGAGCGGGTCATGGAACCCAATTTTGGCGTAGGTCTTTCCAGATACCTTTTTGAGAATTTTGGCCAAGATACAACGTCACAGATAGATAGCAAAATTAGAGAGCAGGTTGGAATTTATATGCCGGCGGTTCAAATTCGTAATATTTTGTTTGGCGTCACTGACCCTGATAGTAACTATCTGGGCATTTCCATAGAATATGCTATTCCGAGCATAGGAACTACAGATTTATTAGAATTAACTACTTAAAAAAGAGGGTTTTTAATGGCAGACGATCAAAACAAAATAGTACCAATCGACTACACACACCGTGAGTTCAATACGATTCGCGAAGACTTAATGGAATTGGCCGAGAGGTTATATCCGGATTCTTTTAAAGACTGGAGCGAGGCATCTTTCGGCGCCTTGATGATAGATGCTGTTGCATATGTTGGAGACCAGTTATCCTTTTATTTAGACTACAATGTTAACGAAACATTCTTAGATACAGCTTACCAATATGAAAATATTTTACGTCATGGAAGAATTCTTGGCTATAAAGATGAAGTATCCGCGTCTACATATGGCACTGTCAATTTGTATGTGCTGGTGCCAGCATCGGCCTCTGGCATCGGCCCTGATACAAATTATATTCCGATTGTTAAAAGGGGTACCCGCTTTACTTCGAAAACTGGTTTGAACTTTGTTTTGACAGAGAACGTTGAATTTTCAGACTCCAGCAACATTACTGTCGTCGCAGCTGTCGACTCTTCAACAGGCGCGCCCTCCTATTTTGCGATTAGGGCAACTGGAACCGTGGTTTCTGGCTACTTTTCAGAAGAAACAATATCAGTTGGCGCATATGAAAGATTTTTGAAAGCGAAGCTTTCGGCAAACAATATAGCAGAAATAATATCAGTTACCGATGCTCAGGGAAATGAATATTTTGAGGTAGACTACCTCGCTCAAGATATGGTATTAAAAGAGATCGCCAATACCAATTACAGAAATGATAATGTCCCCTCTATTCTAAAGCCTTATTTGGTATCTAGAAAATTTGTTGTCGAGAGAGACGGAACCAGTACTTATTTACAATTTGGCAGCGGAAAAGCAGGCGCCTCGGATGTGGTGGCAGATCCACAATCGGTGGCTATTAATACTTTTGGAAAAGCTTATATAACAGATACAACCTTTGATCCAACAAGACTATCAAAAAGTGAAAGCTTGGGTATTGTGCCGTCAAATACGACGCTAACAGTTAGCTATAGGCTGACAAGCCTTACAAACGCGAACGTGGCCACGGCAGGCTTAAATACTGTTACAAACGCACTAGTGGAATTTTCTTTTCCAGACACGTTGACTGCTGCGAAAAAGCAAACCGTTACCAACTCCCTTGAGGTGTCGAACGAAGAGCCGATTATTGGAGATGTCTCTACGCCGACGTCGGATGAGCTTAAGAGAAGGATTTTTGATACTTTCCCCACTCAAGATAGGGCGGTAACTCAAGCGGACTACGAAAATATTACATATAGGATGCCTCTTAAATTTGGCTCCATAAAGCGATGTTCTGTACAAAAGGACCCCAACGCGCAGAAGAGAAATCTAAACTTATATCTTGTTTCTGAAGACAGCGCGGGGAAATTAACAGCGACAAATAGCACCATTAAAGATAATTTAAAAACTTGGTTAAACCAATATAGAATGATGAACGATACAATAGATATTTTAGATGCTTATATTTTAAATTTTGGTATAGACTTCATTATAAAAGCAGCCACAGGTGTGGACAAATTTGTCTTGCTGGATGATGCCATCGCGGCATTGTCAGCAAAGTATGAGACTGCTTATTACATTGGGGAGCCTTTTTACATTAGCGATATTTACACAGAGTTAAAAAATGTAACAGGAGTTTTGGACGTGACAAAAGTAACAGTGTCCAGCAAAACCGGCGCAAACTACACATCGGCTAACATAGATATTAATGCCAATTTGTCTCCTGATGGCAGCTATGTAATAGTACCATCTAACGCGCTAGTAGAAATTAAATACCCCAATACAGATATTAGAGGAAAAGTTGTGTAATGGCAATTAAAAGATATACAGCTTCGGCTGACAATACCGTAGTCAATGCTTACGAGCCAAATTTAATAACGCGTGGTACCGGCGCTAATGCCGGAGCCTCCGACGTATTAGAAACTTTTTCAATCTATGGCCGTGTAACGACAAGCTCGCAAGAGCTTTCCAGAATTCTTATCAAGTTTCCCGTGACGGACATTTCTTCTGACAGGACCAACGGTGATGTGCCAGCCAGCGGAAGTGTTAGCTTTTATTTGCGTATGCACAATGCAGAACACTCCAAGACGGTGCCTAGAGATTATACTTTAACTGTGCTAGCGGTTTCACAATCATGGCAAGAGGGCGATGGACTGGACTTGGAAAACTATCAAGACTTAACTGTGGGCAACGAAGGCTCAAACTGGATGAGCGCTTCGAACTCGGTTTTTTGGAAGGACATTAGCAATGCTGTGTTGGCTGGAGGTTCTTATTTAACAGGAGGAACTGTATCTGGGATAGTTGATACCGAAATACACACTTTTACGCAGACTTTGACAACCGGCTTGGAAAACTTAGAAATAGATATTACCCCGCTTGTGGAACAGTGGATTGCAGGGACATATTCAAATTACGGTGTAGGTGTTCATTTATCGGCAAGTTATGAAACGTTCCATTCGGGCACTGCAAATACTTTGACCAAGCGCATTCCTGGCCAACTTGACAAAGGGTCCGAAGACAGCACACAAAGTGTTGTTTACAACCCAAGCGGCTCAACCAAATCATATTTTACTAAGAGGTTTTTTGGTCGCAATACAGAATATTTTTTCAAACGTCCGGTGATCGAGGCGCGCTGGAATTCATCAGTAAAAGATGATCGCGCTAACTTTTATTATAGTAGTTCACTAGCTAGCGCCGCCGATAATATAAACACCATTTACTTTTACAATTATGTTCGTGGCAACTTAGCGGATATTCCTAACTTGGGCACGCACAAGCGTGTTTATGTGAGTCTTTTTTCAGGCTCTACTGGCGGCTTTTATAGTAACCAGGGTGGCGGCGATGGCGACGACGTGGCGCCTTCTGATATACCAGTTTCTGGTACCACTGGTAGTATTCAGGTTCTGTCTGCTGATGGCGATGGTGGCGATAACGCCAATGTGCGTACGAGTTATCCGACTGTTGTAACGGGCGGTATTGTGTCTACTGGTATTTATAGCGCTTCTTTTGCTTTCACCGGCGCAACGCTGTTAGAGAGTATATATGATGTGTGGTGGACTGGCAGTCTTCTCACTGCAAATGCCGTTACTGCCGACATACAATTTTTTACGGGCACCATCAGTCCTATAATACTTGAGGCACAAGGAAGAGTTGAGCGCCCGTCTTATTATTTGAGCCTCACAAACCTTAGAGATAAATATCGCGCTAATGAAGTTGCAAGGTTTAACTTGTATATCAGAGACAAGTTCTGGAATCCGACAATATATACGGTGGCTAATTCTACACCACCGACAACTACCATTGTGAGCGCGTCCTATAGTGTTTATAGAGTATTGGATGCATACACTGCTGTGCCTTATGGAACCGGAAGTGATTTACAGACTGTGCTATCGTATGATGTTTCAGGAAACTATTTTGACTTTGATATGGACTTACTAGAGCCTGGGTATGCCTACGCATTTAAATTCTCTTTTTACGACAATGCTCTTAACTCCTGGGTTGAACAGCCTGATAGATTTAAGTTCAGAGTAGAGAACTATGAGTATTAAAAAGCTTTTTGAATCTGTTGATTCATCGCGCAACTATCTTTCCAACACAGACTTGAAAGAGGCGTTTAAAGATGTTGAGTCGTCGGAAAATGTTTCCGCGATATCTACGAAGCAACAGACATTTGTCCCACAAATAGACTATTCTAATCCAGTAAACTTCGCCAAGTTTGGCTCAGCGCAGGTATATTACAAATCTGCAATGGACAGGATTGCCGACTATTATCCCTACGATGGCTCTGAATATGAAGTTACTGAGTTTTATAATAAATCATTAGATATTGAAAAATACGTATTTAATAACCTTTATCCTCGCACGAATGGTTTTGCTCGCTTTAGCGCTAATGGGTGGGGATCCCAGGACGAGATCAAGTCCGGCTACGGTTTGCCAGATAATCAAGAATATATTGAATTTACAGGAGGCCCGCATACCATAGGTATCGTTGGAGAATGGTCTTCATCTTTGGGTGTCACCACTTCTGGAAGCTCTGTATCGACATTGTTTCCGGATGATGAAACTTCAAAAAGAGCTTATTCAAATATTTATGACGATGACCTCTATACAAACGCCGGCCTTGAATCAGATTATGGAACTGGCTCTCGGGAATCTAATTTAGAATGTAATTTTGATAAAGGCGTTACAATTGAATTCTGGCTTAAGAAAAGTGCGTGGGGTGAAGGAATCCAGACCCACAAAGAAGTCATTTTTGATATTTGGAATGGTGAGGCTACAGGCGAGCATGATTATGGCCGCTTAACTCTTGCTTTAAGTGGCGCCAACGGCCCCGCCGGATCCGTTGGAAGCCCTAGTTCGGCATTTATAATAACTATCGTTAGCGGTAGTAATAACTTCAAGGAAAAGCACATAGGAAGTAGCCAAGTTACAAAAGGAACAGTAGGTGATGGTTCTTGGAAGCACTATGCCCTTACCATGCAAAATTCTGGTAGTAAATTTCTTACAAAATTATATATAACAGGCGCCTTGGACTCCACGACCATCAACGTCGCCAACATCGGGACACTACCATCAAAAACAAGCGCCGGAGCAATGGGTGGTCGAATTGGTGCCCTAAAGACGTCAGCATACGGCTTCGGTCAGACTTCGGCCGGCGCCGGCAAACTAAGCGCCTCTTTGGACGAGTTCCGTTTTTGGAAAGTTGCGCGCACATCCGACGAGATTGGCAAAAACTGGTTTACGCACGTAAGAGGCGGTACAAACACAGATATTTCTAACACGACCCTTGGGCTGTATTATAAATTTAACGAGGGTATAACAGGCACTGCGAGCGTGGATAACAGTGTTTTGGACTATAGTGGTAGAATATCTAATGGCAACTGGGTGGGTTATGACTCGACGGTCAACACTTCCCCCGCGTCAACTTACGGTACTTACGGCAGGGCGACGGGTTCTGCGATCATTGAATCAACAGCATCGGCTGCAGAGTTCAAAGACCCCATTGTGAAAAGCTCCCATCCAGATATAGTAACCCTCCGCGATTCTTTATTAGAGGCCGGCGCCGCGCACGACTACAGTAACAATTCCTCTTTTAAGAGTTTAATCCCAAGTTGGGTTGTTGAAGCACAAGAAACCTCCGATGGTTCAGATTTTGTTTATCCTTACGATAACAATATTGAAATGGTATCGCATGTCATAGGCGCTTATTTTGATAAACTAAGACTACAAATAAAGGCGCTTCCAAGCTTTAAGCACTTGAATTATACAAGCGCGTCCCACACGCCGATTTCATTTGCACAACATTTGCCACAGTCACTTGGTCTATATATGCCAGAGATATTCATTGATTCGACTGTTTTAGAAAGGTTTATGAATAGAACTCCCACAATGTTATTTGAGGGAGACTTAACTGAAACAAAGAATCTTATTTATCTGAATTTCTATAATAACCTGACAAACATTTTCAAGAGTAAAGGAACAGAGAAAGCAATTAGAAATGTATATCGCTGCTTTCATATGGATGATAAGCTCGTTAGACTAAATGTTTATTCAAACAATGAGACTTATGAACTCAAAGACAATCTCAAGCACACGTTGATCAACAAAAAGATGTTGAATTTCAATACCGCGAGCTGTGTGGGCGGTGTTGTATATCAGGCTCTAACCAACACTGGCAACAGCTTCGCAACTGCAACAATTGTAGGAACTGGAGATTTGGATGACGAAACTGACACATCTTTTATATTGACAAATGCTGATGGTTCAACTGTAACATTTACTACAGACTCAACTCTCAACTTCGGTGATGTCACCGCCGATATTGGCGATGCCGAGGCGACAGCGACATTTGTAGGAACTGCTGACTTGGCTGGTGAAGATGGTACAAATCTGATATTGACAAATACTGATGGTTCAACTGTAACATTTACTACGGACCCAACTCTCAACTTCGGTGATGTAAGCGCAGATATTGGTGACACCGCGGCCAAAGCGACAATTGTAGGAACCGCCGCTTTGGCTGCCGAAAGCGGCACAGATTTTAAATTGGTAAATGCTGATGGAACAGTTATAACATTTACTACGAACGCTACCAAGAACTTTGGCGATACGGTCGATGAAACAGCGTCACCCTTCACTCTTAACACCGGAGGGGATTTTTCGTCGGCTGGAATCAGAAAGGCTACACAGGCACTCTGGATATCTTGCAAGGCGGCAATAGACAATGGGGTACTCGATTGTACGATTTCTCCTACTACTGTCGATCCTATCGCTTCCGGTCAAGAATATTTTACGCTAACTCAAACTACTGGTGGCACGGGTGGCAATACAGCAATAACTTTAATAACTGGTGTTACGGCCGATGGTGAAACTACGTTTACTGGTGGATTCGATGGTCAACGGTGGAGAGTCAACACCGGAGGGGATTTTTCGTCGGCTGGAATCAGGAAGGCTACACAGGCATTCCATATTGCCTGCTTGGCCGCAATTGCTGCTGGTGAACTTGATATGACGGCTGTACCCGCTACCGATACCGGTACCCAAACATCATTTACGCTAACTCAAACTACTGGCGGTACTGCTGGTAATACAGCAATAACTTTAATAACTGGTATGACGGCCAATGGTGAAACTACCTTTACTGGTGGATTCGATGGTCAACGGTGGAGAGTCAACACCAGAGACATTGGAGGTGCCCCCGCAGCCAGGATGGCTACACAAGCACTTTATATTGCATGTAAAGGAGCCATCGACGCGGCCGAATTAGATATGACGATTTCTCCCACTACTGTCGCTCCTGTCGCTGCCGGTCAAGAATATTTTACGCTAACTCAAACTACTGCTGGGACTGCTGGAAATACAGCAATAACTTTAATAACTGGTGTTACGGCCGATGGTGAAACTACGTTTACTGGTGGCGCCGGCGAATCTCGCGGCTATATTTCCGGGAGCCAGGGCGTTGGATTAAAAGATGCAGACGGTATTGTCCGTGGGCTTGAATTCCCGTATGGGTTTACAGTTGAGACTGATATCATATTGCCGCGCTATAGCGAGAACGACACGACGTTTAATCGAGATTTTAAAGAAGTTTCCTTATTCGGAATGCAGTCAGCCTCAACTGACGGTGGCGCCGACATGGGAGTTGACCCGACGTGGTATGCAAATGACCCGGTTAGTTTTCAGGTATATGCCATTAGACAAAACAAAAGTTCTAAAAATATATATTTCAAGTTAACATCTTCGTTGACCCCGAACTCAACGACTGACAATACACCATTTCCAATAATGACTAGCAGTTATTTTTATGATGCGTATGATGATACACGGTGGAATATTTCAGTAAGATTAAAGCCGAGAAATTTTGGTGTTACTGATATGGTTAGCGGCGCCGTTAATGCGCAAGGCTATGATTATGTTTTAGAATTTAAAGGCTTGAACACTGTAGGTGGCGTTGTACAAAATAGCTTCACCACCAGCAGCACCATTACAAAAGCCGTAGGTCATAACTTTTTGAAAGCCGCAAAGAGATTGTACGTTGGCGCCCGCAGGACCAACATCACCGGAGCTTTGGTTGCTCCGTGCGATGTGTTATTCGGTAGTGCAAAATATTGGGCAAAATATATAGATGATTCAACCTTGCAGCAGCATGCTGTTGACCTAGATAATGCTGGGGTTTCTGGTTCTTGGAAAGATGTTTCTCCTCTTGATTTAAATCTTAAGAATAGCGGCAGCGTTTTTAACTCACACATGCTGGCATTGGACTGGAGATTTAACAATGTTTCTAGCTCTGGTGTTGCCGGCGGTTTTTCTGTTGTCGATTTTAGTTCTGGGTCGACTATACTTAGAGACCGCAATGGTTGGGTTGGGGAGCTGGCCGGCTATCAACACACAGGTACCGGTTCGCAATTCCCAGCTTCATTTCAAAATGTCATAGTAAGTCAGTCAATCAACGCATATCAGTTTATTAACCCTGAATACGCTATTTCATCTGATATGATCAATATTAAGACAAATGACGATAAGTATTTTGGTATTTTTGAAACACCGCCAGATTATCGGTATACTTTAGAAAAGAGCATGTACAACGCCATTTCTGAAGAAATGCTTGATTTCTTTGCGGGTGTCGTTGATTTTAATAACCTCATTGGCGAGCCAGTTAATAGATATCGCGGAAAATATAAAAGGCTTGAAAAGTTGCGAGAAATCTTCTTCAGAAGAATAACCGCAGGTTCCGGAAGCAGCAGTGACGGCGTTGCGCATGTGGAGAAATTCCTTGACTATTACAAGTGGTTTGATGATGCAGTTGCTGAAGTAATAGGGCAAATATTGCCGGCTTCTGCTGACTTTAATCCTGATGCATACAATACAATCGAGAGCCATGTGTTGGAGCGGAATAAATATCGAACCAAGTATCCCACCATAAGTGGTAGGGACGTAGACCCCGAAGGCAGCTCCTTTGGTTCATTTTCTTATTTTCCTTCTCCTGCTGCGTCTTCGCCTCGTCCAACTAATAAAAGCGGGGACTTTTGGAAGTACCAAGCAGATAGGCGTTCTGCTGAGATTACTTCCGGCGATTCAACAATAGACCTTCAAAGAAACAATATTCGCGATATTGTAAGTTCCGAGCCAACGCTTCCATCCACGGCGCCAACCCTTGTGACTGTCGATGGTACTGAATATACAATGCCGACACCCACCAGAAAGAATAGCTTTGCAAAGATCTATGGCAAAGTCGGTAGTCGCCGCGCTAGCACCCCCAATACGATTCATGGCGGTGTAAACTTTGAAGAAGGCAAAAACATACACTTTACTTATAATGCTTTATATCCCGCCGGGCCCGTTAATCACGAAAATAGCGTCTTTGTCCCTAGGAACGTTTTATATGCAGACGTAGATGACATAATACCCTTAGACGAAATTACAGCAAACGTTTCTGCATCGCTGCCGAATAGAAAACTTAAGAGAATATTCTCCAAGGTCCATCATGGCCGAGACTGGCAAAATGGCGGCGGCTATTCTAATGTTAGATCTACTATTTCATTTCCATTTAACATTATGAGTTCTTCGGTATCTACTGGCTATAACAGCGCCGTTGTCAGAGCTGTATCAGCTAGCTTAGAGATCGTCAACTTACATAATGATGCGTACGGCGCCGATATGGAAATTCCCATGCAGGGCCCGTTCACAGAACACCACGTTGGCGGCCATCAGTCGCGACATGTTTCGCTGAATACCGGCTCTACGCTGGACACGCATCTTACTCGTCACGAAGCATGGAAGCTTCTTCTTGGCAGGTGTCCAGAATTATCTGGTGCCCTTGGTATGGTCGGCGCGGATTATCCGTGGCCAGAGGCAAACGCTGCCGGGCTAACTCCATATCCAATGACTGCCTCGCAGAAAGCGGTTTATTACCGTGACTTTATCGCCAAGAGGCCAGTTAATATCAAAAACATTCGACAAGCCACGTCTTCTGTATTAGGAAATTATAGTCACAATTTCGAGATTGTAAGCACTGTTGGCGCGTTCTCAAACCCCAGGAGGTTCATCGACCAGCAAACGACACTGCCGACAGCAGTGCTTAATATACACAACGGAACTGTTTCAGGCAGTACAAACGTAATAGGCTTCTTTTCGACTTTACATCGCGATGACGATTCACACTTTGACTTTGGTCTCACATACGCACCGGTGCAGTTTACGGGCTCCAATAACAAATCTATTATTGTAGGGCGCTTTGGCGCGCCAGGTGGCGCGGAGACGATGGGTAGGGGCTTTCAAGATAATCGCGGAGCAGAGTTCTCGCCTTACAATGCACACACATATAGAAACCTCACAGTACTCAAGCCGTTTCAAGCTTCTGGGTCAACTTCAGAAGCTACCGGCTCTGGCATCCCCGGAATTCGTGCCTCGGATCATCTTGAAAAGGATTATGGTTTGCGCATATTACTATCGCGTCCTTCTGCGAAGTTTGGCCGAGATATAAGATTTGAAACAGCTCCACCCGGCAAAACTTACACGCAATCGCCAAGTTATCAGAAAGCGCATCGAAACAATATTACAATTATCAATTCAGGCACCTCTGGGTATTCTACCGGCTCACAATATAACAATGCCTTTGTCACTCATCCCATTCCTAGGGCGGTTAGACAGTATTCATGGATAAGTGCTTCTTTGATCACTGCCAATTCGATGAAATATAACCGGCATCAGCCTACTGCTAGGGAAACACCAAGCTGGTTATTGGGTTTCCATTCAACATCTAATGGGTATATTTCATACTTTAATAACGACTTTGTTAGTGGCACTGATATAGAAACAAGCCTAGGAATATATCAACCCACAGTTAGATTGAATATATTCACAATAGACCCCGTTACAGCATCGGCTACCAACTATATAGGTTTTCCCACTGCTTCTGCCAATTCAAGTTATTTTAACTCTACGTTCCTTGACACGCTTACGGCCGCCGATCAAGACCTGATCACAGGCTCGTCCGCGAACTATTTCAACCTTTTGATGACCAGAAGAGGCAACACTTATGGGTGGAATTGGAAGAAAGCGCATCAAAGACACAATCCCGTCAACATTAAAGAAATCTCTGGTGCCAACATTTCATTAACAAAAGTTCCCACAAAGCCGGACCTTACTTCTTATAGGCTAACTCCGGTGACCATGAAGGGTCGACCCAAGCTACTGAACATCACCGCACCAACTTCATCAGAAGAGTCTCGGACCAATGTAACCAATAATTCATTCACTCTCAAGGTAACAGATAATAATAAAAAACTTGGGACAGGCAACACTGACCTTGATAATTTCCTTCAACTACCATTTAACCGCGTTACGACCCCTTACGACAAAGTATTGTCTGTTGCGAAAGAATCTGAATATATGATAAATTGGATTCTTCACACTGAGGGGGTTTATCCATCTGATTATAATGAGTTTTATAAAACAACGCACACTAGAACTAGCTATGATAATAAGTTTTGGAGAGATTCGCGAAGCGAGCGAAATACGGTAGGGGGCACTTTCGAAAACTCATTTGGCATAAAAGAAGCTATATCGCAAAGCTGTTGGCCTCTCGATGCACAAACTGATTTCGCTACCAGAACAGGTTTCACTATTCCGAGCCCCGGTTGGTATACCAGTTCACAGCATGATGTTGGTTTGCTCTTTTCTGGTTCTGCTGGTGAGCTACAAAATAATTACTTCTTCTACTTTGACACGTCAGGTTCGACTGCCGGGCCGCTGGTTAATAGGTATGAGGCATTGAAGCCAGGCGCACTATATTCGCGCAAGCACATGCTTACAACGCCGAAATCAGTAAGTCAGTGGAAAAATATAGAAGAAGCAGCTGGCCAATGGATCAAGGGGCCATTTAATACAGCCTCCATGACGCTCACCCCCGAACCATATGGCGGCGAGGCTAAATGGGAAGCAGACACTCTGGCAGGAATATTAACTAATAGTGCCGGCGCGCCACCGGCGTCTGCTTCGTTCATAAGCCATCCATCAAAGCCGTGGTGGAATGAATATAATGATTTTAAGTACGACATTAAATTGTTGGCAAAAGAATACTCTATTGTGCCAGAATTTAGAATAAGTGAACATGTCGAGGATTACGTCAATAATGGGATTATAAATAGTAATATTTCTGGTACGTTTGAAATACCAGGCACGGCACTCGACAGCACTGGAAGTACTTTTTATAAAGATTATTCAAATTCTGAATTCATGAAAGATTTTAGATATATCAGCACAGATACCGGCATGCCGGCAAAGGAAATAAGACTGGTAATGAGCGCAGCCATTAGGTTTAATCCCTACAAGGGGTTTTATCCAGCCCAAAGAACCCTTGAATTGGTTAGTCAGTTCTCTAAATCATTTGCCGCCGGCATAATTGCGAATAGTGACACTAATATGAGGACAGGCCACGATTTGTTTCAAATATCTGGTTCTCTCATGAGGCCGCTCGCCCAAGCGCTTTGGGCCCCTGGAATATTGTATAATACGGTTAAGTCAGGAATGGCGGTAGATTATCCAATTGTGATTGATTCAGCTAAGCTCGGCCGTGCCCCATGGACGGGCTCCACCCCGCACCCGGATACAAACAATTGGGCCCTTTACGCCACAAAATCAAATACGAGCGTCGTAGACGTAGATGGCTATAACGGTGGCGCATGGTTCGACCAAAGGCTACCCTTTGAAACTATTATCGAGCCTGACACTTACATTAGGGGAATTCCTTTTGTTGACTGCGAACCGCACCCATCTGTGTCGCTTAATGCTACCGCTTCTTGGGATGGCGATGCTGATTCAATTTATACGATGATGGCATCCAATTTCTTTGGAGAAGTGCCTAATTTCTTTTTGGCTAATCAAGAATTGACAACACTTAAATCGGGCATCATTACGGACGATTTAAAATTTGAGAAGAATGATATTTTTGCTGCAAGAATAACTTTGCAGCGGTCGATGTTCGGAACCAAAAAATATACCCTAGAATCGGGTTCTGCCGGCTCCAATGCTGATTTTGGCCCTGCAGGCGCCGTCGCCAGAAGTGGTTCGGCCGGCGGCTCAAATGGCCGACAGATGCGGGCTCATTTTCCGCTTCCACAAAATCCAGTAAGGGACCCGAATTTTTATCCTCTCTTTACGATGTATAGCCGCCCAACTGCTTTTGGACCTCCCATTTCCGGCCGGCCATTGTGGGGCGCCCTCGCTGTTGCCGGCGAGCCTTCGGCCTCTCTTTTTACTGAGCAAGGAGGAAACCGTGGAGTTCACGATTCTTTTAGTGGCTTTAACGGTGCGTATACGCCGCCGTATTTCGATGGCCAAGCATGGTTTGATGTTGTCTTTGAACCCGCTTCCGGTGAAACTTATAATTTAGAACGCATACTAACGGAAATAAGCGGAATATATCGGAGAATGGATCCTGGGCCCCCGAGGTATAACGACAATATTGCTTATTATCCGTTGATTCCTAAGTGTGCTACAGGCTCTCAAGACCCTGGCCCAATTTATGGCGGGGCGAACATCAACGCTAATTGCATGCAGTTAAGCGCTAGCTTTAACTTGTTTGGAATCGAGAGAGTTAGCAAACAAACAACGGATAAATTCGGAAACTTAATTGAAAATAAAAATGAGACCGCGGGCAAGAGATGGGTCATTCAGTCCAAGTTTGAAACCCCGATGGTGAACTTCAGTAATGTAGGAATTCGTCCGATTAAATCGGGCGATTTTACATTAACAATACCAACGTATGCGTCCATGTCAGTACCGAGAGGGATGTGGCATCAGTTTGGAACAATACCACCTAGCCCTGATACTGGAATATTTCTATCAATTGGAGATATCAATACAAATTGGATGAAATACCATTATGACGTGATCAATATCGATAGCCTGTATAATCGTAATAATGCCGGCCTTTATGGCAAAAACATGTTTAAGGAGATGAAGTCGTTAACCAAATTGCTTGGTTTTAATAAAGATAAAACCAAGAAAAGAATGGGCGAGTTAGCCAGCAAACAAACGATTAAAGAAGCGGTAGTTGCAGTACCTTACGTGATTGATAGGGTTTTACGGGCAGACATAAGTAGTGTATCTGGTTCTTTGTCGGCGGAAAGAAAAAAGTTCATTGAAATTCCAAAAGTCAGATTTGAGGCTGCCACCAAGGAAATGAAAGGAACGGCTGACGGAGATTCTCTAGACACTGCCGGCGAGTCAATTAGAAAGCTTTTACAGAAGATGGAACGATACGTGCTGCCGCCGCAGTTTGACTTTATAAACAATACAGAAATCAAGCCGATTGTAATGTATATGTTTGAATTCAAATATGAACTTGATCAAGACGATCTTTCATACATTTGGCAGAACCTTGCACCAAGAGAATATCAAAAATTATCATTAAAAAGCACCAGTGTCGCTCATGAGCTAATGGACACAGAACTTCTTAATGGAGATGTGTTACAAAATGAGAATCTTCGCTGGATGGTATTTAAGGTTAAACAACGCGGCCAGACTAATTATTACGACAAGATTGCAACACAAGTGGGAGAATCATCCGACATAGCCGATACTGCTTCTGAAAAAACAAAAGAGTATCCAATTGGTTTCAACTGGCCGTATGATTATATTTCCATTGTAGAGATGGCTAAGATGGACGTACAGGTCTTATACAGAGCAAACACGGGCAAGACTTCTTATATTTCAAGTACCGCCGCCGGCGATCATGCTCATACTTTCTCTGTTGACGACAATGGCGATGGAAGAACTTCGTACGATGATGAGCACTATCATAATATAATAGATGGAATAGTTCAAGAAAGCGATGGACATACACATTCGTTAGAAAACGAACAATGAGAATATTTATATTGAGAGAATATTAAATGGCTACATTCCTTAACAAAAAAGAACAAGTTTACGATCTGAAATTAACTTCTTACGGGAGATACTTGCTATCTATTGGGACTTTTAAGCCAACTTATTATGCTTTTTATGATGATAATGTAATTTATGACATAATGTATACTACCGGTTCCACGGATGGCCCACCTGAAGGGTCGACTGCGGGTTCGCCGGTAGAAGGCCAAAACAATATAAACAAGAGAATCAAAACAGATACGCCATATCTTGAAAGTCAAATATTATTTCGGGATGTAGAGGATACGCTTCCGCTACTGCAGACCACTGATGGCGGCTTCGATTCTGACATCAATCCAATACTTACGACGCCAGACCCTGATATTTTTACATTTGAGTCCGCCATAGGCGATGCCATGTTAGACGCAGAAAATCCACAAGCCGTTCCGGCGTGGAAGTTGTTGATGATGCAGGGGAATATTTCATCTTCTATTTATCGTGCAGCCGGTAGACTGACCCCACCGGTTGGGTTCCCGTCTGCGACAGAACAAGAGGCTCGCGATGGAATTCTTCTTCATTCTCAAGTACCGCAGATTAACATCACCGCCAGTTATAGTTTGAAAATCGTTGATCAGCTTAACTTGCCCGAGAGCGTGCAAGATGATCATCTTGGTACCAGTATGGCCGCCATCTTTCCATTCGCTGATGGTAACTATATAAGCCTTTTTCCAGTGACTGAACCAATCTTATATCTTGAAGAAATCAACACGCAAACATTAACGGAGAATTTCGATATTGAAGTTTTTGAAGTTGAGAGTGGTTCGTTTGCCGGTCTGTATAAACCGACTTTACATAGGAAATATTTTGAGAAACAAGTGCCCCAAATAGAAAACGGGTTTATGATGATGGAAGCGCCAGTGGCCAATAGAGTACAAAATATTACAACCGCTAGTGTAGAATATTATTTTAATGTGTCGACAGATGCATCTGTTGATCAAACGGTAGCATGTCAAGGCTTGGAGACGTTTGACAAAGGAGCATATTTAATTGATTTCGATTTTGAATGCGACACACAAACAACAAATGCGGCTTTTTATGATATTTATGGAAGCGTGACGGAGCCTGAAATATGTCAAGATTAATTACCTCCGGCGATACGATAGCCAATTTTGGGGAGCTTTTGCCAGCCCCTTATATTAAGCAGATTTATATCGCCAGCGAAAACACGGGGGACGAAGGCGCAGCGGACCCTGGATATGGCACCATAGATGTTGTGCTCGATATCTATGTAAGCGCTCCAGAGGATGCCGACGACGAGGCTATTATAAAAGGAGTCTTGAACTATTATATTTATTGGCACGTATTGAGTACTTCTACAAACGCTGGAGCAGGCGGTAGCACCACCGAAGCCAATTGGGATATAGATGATTTAATAAATAAAAGATATAGCATTTGGGAAATCGTAAAGACAGATGAGGCCGCCGGCTGGAAGGGCGGAGATGGCACTGGCAAATTTACTTTGTCTAGTTTGGTTCCAGACGACGAGGAACTTCCGGAATATGAAGTTGTTTATGATACTGTAGGAAACAGATTATTAAAATTTACTTACTCCTCGTCCGGCGAAGAACAAACTTTAACTTTAGATATGCCAGATAAAGGCTCAGAAGCCACTTCTAGTGAAGGGATAATATGGAACGATGATGGAGTGGAGTACGATTCTGATGTTTATTTGTTCGCGTGGTCCACCGCGCCCGGCGCCCCACCTCCAGCCGCCGGCTCCTCTGGCCTAAGGCCACCAACCGGGTTTGTTTTGCCATCTGATAACACCGGTGATGGCGGAGAGGGTATTACTGGTGACCGGTGGACTACCTTTTTAGATCTTCAAACAAGTGACATTGCTTATGAGCTGGTCTGGACTGACGGCGCTTCGGCGGTTGGGGAGGAATCACTTTGGGTTGACGACGACGGAAATGCCTTTGATGGAGAGCCTTTACAATCGATTTCTAGCCAATATTATTCAACCAGCGCGATAACACATTCTGAAATTGTTTCTTCATTTAGGGAATTATTAGAAAATTATGAAGATTTGGGGGAAACTGATAGTGCCCTGCAAGACATAGCGGGCCAAATTTCTTATATTCTTGTAATATATAAAGATTCGGCGGAGCTATTAACCCAGCTTAACTTCTTATTACGCGCTTTTCCCAGTAAGAGTAGTGTGACGAACGTAGGTTCCCTTTACATAGAATATAGAGAGAAGATTTATACAGCAAATGCAGTAGTAGAAACCGGCACACCACTTTTTAAAAAGATAGTCACCAATACCAAGGTTATCGATTTAAGGGATGTAGAATTTGAATGGGCCGAAGTTGGAGAAGATGAGGAGCGGCTAGACCCGTCGTCGGGTACTTACTGGTGGTACGATCAGAACCTCATTCAACTCAAAATGAGCAGGACTTCGTTTAGTGTTTCAGATGCTGACTACTATAACAATTATGGATTTTTCTTTTTTGATTATGATAAGGCGCTTTATGAAATTGCACGGATCGGCAATTATTTTAGTATGAATGGTCTTTTTAATATTTTTGGAAAAAACTTCCTTAATAATTATTTTAAGATTTCGCGCGCGTATCTGTCGAAACTTGATTCTGACGGGTCTAGCCGTCACCAGATCCTCGCGTATTTTTTAGACGATGAAGATGAACCCACTGGCTATAAACTCAGCACCATTGAACATGTCGTCTACGCCGACGATGCCACTGGTGTCCCATATGTATATGATAGTAGTTCTGATGAAGTAGCGCGTTCATTTGCATTGTTAAGAAACTTTCAATTGGCCAAAGAAGGAGGGCTTGATGATTATCGCTTAATGTGCTTCGAATTTCAAGATCTTATGAGTTTTGATGATGCTGCAGATGGCCAGATCCGCGGCCAGGTGGACCTTGTAGACACCACCTTGGATATAGTAAGTGAATTAATTACGGCGTACGCTTCTGCGATGGAGGGCCTAGAGGAATATTATGAGTTGGCTTTCGCAGAATGCGCCTTTAATACTATAGATGGCAGATGGAAGGATTCTTTTGCGGAGGATATGCATAATACATATGATGGCGACATAGGCAATGCCCCGTGGATTTTTTATCCGGTTTATTATTGCTTACACCAAGACCTTCTTACAAAAGAGTTCGGTGGAGATTTGGTATCATTAATGGACGAAGCCAGAAAAATATCTGCAAAAATCAATCCGGATTATGGGACGCAAGAAGAACTGACGGCGTTCAAGGCTAATTTTGATGGCCTATACGACACATTTTATGCCGAAGGCGCCGACTCCGACGGCGGCAATCTTAGTGCTGTATCTGCTGGTGTTGAGTACCCCGTGTATATTCGTGATACTTGGGATGAAGATGAGATAGACGATGTGGCATATGAATACGCCTCCGAAGACGATGATAGCAACGCGGTACCGCTCAGCGATGTGACGGCATATGCTGTGCCCGGCACTGCTGTCTCTGGTACCGACGAATTGGAGATATATTATTCTAGTCCGTCAGATGGAGACACCGGTGTTGAATTTGGCGAAGACTTCCAGACATATATTGGTATGAGATGGTGGGGTTATGGTACCGATGGTGGCTCTTTTTATGACACAGATGGTAACGAGATAGATAACATGCAATCCGTGCAGGACATGGCATATGTCTATAACCTCGACACCGATACGCCCCTGACCATTGAGTGGGCTAAATATTATCGCGTTGACTCTAAACCCGATTATAATCGTGTTCTAATAAAGCTGGATACTGATTCCAGCTATCAGATTGAAGCCGGGACAAACTATGCTGCTTATTTTGTGCCAGATGGCGCTTGGGTAACAGCACCTGCGGGTATGGGCGGAAGTGTTGTAGGAGATGTAGTTGTAAGATTTTTTACCGCTATAGAACTAGAATCAACAGAGTAAACATGAACCTGACGAATAATGGAGAAATAATATAATGGCATCAAGATCAAAACCTTCCGATTTCAAAAATGCTGAAAAAACAAATGCACGAAGAAAAAAGCGCAGAACTGTGTCTGTTAATGGCGTAAATATAAATACAAAAACTCAGCCAGACACATATCGAATAGCGAAGAATCTAAAAAGATTTAATATTTCCACCAATAGCAGTATTTCCTCAAACGAAAAAGCTAAAATACTTTTAGGCAAACTTAGCTGTGCTGTCACCCCCGAGAAAAAGGATTACTCTTTAATTAAATCATGTGATGATACTGAAGTGATTGAGAATGAAAACATTTTAGACCTTACCTCATATGATGTAAGTCCGGATCCGGGTACCGCTGAGGATAAGTTTATAGACCCTTATGACCCGTTTTACAATTTGGATAGCGATATTCCTGACAGTTATTCGGACATGAATAGTTCATTTGCTGGTAGTCATGAACCCGACTTCATGTGTTTTGTGGCAAAGTTATATGGCAATGGAACCACTAATGAGATCATGAATGGCGCGCTTAGCGCCACCGCCGACTTACCGCAAACATCGTCTGTGGGTTCTGTGACGGCCACCGGTACCGATACAACCACAACCACAACAAGTTACTAATTAATATGATTAAAACGTATTCAACAGCAGAAGAGAGAAAAACATGTCAGATGTAAGCACATATTGTAAAGACTGTTCGTGCGGCGAGTACTCTACGCGAGAAGTATATTACAGGGCCGGCGGCTGGGCGGGTATATACTCTGCCGATACGCCTAACGGCCAGCGCCTACGGTCGAATTATTGGACAGGGGAGGGCTCTTCGACCTGCGCATGTGCGGAGTACGTCTCGACCGGCGGGAACATTGACGGGTGGTATATATTTGATGTTGATGCGGGCTCGTGTAAAGCTTTTGGCACCATCGACACCTCGACCGCCGCACAGCAATTGGTGATTGAATGGTCGCCGCCAGGACTCTTTAGAGAAGGATATGCATCTGTAGCAGATCTTGATGGAGACTATGCAATTGAAGACATAGCTATTACTTCTGAAGACGATTGGGGTTTTATGGAAGAATGGGACTTTGATGTGGGGCTGGTTGATGCCACTACTTTTGATGACTTGGCCACCGGCGCAGTTGGTATTTGGTTTGAGCATATTCAAGACGAAGATGGCGAATACTTCGATAAAATTTATCATATGACCTTTGAACATGAAGCGCCAATATTAACGTTCGTCTCAGAGGAGGATACGACCACGACGTTCGGCGCCGAGCTTGATAGTGATGAAGAAGCAGCGCTTGAAGACTTATACGGTGTGACCGAAGATGATTTAGAAACACTCCTTAACACTCTTGCGGCCACCATTGGCGAAGTGGTCGCTTTGGCGACTGCAGAGGCTGCTCACACATTTAAAAAGATTAGAAGTGCTGAATTTGATGAAAATACGTTTGATGTGTTTGAAGAAGAAGAGGAGACACAAACTGTTGCTGTTTCTACAACGTATTCAAGCACGGTGACATATTAGTGATGGAGATTTAGAATGGCGATAGAAGAAAAAGATATCTGGATAGCTGATTTGAATTTGTTTTCTGGTTCTTCTGATAGATTTAGAACAACTGTTGGTGGTTATTTTAGTATTGGTAGCGCTTCTTATGGAGAATATTTGCAATTTGAAGAATATGGAACCATTGATCCTACATATCTTTATAAATTAAAAAGAAATAAATCTCTTTCCGTAGAAATTTCTACGGAAACTATAGTATCAACTCAGAAATATCCAATTCGCGTTTACTCTGAGAATGATGCTATTCCCGGTAATGAATTTTGGGAAGCTTATTGGTATGGTGGAACATATGGTGGCGAAAGTTATGATGGAATTTATAGTGAGGATGTTTTTGATGATTATTGGTTTGCAGACTCGCTTCCTTATTCTAAGTTTGAGGTCGCTAGTTTAGTAGGTGGCGGCTCTGTAGAAAATGAAATAGAGGTCTCTTATGATTATAATTTTTATTTGGCAGATTATCAAAGCTATGCCGCAGGCACTTCCGAATTACTTTTGCCAAACATGTATTTGATTGACATGTTTAATCGGTCTTATCTTCTCGTTGATGATGACGTAACTAATTTAGACGGGTTTTTAACAGAAGATGATAAAGATGATACCGTGACTAGAACTTATGACGATACCATATGGGACTTTGTGACTCTAGACGGCTCAGATGTTAAATTCTTAAATACTGATGAAAGAAGGCTGATATCGTATGGTTTGTCATCAGATATCCCTACCTTGACAGATCTAACATATGAAGTTACAGGCAGAGGCACCGGGCTTATACACGCAAAGGATGATGGCGAAACATTATACACTCTTAACTTGCATGAATATTTAACTGGCGCACTCCCTCTTGCAGCGCTTTCTTCATCTACGACAAGCTATGTTCAAAATGCTTTGCAAAATATAATGTTCGATCAAAACTCCATCTCAAGCGAAGGAAATCTTATAAATACTTTTGTTGATATGGAAGAAAATGCACCAGCTTATCCATATTATATTAAAATTAATTTTTCTGCTCATGGTAGAGAAACGGCCACTGACGATAATTTTAGCGTGTCGAAAGGAGACCATGTATATTTTGCCGAGGCAATTCAAAAAAATAATTATTCCACCAAGTTCCTCAAGAGCCTGAAAGAAGCGTTCAATGGGGAAGTAGACGGTATAAATACGAGAACAGAGGAATATGTTTTATATCAACAAGAATATACATCCACTGAGGAGTCCGACACTGACACATATTCAATAAAAGCAGAAAATACTTCTTTTAGAACTGTTGATTATTTTGATTTATTGATGTATAGTTATAAAAATTATCTATCATTAACGGATAATTGTTTTTTCGTTGGAGAAAAAACCACCACCCGAGAGGCAGCCATGGATACCGTAGGCACGTATCGATATACAAATTCTGAAAATGCATTAGGCACCCTAAGAAATACACTGTATTATTTAACAGATGATGGCTCAACCTCAGCCGATGGGGTTGGCGCCTCAGACGCCAAGGCCGCACTCCTATTTACGGAAGACATTAGCTTTAAAAAATTATTTAATGGTTGGCGCGCCGGCGGAGGTTCATCTAGCAAATATAAAGAAACTGTAGCGTACAGAATTGAAAAAGTTGGCGGAGAGCCAACAGGGGACTCTAAGACTCAGAATGTTCTACAGAATTTTTGGGTTTTTAATTCTTTAGACTTAATTGAAGATATTAACTTGTTTGACTCACAAGTAAAATATGGTGAAAATTATACTTATAATATCTATAAATATGTGGCAGTTGTTGGGGTTAAGTACAGCCTCTCTGACTTGGTACTTGGTCGACTAACTGCAGACCTTGAGGACGAGAGTGGAACTCCGTATTGCATAGAATTTTATGACCCTAGCACCGGCAACGTAACAAATTCTCTTTACGACTCAGACGAGGGAAACAGCACGCTCAGTGAATATAAAAATATAGCAGACTTTAATGTCACAATAGAACCTACTGTTAAAATTTTTGAGATTCCGATGTTTTCTAAAACCTTAAAGGTGCTTGATCACCCACCTAACCAGCTTAATTTAAATCCGTTTTTCTTGTTGGATGCCTCGCAAACTCTTGGGTATAAAGTAAATTATGAGACTTTTGTTGGACAAACATATCCCACTCCGATTTCATCAGCTGATCAGACCCTTAAGACAGATTATCTAAGCGCTAATGATATGCTGGCGAGCGATGACCAGACACTAGAATCGCGCGGCCAGCAGAGATATGTGCAGGTATATCGGTTAAGCGAAATGCCGTCATCTTACACTGACTTTGATGGGCAGCTAATTTCCACAATAGATTTGAAGTTATCAGATTCGGTATATACATTGCCAAGTACAATTTTTTACAATAAGGTTAATACCAACCAAAAATATTATTATCTGTTTAGGGTCCTGAACGAGAACATGTCGCCTGGACAAATATCTGAAATTTATGAAGCTGAGCTGATTAATGATGGCGGCTATACTTACGGGATGTTCGATCTTCTTTTTGCAGAAGATTTGGAAATAGATAATTTTACAAACCCCACCGAGACATTCAAGAAACTAATTCAATTACAGCCTAATATGTCTCAACTGGCGCTTGATGACACTGACGTTGATTATGAAGGTTATGCCGAAGATGAAATTGTTAATATGAAAGTAAGTGTGGCTGATGATCCCATCTGGGATAAAACATTCAAGATTCGTTTAACATCAAAGAAAACGGGTAGAAAAATAGATTTAAATGTTACTTATAAATATGATATCAATAGTAATTAAAGAAAACGTAAACTATTTATGGGAGAGAGGTAAATAAATGGCTTTTTTAGACAATTCAGGTGACATTATTTTAGATGCCGTTTTGACAGAAACAGGACGGCGCCGGATGGCGGCAGGCAAATTCAAAATATCAAAATTTGCTCTTAGCGACGATGAGATTAATTACGCTTTATACAACAAGAACCACCCTTCCGGGTCAACTTACGCCGATTTGGAAATTTTGCAGACACCGATTCTAGAAGCGACTACGGAAGTTAACTTATATACGGGCTTATTGTCCTTGTCAAACTTGAACATCTTGTATATGCCGGAGCTTCTACAAAATGAAAAGCTTAATGGCGATGCAGTTAAGCAGAAGAATAACACAATTTATGTTTCCGTCAACTCTGAAACGCAAGCAGCTATTGACACAGGCTTTGGATCCGGGTATAATGTATTAGCTGGTCAAACAGGCGGTGGTTCCGCGATAGTTCTTGAGTCTTGTATTAACAACGCAGATGTCTCAATGACTTCCACTAACCAAGATTCATACATCGTGAGTACGAACATGCTTGACACCTCCTTGAGCGTCACGTTTAATACCAACTTTATTACGTACCCGCTTGGAATTGCCTCTACAGCAACATTTGCGAATAATACAGACGGCTCGTGGGCGGGCTCTATTGGAACCTTGTCCTCTATTACGAGTCTTTCGCCTTCTGAAAGAGATGACTTTAGCACGGCAACCGCAACGATGGTAAAGGCCGGCGTCTATACACAGGAAGGCGCCACCGTAGATGCAACGGCTTATGTTAAATCTTCCGGAATTGTCGGTAGCATGACCGCAATTAATATTGCAGTTGACCCCGCACTGACAACCACAACCGGACAAACAGCCGATTCGCGTTGGTCTAAGTTTGGCTCAACTGGACAATCGATTACTAGTCTTGCGGGTACTTATTCAACACTTCCCACTTCATTGGAATTAATGACGGATAATAGTGGCGCGACATTAATGTTACCGATCACCCTTATTAAGCAAGACACAACATCATAAGAAATTTGGAGAATATGAATGGCAGTTAAAAACTTTGAAACACTTAATACCAGTACGGATATAACCACAACAAGGACATTGCTTCACGAAGCGATTCCGCTTACTGGTACCATCGTCTCCGGAACGTATTACGAGACAAGAAAGCCCACTGGCGATACCAATATCAAAAACTATTCTCACGGTATGTTTCAATCCGTGTATGATTATCCCTATTTGAGTTCTTCTGCGAACCATATTTTTGATATATCTATTGGTTATGCCAATTCATCTGGGCTGAGTAGCTCCGCAAACGAGCAAAACGGAAAGAAGATTAACATCTATAACATGATGGCGCAGTCCCTCCTTGGCTACGACGTGTCTGGAAATATTGAAACTTTTGAGTCTGACTTGGATTTGTCGGATAACGATAATCAAATGTTAGAAGTTTGCTTTATCAACTTCTCGCGACTATTAACGAAAGATCAGATTAAGAAAGGCTCCTTCAGCCTTCAGCTGGGAACTGGCTCTTGGGCTAGTCCATTTGCAACTGGCCCGGGCTACGGCATCACTTTAACAGACCTATCGGCATCTGATGATAGTGGCATAAATCCAAATGTTGTCGCCGGCGAATATGGACTGCTATACAACTCTCCCTTCACCGCATCAGCAGTGGGCGCTGTTTTTTATCAAGCGGGAGTAGCAGTTATTACTGCGTCTGTTTTTTCAAGCGCATCACTGCCTTCTGCCTATCCCGTTAATAAGCAGTTTCTTAAGGACCAGGCCAGCACATTGTATGGCGTGACTGGCGCGTTTAAAGAGCTGCCAATTTCCTCATCTTGTGATGCTATTAGGCGTAGACTTTATAACTTATCCTTTAACAACACCACGGAGCTTAACTCTACGGTTTATTTCTGCAGAGCTGCCTCAACTAACTTTAATTACAGCGCTAATCCAACTTATACGACAGGTAGCAAGCTAAGAGTTAAAAGCGTGGCTTCAGACACTCCTGTTTCATACATTACAACTGTTGGTTTATATAATTCTAATAATGAATTGTTAGCCGTAGCAAAACTTTCTGAGCCTTTGAAGAAAGATCCCACAAACGAGATAACGCTACGTGTTAGATTAGATTATTAGAGTACCGCAATGTCCTTAAAAAAGTTCGGACCAAGAGATATTATTACCAATACAATGAGAACTCACCCTAGTTGTGAGTTTTTCATTGTTGAGGGTAATATTTACCATAATAGTATTCCACATGTGTCGGGTGCTATTACCGGAAGCCTTTTGGCGATGCCCACCGGCCACACGAGCCTTTATGAACTAAATGTTGATAGAATGTCTGGCAGCACAGGTAGATTTATCGGCGGAAGCTCTGAAGCAAACGAACAAGTATCATATGATTTGACAACCACTTGGGTTGCACCGGCCCTCTACCCGGGCGGCCCTACAACCCAATATGAATATACATCAACTAGTACATTGCAGGGATGGTGGAGGCTGAAAGGCGCCCAGGGAAAGGATGATTCCGATGGGAGCATCGGGAACGCGACGGTATCAGACGGAATCGCTGGAATCTTTCCTGGCAGGACTAGCCCGCTAAAAAAGGGATATAGACAAAATCGGGTAGCTGAGTTTCCTATAGCGGGCGGAGAAGGTTTCAATATTGGCGCCGCAGACGACTGGGATGATCTCATCGGCGCCGGCGGCACTAAAAAAATGTCCTTTGCCGCGTGGATTAATTATAAACCGCGCGATGATGAGACAGGCGCCGAAGCTAAGTATCCCAGGATATTTCAATTTGGGGACGATGCCGCCCCAGCAGCAGGAGTCGATCACATATGGTGTATGGTGGACGTCACCGGATTCGTTGAATTTGTAGTTTCCGGGTGGGGGACCACCCGCGGCGCCTGGTATACTACCGCTGGGATAATCGAGGATAATAAGTGGCACCACATTGTAATTACATATAATGCCGGCGCTACCGGTAATAATCCGATTATTTATATTGATGGTTCGGCGGTTGGACTAACAGAACGTCATGCCCCGGCTGGTACATGGGGAGGAATTAACACTGATGATTGCTTTATAGGAAATAGGGCCGATGGCACTGGCACTGCTGGCTCGCAGGACCCGGGAGATAGAGGCTGGTACGGAATGATAGCACAGTTCTCGGTGTGGAGTTCAATTTTATCTTCGGACGAAGTTAGTGCTCTTTACGCAGCTAGCGACGGCAATGGTGTATACGATGTTCGCGGAGGTTATGTTTCTTCCGAGATC
>Ga0208553_1000093_pt1 | contig 37390 bp, 44 predicted proteins | sample 6_EtaG_FD_184079 | JGI IMG/M metagenome (GOLD analysis project Ga0208553, IMG submission 184079) | Marine viral communities from the Subarctic Pacific Ocean - 6_ETSP_OMZ_AT15160 metaG (SPAdes) (version 2) | ecosystem: Environmental > Aquatic > Marine > Oceanic | place: Pacific Ocean | collected...
CTTGGAACACGCTTAAACTGGAGGTGACACCATGACACCGCTCGAAATGACCAGACTACTTCTGGAGGAAGCCCTCCATGTGGAGAATGACGAATCAGAGTTCGAGTCCTTCAACTTCTGGGCCATGGACGGCATCGCCCACTACACGATCACGCTCAAGGATGGTCAGCAGTTTCACGGCATCCTGTACGGGATGCCAAGCAAGGAGGTGGAAGGTGCCAAAGTTTAAGGTCACGTATCAGCAGAAGGAGGAAGACGATGTCTGAATACACACATGGACCATATACCTCGGCCACCGCAAGGATGCCTGACGTTTACGAGGAGCACTACGGACAGCTTGTCGGCGGTACGATCGTTGCAATAAGCAAGGCCAACGATGGCGGGGAATACAGCATCGGTGACGAGTATGCCCTCGTGGTCAAGGTACCCGCCAAGGGCAGGGAAAAGCGGAGGCTTTTCACCGCGTGGATACAGAGTGACGAAGAGGGCAACGGCACGGGGTTCCTCGCCCTCGATGATATCACCGAAGAGTGGGACCGTGAACAGGCGAAGAAAATAGATCAAAGAAGGAAACGAGCGAAAAAGATCAGGGCTCACAACAAGAAAATCCGCGCGCACAACGCCGAACTGGAACGCGTAGGCGCAGACCTCAGACTCGAAGAGGTAAAAGCACCATGAAAGCCGTACACCAAAAGGAGGGATAATGCCATGAACCGATTTATGGGAATCGTTGACCCCAAAACCACCGCAGATGGAACGAACTATATATCGGCCCACCTCATGGGACGGAAGGCGGGCGTCCGGATATACGGGTTCGTGAACGAGGACGGCGTTGAAGAGTTTACCATCTCGCGCACCTCCGGACAGTCCAACGGGTTCGCAACCGCTATCGCAACCATCAAGGCCGAAAGTGATGAAGGCCTACCGTACGGGTAGAGATTACTACGGAGGAGGCAGCGCCATGAGATGAGACCGACATGATCCGGATCGTGACGCATACCAAGAGCATGATTCAGTGCCGTAAAACGAACACACAGCTTTTCGGAGGATGACACCATGGTCAGGACACAATGCGACATATGCGAACGGCACCAAGAGAAAAACCTCCAGATACTGTCAACGAGTATGCCCATGCGGGACACCCTCTTAAACTCGTGCAAGAGTTTCCGGTTGGAGGTCAAGCTCACGGAAGGGCCAAGCTGGAGGACCTACGAGAGGATTCCCGAGGTCTGTGAGATATGTGTCGCAACCTCACTCGCTCGGGAGGTGGTGAAACGCCACGGGCAGGAGGTGGCCAAAGAGATCATGTCCAACCTCGCAGAAGGAGAAGTAAGGGAGGAGGATCTGTGGGAAGGAGACCTGACATCACTTTGAAGGAAGGAGAGGACATAATGGGAATCGACCTGACGTTGATGCCGTTGGAAGCGGACCTTGAAACCGTGCGGTTCTCGCACACGCTTCTGGAAATGGACCGGGACTATGATCTGTGGGAAAAGATCCGCAACCTCGAACGGCTTCCGCTCCACGAACCGGAGACGGTATACACCTACCTCGGGGACGGAAAAGAGGACGGGGAACACGGGTACGGAAAAAACTCAACCGGAGAGGACTGCTACGGCCACCCGTGGCACACCGCCACGGCGGGGGATCTGTCGAGAGCGGGACACGGTATCGTCCCGCAACTCTCAGACCGGAACCGCGCGGTACTCGTATACCTCAAGCAACTGGATCCAGATACCAAGGTGATCCTTCACTGGCATTGATCCTCCCGGAAGGGAAAAACCATGATACCCAAAGCCAAGGCGTGGACGGTACGCGTATACTGGACTGAAGGCAACCGGAAAGACACCACGGTATACGAGGCGTACGGACCCACCAAGCTTTTCGCGTGGTGGAATGCAAGGCCGAAAGTGATGAAGGCCTACCTTATCCGAAACAATCCGTTCGACCAGACGGTCGGAGTCAAGCCGCGATGGCATAAGGTCACGATATCCGTCAAGCGGGAGGTGCAGACATGACACATCACCTGAAAAGGAGAAAGTCAATGGGCAGAGACATCGAAATACAGAAGTTCGATCCGGACAAATTGATGTCGATCAAACAGGCGGCACGATACCTCGGGGTCACGGTTCAAAGCGTGCGCCAATACCTGGACCAGGGGCTGTTGACCAGGATCCGGATCGATCAGAGAATAATCCTGATCGATCTGGAGGAGGTCGAGATCCTGAAAGAGGCGCGCGCCCTCATGGGCAAAGCACCTAAGAAGGGGAGGCCAAGCAAGTGGTATTAACGGGGGAGGTAAAATGAGGGCGCGATTCAAGAAGGAAGGACATCGCAGAATACCTGAACGATCAAGACCTCAGTCATGGTTTGTTCTTTGATGAAACCGGCAAGCTGTCTGTCCGGTCGGCCGAGAAAAACAGGTGTTGATTTGTGTGAGAAGATGTGTTATATTGGAAGGGTGTAATAAACACCCCCACCCCTCCGGTGGGTAGGCCATCCCATAGTTCCCCAACACAACCCCTCACAACGGAGTCTTCCCTTGACACCCGACAAGCCACGTCAGACCTCGATCTACCTCCCGACCAAGATCCAGAAAGCACTGGACCGGGTGGCGAAGCAGGAGAGGAGGTCGAGATCGGGCATGATCCAGATCCTCCTGACCACAACGAAAAGGTTAGCGGTCAAGAGATAAACCCATAGGAGAAGGCCATGAAATCCTATACCATACTCTTCCGGGGGTTCCCAGAAACGGGACCGCTCGTGGAACCCGTCACAGCGTGCGTCACGGCGTCAACCCTCGGGTGCGCCCTCAACTGTGCGGTGAAACGAGCGGACGAAAAGATCCGGGCGAAACACTCCGAACGGGAAGCGGACCTCCCGGAGAAAGACCGCACCAAGGCCGTATCCCTCGAAAAATTCCTCCACAGGAACAACATCATCATAAAGGTGGCAAGATGAAAAGCCCTCGACCGACAAACGGGACCGGCACGGTTGGGGGAGACCGTCTCCCGGTCCCCGGTCGGGGGATCGTCTATTCAGGCAGGAGGGACGATATGATGATCGGAGTCAACACCGAGGTCTGGTGGCACAAAAGATACGCCGACCTCAAGGCCAGGTTCCTGGCCCTCGAAACGGAGTTCGAACAAGCGGAGGAAGCACGGGATCGGGCAGAGGAAAACTACCTCGACCTGAAAGACCGCTACAACAAAAAAAGGGAGGTTTAACCATGCCGAACAGGGGAATACAAGTCCCGGTGCCTGAAAACTTCGGGGTAGACGTCGTCAGCTTTCAACGAAGGAACAAGCTCTCGGATTCCGGCATGTCCGCGCTCGTGGACGGAGTGCTTTCGAGGGGCGTATGGGCTCAATACAAGCGAAATGCCGGCAGGTCCATCGGGAGGGTGAACCTCGCTGCCATCAGGCGGATGTTGGGGATGACCGAGACTCAGGTCAGGGAGAAGCTGAACGGCCTCCCAAACCGGGAGAAATTCCTCCGCAGGAACAACATCGTCAGGGTCAAGGCGGGGCCGGCCCCGGCAGAACCTTGCATCCCCTATACGGTGATCGGGGAACGGAACGACCGCACCAAAACCGTGTCCCGCACGGCCTCGGATCTACAGGCGAAGCTCGTCAACAACTATCATCAACTTGGGGAGAAGGACCAGATCCTCCTGACGAAATTGTCGGCCCGGCTTGCGAGGTCAGCGAGGATCCTGAAGTCCGCACAGGAAATGGACGGAGACATTTAATCCGGAGGTCAAGATGAGCAACGAATCGGAACTCGCAGTACAGGGGGGATCACAGGCGATCGTCCAGCCGCCGACCGCCGAGACTCAGCCGGTGGCGGTCAGTCAGCCGGTATTCGATGTGGCAACGGTGAGGGCGAACATGGACGCGTTGGATCTGCTTTACAGGACAGTGCTCACCGAGGGAGCCGACTACGGAATCATCCCCGGCACCAAGAAACCCCGGATACATCAACCCGGAGCGGAAAAGATCCTCGGCATGATGCGACTCGGAGGATCGATTGAGGTCATAAAAGAGGTCGAGGATTACGATAAAGGGTTCTGGGCATACAGAATCAAGGTCACAGCCGTCAGCAGAGAGGACGGAGCCTGTTGGGGAGAGGGCGTAGGCTGTTGTAACTCCCTCGAAAAGAGATACCTCAAGCAGGATAAGTACACCATCCAGAACACCGTCCTGAAACAGGCCACCATCCGGGCTTTTCGTGCCTGTGCCCTGACGGTGGGCATGGCCTCGGAAAGGTTCGGGACGTGGTCCGAGATGGAGGACGAGAACGAGAACCTCCAGAAGCTCCGCAGCTGGTCCGAAGATCCGGAGCGCGGTTTCAATTGGGATCATGTCGTGAACAAGGCCAAGAAACTCTTCCCCGACATAGACATGAGCCAGATTACGCTCGCTCAGAGTCGCAAGGTGGCAAAAGAACTGACCGCAAAATACCCCAAAGGGGACGCTGAACGGCCAAAAGCACCTCAAACACCCCCGGAAGACGGACCAGAGAGGGCCAAATCCTCCGCTGACGGGCCGAACGGGGACAAACCCGTGTCCGAACCCGCGGGAGAGGCAACGGCCACAGAGAAGCTGAATCCGCTCGCTGTGGCCGAATACCTCGATGAACACCTCGCGGAAGGGAAGGGACCGGAGGATCTCTTCGGGGTCATGCTGGACCACAAGCACCTGACCGAGGACGATATCCGGATCGCCACCACGAAGACCAGCGGGTCGAAGCCGGGGACCAAGACGTTCACTTTAGCCCTCCGTGACCTCGCCAAGGTCGTGATCGATCGCACTGAAAAGAACCGGGAAGAAGAGACCGCGCGGATCGATAAGCTCGTGGTAGATACTGCCGAGCGGGTCATGGTGGCCGTCAACACCGAGCCCCAGAAGGCGGTCGAGGAAGTCATACCATAGCTCATTTTGGGGAGGGCCGTGCTGGAAAGGATGTTCGGGAGGCCAATCCCGAACATCCTTTCCAGCACGGCCCTCCCCTTAATTTACTTATCGGGGGAGAACATGAAGCCCAAAGCTATGTCGTGGTGTCAACTGGTCGCTTTATTTGCTGGAGCCACAGTCGTTTACGTGGCGATAGTGATCACAACGATCAATCTGATCATGGGGGTTTTCTGAAATGGGATGCCAGAACTCATGGAAAGCACTCAAGGAAGCCCGGCTGAAGGAAACGGTCCTCTGGGCACACAAAACAAACTTGGCCCGGTGGAAGTGGAAACAGGGCATGACCAAAGGGGAGCATAACGACCTGGTGGCCTACGTCCACCGAATCAACATCGAATACTCGGAAGGCGGCTCTGGGTGGGACGATATGATCCCGGACAACGGATCCCATAACCCTCAGCGGGTCAACGGATACATCGCAATACCTGAGAGATTACTTAAGAAGTTGGGCCTACTGGTCGAGGCCTCGAAGACCTACTTCACCGACTGGGGGCCGACGTGAAGACAACCAAAGCCGAGACCTATGGCCATATCAAGGAGATCGATGACGGTCTCACGATACTTCAGGCGAGGATCACCACCCTCGGCGTGGTCCTTGAGGGCCACACGAAACGCATCGAAGCACTTGAAACGACCCCGCTGGCCACAGATCAGAACTTCAACGCCCAGGCAGAGATGTTTGATGTTAAGCTGAAGGAGGCCAGCGAAGAACTCGACCTTCAGTTCGAGGTGAGCGGGATGACGCACGACCTGATGGACATCCAGAGGCAGGTGGGCCTCATGCACAAGAGGCTCCTCCGGGTGCAGGGGCTCGCAGGAGACAAGGTGCCCCCGAGATGATGAAATCGGAATAAAACTTGACCTTCTCCCCAGATGGTCTTACCTTCAAAACGCGGACATTCAGGTAGGGAGCCATATTGCGCGGACTGGTTAAAAACCCACATCATATTGTGGGTTCACCGGGTGGCGTTTCAGGTTCCCTTTTCCTGATTCCGCACGTCACCCGGCTTTTTATTCCCCCCAAAAACGAACGACCTTTGTAGGGAGATCAGGAGATTGTCCGAAAATAAACTCCTGAATTCGGCCCTGTATTATCAGGGCAAGGGATATAGCGTGATCCCGTGTGAACCCAAAGGGAAAAAGCCCCTTGTCAGGTGGGAGATGTATCAGACCGTAAGGCCTGATGAGAAGCGGATAGAAAAATGGTGGACTCAGCACCCCAATGCCAATATCGGGATCATCACCGGCAAGATATCCGGGATCCTCGTCCTTGATTATGACGGCAATGAAGGTGACGCCACCCTGAACAGTCAACTTCCCGAGATCGAACCTACGGCAATGGCCTCCACCGGTAACGGAGGCCATTACTATTTTCAATATCCGGAGGACGATGACGGGTGGCCACGGAGGTTCCAGAACTTCGCGAAGAAACTCCCCGGCCTTGACTTCCGCGGAGACGGAGGGTATGTGATCGCCCCACCGTCCCTGCATCCGAACGGCACCCAATACAAATGGAAGTTCCTCAAGAACCTCGCGCCGACACCGGACTGGCTGATATCCCTGATCGAGAAAAAGCAGAACGGCAAGGCCGCGGATACCGAGCCCCCGGGGAACGACAAGGTCAAACAGGGAGAGCGGAACGTCCACTTCACGAGCCTCGCCGGCGCGATGAGAAGGAAGGGCCTGAACCAGTCGGCCATACTCGAGGCCATGAAGGAGGAGAACAAGGTCAAATGCGATCCTCCTCTGTCCGAGTTCGAGCTCAAGAACATCGCCAGAAGCGTCTGTCGCTACGCCCCGTCCGAGGGGTACAAGAAACCATCGCTCCCCGTGCCGGTCAGTATGGCCGATGTCCAGAAGACCACGGTCGACTGGCTCTGGTGGCCTTATATCCCTTACGGGTTCGTATGCGCTCTGGAGGGAGACCCCGGAGAGGGCAAGTCTTACATCAGTTGCGCCATCGCGACAGCCCTGAGCCTCGGCCACGGATTGCCGGGGGTGTCCGACAACGGCATGGAGACCGGGGATACGATTCTCCTCACCGCGGAGGACCACCTCGGGGCCACGGTAAAAAAAAGACTCGAGGACATGCAAGCGGACATGACCCGTATCTACGCGATCGACGAGAAGTTCCCGCTTGACGGGCCGGGATTCGCACATATCGAGTCAATGATCCAGTCATTCAACACGAAACTCATCGTGATCGACCCGATCATCGCTTTTCTTCCCGCTAAGATGGACATGCACCGCGCAAACGAGGTTCGGCAGGTCCTTTCCCGCCTGTCCAACATCGCGGAGACCTATAAGTGCTCGATCTTAATCATTCGGCACCTGTCCAAAAGTGGCCAGAACAAGGCCATATACCGTGGTCAGGGCTCGATCGACTTCACGGCCGCCTGTAGGTCGGTCCTTTTGGCCGGCCACTCCCCCGACGATTTCCACAACAAGGGCATCAGTCATATCAAGTGCAACCTCGGGCCGATCGGAGAATCCCTCGGATACAAGATAGAGCGGGGGGTGTTCGCCTGGGCCGGGACCTCGACCATCACCTCGAACGAGATCCTCGGGACAGAGGAAGACTCCTCCATGGTCGGAGAAGCCAAGGATTTTCTGGTCGACCTCCTGCAGGACGGCCCCGTGTTGTCAAAAACCGTGATGGCGAAGACCAAGGAGTCCGGGTTATCTCCCATGAGTGTCCGGAGGGCCCAGAAGGCTCTGAATATTAAACCCCAGAAGATGGGCGGGTTCGGTATGGAAGGAGGATGGTCGTGGCAACTACCCCGATAGAGAATCAATATCAGCTTCTCCCAGACCTCTTGGATTCATTTGACGCATTTATAAACTGGTTATGGACTTACAGGAATCGACACCAAAGGTGCTCATCATATGAAGATATTCCACTCGGAATTACCAAAGATGATCACCATACATGATCATCCAATGATCACCTTTGAGCATGTTTGAGCATCTTTGCGTTTTACAACACCTTACGAATGGTGATTTTACCAAACATGATCATGGGTTCTCCAAACATGATCAAGCCCCTATATAGTACATGTACCCAAACCATGGTAGTAGTATAACCTACGGCTCCCTGTTCAGCGGGATCGGCGGGATAGATCTGGCCCTTGACCGCCTCGGGATGGACTGCCTTTGGCAGGTGGAGCTCGACGATTACTGCCGGAAGGTACTCGACAACCATTGGCCGAACGTGGAGAAATTAAAGGATGTCAGAGAATGCGGAATGCGAAACCTCGCACCAGTTGACCTTATTTGCGGGGGATTTCCCTGCACCGACGTCTCGGTCGCGGGCAGGAGGGCGGGTATCGAGGCGCCTCGGTCGGGTCTCTGGAAAGAGTTTGCTCGAATCATTCGCGACCTACGACCCCGATACGTCTTCGTGGAAAACGTCGAGGGTCTCCTTCATAACGGGATGGGAAGAGTTCTCGGAGATCTGGCCTCGCTCGGGTATGATGCGGAATGGGAAGTGCTATCAGCGGCCGATGTCGGAGCTCCGCACCTCCGGAAACGAGTCTGGATTGTGGCCTACACCGTCCTCAACCCCGAGGGGACCGCACACGGGCAGGGAAGTGACCGAGGGGGGGCAGACCGTGTCCAAGAACACCGGCACGGCGTGGGAGATGACCCTCGAGACTGCGGTGAGGCACTGGCCTACGCCCGCCAGCAGGGACTACAAGGACACGCCGGGGATGGCCACCGTGGCAACCAACCCGGACGGCTCGGTGAGGAACCGGACGGACCAACTGGCGAGGCGGGTGTATCAGGCGGAATCTGGGGAGAAGACTGGTGGCAGTCTGAATCCGGAATTCGTCGAGTGGCTCATGGGATTTCAAATCGGGTTCACAGACTTAAGGCCCTCGGGAACGCCGTAGTCCCGCAATGCGCTTACGTGGTGGCGCAGAGGTTCCTTGAACTTGAGGAGGAAAGCACCCGTGTTCCGACCCACATTTCAGGAGAAACGAGGCATAAAATTGGACCACGTAGTCAGTTATTCGGGTGGGCTTGACTCGTTTATCGCTGCTCATCGGGTAGTAGAAAAATATGGGCCAGAGGATGTCCGGCTCTTCTTTATGGACACCAAAACAGAGGATGAAGATTTGTATAGGTTTTTGGACGAAACATCCAGGTTTTTGAACTGTCCTCGGGGATATAAACTACCTATCTCTTAAAGAGTTTAGACAGCACATTGAAAAACAAGTTGACGTTGGTTACATAGCGGTGATTTCATATTGACGTTCTTCGCTATGTAACCAACGTCAAAAAGAGCCAAGCCTTAATGCTGTATTTTTCAACAGTTTATGTGTGACCATCTTTGTATATGAATGGCACTGAGATGGTCACAAGTTTTTCTTTTTTTACCTCCCAAGCCGCGATGTTCTCTGCCTTCTGGGGTAGTATCCACACGAAACCACACAAAGCAGTCACTTTTTGCGAGAAAAATTATTATGCCACTAAATCACAGAATCTTCCTCCGTGCCATTGAGCGAGCGAAAGGAAAAGTGCCGATTGAGGTCACGCGCCAACCCAATGACCTTTTTGTGAGCAAGCCGAACCTTTGCCTCGCGATCGACCCTCATCTCAGATCCATGGCCTGTGCGTGGATCGACTACGCCTCCGAGAAGATCGTGGCCGTGGAGACCTGGAAATATGTGGACAAAAAAGCCCATTGGCCTGTAGTTGCTCAAGGATGGTGGGCCATTCCAAGCTTTGCCAAACCGAATAGCTTTATGAGTGCGGTCACCGACATCGTGATCGAGTTCCCGGATCATATCAAGCCACACGGCCCTTCCTGGAGTTCGTTAGACTTGTCGTCTGGGATTTGGTCAAAGAAGGCGGGCGCCTCCAACAAGCAGGTCTCCGACCTCTGCAAGGTAGCGCTCTCGATCGGCTACCTCTCGGCCGGGCTGAAGCAGTCGACCGGGATCCAGCCGGTGCTCGTGGAGCCGAGGGAGTGGAAAGGGTCGAAGTCGAAGACTCAGACCGAAGGGGAGATTCTGCCGGTGACGAAGGCGTTCCTGAAGGGGAAGAAGAAGGCGCTGACCGAGCACGAACTCGACTCCGTAGCGATCGGAACCTGGTACGTGAAGAAGTATAAGTTCGACCTCACGCTGAAGGAGGCCAAGGATGGGTAAGCACGTCACCGAGGTAGACGCCATTCCCCGGCACTTTTACCAGAAGGCTATGCACCATTTGTCCACGGAACGAAATGCCTACGCCGCGCGGCATCGTCAGGCTCGGGAGGCCCTCGAGATGATCGTGGAGTTCTGCGGCGAGGTGAACCGCGGCCCCCTCGTGACCACCCGGTCGATGGCTGAGATGGGACTCAAGGGCAAGGGTAACGAGGGCCAGGTGACGGATCTGGACGAACCGCGGTTCCTGCTCTACACCATGGGGGTTGCTACCGGAGTCGGGTTGGTGTTCATTGCATGGGGGGCAATGATATGGCTGAAGTGAATGAAACGCAGGAGAGGGAGAAGGATCGGGAGGCGATTGAGAGGTGCGCCAAGGCCTCCCCCAGCGAGTATGACGTGGAGTGGTCCACTGCCCGATCACGTCTTATAGATCGCGCCCTTTGCCGCTGGCCGAAGGCGATGGCTGATCTGGAGAAGGCAGAGGAGAACCTGGCTGCCGTTCGGGTCATGCATGATGTACCGGTCGAAATCGGGGGGAGGATGTTCAAGTGAGTAAAATCAGACAGATTATTCCAGGGTCCGGGTGGGTGTCGGTCAGGAAAGAAGACGATGGGAGGCTTTTCAGGCAAGCCATTGTCTGTTGGGCCCTGGTCGAAGAAGAAGAGGATGGCGAAGTCTGTACTTATGTGGTTCCAATGGAGGCTGATATAACCGGGATAACGGAACCGTTGGGCCCGGACGAAATAGTTTATAAAGAAGCCGAGGGATATGTTCATCCGGCAGAGATCCCAAAGCATGTATTGAAGTTGTTGTGACCCCCCTTGATTCCTGCCAAGCCCATGCGCTTTGCATGGCACCCAAACGGCAGACATGGTCAATCAAGGGGGGCAATAATTCCCCTGGCTCGGAACTGGACGGCAGACGCTTCGGGGAAGGAGCGTCGTAGGAAGCTTCCGGGCCGGGGGATATGTATGCGTGGTTGGGGGGTTACTTCTGGGGAGGGGAGACGGCCGTTGTAAAATCCATCTCCCCTATCTCGTCAAGGAGTCTTTTATTGGATACCCGCGGCGGGGATCCACCGAGGATGGTCTCGGCGTAGTAGCGGAGAGCTTTGAAGAAGACCTTTCTCTCGGACTCTTTCATGAAGTTCCAGAGGAGCTTCTGGTTCTGTTTCGAAAGACGCCCCATCGGGTGAAGATTGCCGGTGGATCTTTCGATTCCCTTCGGGGTGCCACCGAAGATGAGGTACTCGATATAATATTTCTGCTTCGCGTCTTCGTCGCCGTATCGGACAGCCTGGCGATAATTGTAAAGAGAATCGCCTTGCGGTGATTCCCAATATCCTTTTCCGTGCTGTCCCATCACCTTCAGGAACCGCTTCCTGATCTGATAGAACTTGCTGTAGGCAGACTCTCCAGGGTCCGCCCTGTAAAGAAAAGCTTCGGAGATATTCTCGGCGTAAGGTCTCGCCGGCAGCCCAAAAAGGTGCTTGTACTCGTTCTCGAGGCCGAGGGATTGTGCGAGGTAGAGTGCTCGGTCCCGGATCCGCCGGGGCTCCAAGGGGTCGGGGAAGAACTGTCGCTTGGAGGCGAGCTCGGTTATCATCTTCGCCGGACCCAACAACCCCACGCCCTTCTCAAGCGGAGACTTCACCATCTCGATCCCGATCTCTTTCAAGGTGCGGACCCCGTTCAGATAGTCCCGGACATGATTGGACCCGTCCGCCAGGCCGACCCATTCCAGAAGGTCGTCGAGCACACCTACCCTCGTGAAGTGAAGCACCTTCCCGTCGTCCCCGCGAGCAGAGAGCCGCCCCTCTTTGGCCAGCGTCTCGGGGTTCGGAATATTAATATGAGATCTCCTTGTGACATGCTCCGGAAGGTCGTTCTCTTCTTCGGGGAACACGTACCGGTTCCACACCTCGAGCATGCCTTTGAAAAAAGCGGACTGCATCACCAGTTGGCCGAGCTTCACAACGACAAGCCCCTTGGCCAAGAAACCGCCGAGACTCAGAGGGAGCCTGAGCGTTGTCACCAGGAACTGCTTCCCGACCTGTTCCGCGAGCCTGCCGTCCTGGTAGGCGTTGACGGAAAGGTTCTTGAAGCGCACCATGTTCGTCGCCTGAAACCTCCAGAACGGCACGAGTGTCTCGGCAGCTTCGGCGCTGTATTTTCCCACCTCGTCGTAGGCGCCGAGGAGTTTGTTTGAAAGCACGTGTGCCCTGTCGTATAAGACCTCGTCGATGTCTGCCTGCGGGGCTCCCTTCTTCCACTTTATCCCCATCACGTCCTCCCGAAGAGCGCCCCCGAACTGCTTCGGCTTTCCCGGTCCGCCTTCGGCCTGGTTCTTCTTCATCTGGTCAAAGAAGTCGAGGAAGGCGGCGTATCTCAGGATCGATTCCCGGATATCCGACGCTATCCTCGCGGTTCTCCAGTATCCCTTGAAAAGCTTTATCGGAACTTCGGTCAGTTTTTTTACTCCGAATTTGGTGGCGAACGGCTCGAGCTTGTTCAGCTCCCCGAACTCCTGGGCCTGCATCGTGGTGCCGGCTCCCGCCCTCTCAAAATATTTGCGGAGCTTGAGAGCCATCGCCCCGCTCTTTGTAAGGTTCGCCCTGTAAAGATCCCTTATCGACTCCTTCGCTCTCTTGAACGTGCTCGGGTTCCCGATAAAGACCGCTACCGCGTCTCCGCCCATGTTCCGGGTGAAGAACTTCACGATTGTTTTGTAGCCGTGGATCCACACTTGCTTCAGGTCTCGTGTTATCCCGACTGCAACCCGGTTCACCATGCCCCGCTCGGTGGTCCTGTTGATGCTGTTCAGTGCCTCGATCGCCTCGACCGGCAGGACATATTCTTTCTTCGGCCCCCCCATGGCGAGCAACTGCCGGATACTCTCCGGGCCGAGGGTCTCCTCGAGCATGCCGTTACGGATCTTCTCCGCGAGCCGGCCCGGTATTGTGTCCACGGTGAAGAACATCTGTCCCTGCTGAGGCTGCCACGTGTCGTAGCCCTCGGGGATATGCTTCCTCCACTCTTTGGCCTCTCCCTTTTCCTTCGCAACCGCTTTCACCGCAGTTGAAAGATCGTAGTTCTCCTCCACGAACTTGATCGTCTTGGCCACCTGGACATCGTGAAACATATTCGACAGGAACTCGTGGTCCGCCTCGATGTAATTTGTGTTGATCCCGCCGCCGCCCTTGCGCTTTCTCAGTATCGACGATATGGATTTCGGGGATCTCAGTCTCTGGCCTGGACCGGAGATAGCCCTCAGTCTCGCGTGATCCATCACCTGATGCCGGTAGTACTTGGGGTTGGTGAATATGTGAGAGATGTCCTGCTTGATCGCCTTCATCCACTTGATCAGGTCCACGCGGACCTCCTCGTGGGACAGGTTTCTCCAGCGAATCGCCTCCTGGACCTTGGGGTTCGTGTCTACCTCGGCATCGAGCCAGGGTTTGTTGAGAGCCACAAGTTCTGGAGTCCACAGGTTCGGAAGCGGCCTGCCCTGGGAAACCTCATGCTCGAGGTCGTCGAGAAAGACTTTCCTTCCGAACAGATCGTCCGAGTCCAGGTCCTTCTGGAGAGACTCTGTATAGATGTCAAGGTGCTCGATGGCATTGTATGAACTTATGGTCGGGGATTTCCTGAGCACGTGGAGTTTGGCCCTCAGCCCTGCGAAGAATTCCCGGTCCTTCTTCAAGGAAGGAAAGTCTCCGGCAACGGTTTTGTACTTCGGGAAGTGGTCCTCGATCTTGTCCCGGAGTGGGCGCCTCCTGACTCCGTAAAAAGCCTGGTGTGTTTCTTCCAGCTCCGGAGGACCCTTCCACTTGCGGGTGGGTCTCTCCCCCTTTGGCGTGAATAACTCCGTGACCATCCTGCGAAGAACTCCCGGTCCTTCTTCGGAAGGAAGGCCGAAGCCGGCACCGAGGTGCTTTTTCACCGCAGGCTGGATCGTTTCTGGCTTCTTCAGGGGTGTAATCTGTGCTTCAGGTTTAAACTTGCGCTTCGCCTTGGGCTCGTCCACCCGGAAGGCCCGTATCCCTCCGTCATCAAGAACTTCGTTCACCTCGTACTGGAGAATACCTTTCTTGCCGACACGGAACCTGCTACCGACCCCAAGGTCTGCTTCCCCGATAGACACCGGCCCTCCAGCAACAACCTTCTTGGCCGCGCTCTCTGGAGCTACCCTGCTGCTGAGGATGTCCTCCAGTCTTAAGGGTGTAGTCTCTTCAATGATCTTCTGGGATATGCCGACCTTCTTGGCCTCCCGTTTAAGCATGTTGTGGTATTCGGAGTCCGGCTCCAGCGAGAAGGTCTGCTCGTAAGCAAGACGCTTGGCCTCGTGCAGGACCTCCTCGTCAGTCTTCGCGACCCCCTCTTCAAGAGTTTCCTCGGCCACAATTGCGTCCGCCAGTGTCCGGAACTGCTCTTCCTGTGGCCCAGCCTGAAGAGCTTCAGGGGTGGCAACCGCCGCTTCTCCCTCTGCAACTATCGTCCTGGGCCTGCCGAGGCTTTCCCGCTGGTCCTTGATCTTACCGATGACCTCGGTGAATTTCTTCCCGGCAGTTTGGGTGTTCCTCTCGATCAGGTCGAGCCCGGACTTAAACTTCGGACTCAGAACTATGCTCTGTCCCGCACCGAAAGGCAAGGAGAGCAGAGCAGCGTCAGCCACACCTTCAAACGGATCTCTGCCCAGAATGATATTGGAGGAGATCTGTTGTGCGGACTCCTCCACCGGCTCGATAAAAGCCGCGGCGATCTTCGAGAGAGTCCCACCCCTGGTCAGCAGTCCGACCTGTGCGCCGGCGGTGACCGCGGTGATTCCCGCTGACGTAACTCCCACTTTGAAAGCGTCGTCGGCTGCTTCTTCCTCGGATTTCCCCTCGTCTATCGACTGGTGAAACTGAAGGCCCCCTTCAAGGATACCGCTCAACACGGACGCCGTTCCACCACCACCCACAGCAGCTCCGAGCTTCGTGCCGGTCTGAGCGAGTCCGGCAAGGCCTCCTGCCCCCGCTCCCGCGATCATCGCGGCAGCAGTCGGCGCAATCTTGGCGGTGTTCAGGATCCACCACTTGGGGTTGCCTACGGTCTCCTCAAGGGGTTTGTCCATCACAGATCCCTTGAGCTCCTCGGGAATATTCTCCTCCCCACCTTCGACCCAATCCTGGATGTCCTTAAGGAATCCGGTCGCGGATCGTAACAGAGGTTTGGCGATCGGTGCGAGTAGGCCGGCGGCCTGGAGAACAGTCTGGATCTGCGGAGGCGCAGGGATAGGAATGCCCTCGAGCTGTTCTATCTGAGTGAACCCGGCCTGTGCGGTGCCTGTGCCGGCGAGCGGAATATCGACCACGCCGCTGCCAAGGGCCCTGCCGGTTTGCTTCAGAAGGCCTTCTTCCTCTTCAGGAACAACACCCGCCTGAGTGAAATCCATCTGCCCGATCTCGCCCAAGAGATCCGGCGGTTCGGCTTCCCGCAAGGAAACAGGGGAGACGGCCGTTGTAAAATCCATCTCCCCTATCTCGTCAAGGAGTCTTTTGTTGGACAGGTCTGTATCCTCGGTGGATGTTTTTTTGGATACCCGCGGCATTGACGCCCACTCCTCCTGTTCTCCATCCAGGTTTATCCCGATCCAGAATCTTGATCGCCTGCTCTTTGGTCAACATCACTTTCTGCTTCCCGGCCGTGTCGATTGCCTTTTTGACGGCCTGTTCCTGTTCCGGGGTCAGGGTCTCCGTGACCCCGCCAATGTCTGCTGGCACGGCGGTGGGATCCTCAAGCCCGGTTATGTCCTCGAAGGGAATAAGCTTTCCGTTGCGATCGCTTACCAGGTCGGGTTGGCTGTTCTTGGCGACCACATAAGCATCGTACACGTGCTGGACGGTGAGTTCCCCACCGGCCTGTTGCTGCATATCCATGAACCTCAGAGCAAGTTCGGGGTTGTCTTCAATCTCGTCCCAGGTCAACTTGACGTCCGCAGGTACAAGCACCTTCTTGTTCTTGTCGAGCTTCAGATTGTTGATGGCCACCTGAAACAGTACTTTGTTGGATTTGGCCAGGTCGAAGGGCGTACCAGTGCCTGCAGCCTCTTGCTTGGCTTTGGCAATCTCCATCGCCAGAAGGTTTTTCTTGGTTGTCGATTCAAACGCCTCTCTCTGGGCGACCTTCACCGCGTTGGAAAGCTTTTCTCTGTTAAGTGCCGCCTCATAGTCCCTCTTCATCCGCTCCAGGTCCTCGGGTGTGGGCTCTCTCCCGTGTATGACCGGGAAGGTGTCCAGCCGCATCTGGTACGCCTCGTCGAACTTCTTGTTGTCCTCGCGAACATTGATCTTTTCTATGGCGAGTTCCGCCGCCGCAAACCGCTTATCGTCCTCGAGCGATTTGTGGAGATCTTCTTTCGAGATCTCCTTACCGGTCGTTTCCTTTACAAGCTTCGCCATGAGGTTGACGTATATGTCTGGGAGGGGCCCCTTCAGGGAATCCAGGTTCTTCATCAGGGTGGCCGTCTTCTTGTCCTCCCTCAGCTTCTTCATCTGCTGCTGCTGGACCTGCCCCTTGAGGTACCCGGCCCCGGCAGTAGCTCCGAGCAGAGCCCCCTTCCTTCCCCCCACTGCAGCTCCAGCAGCTGCCCCGAGGGCCGGGGCCAACACTGCCATCCAGTTGATCTCGCCGTCTTTCTGGGCTTTCTCCGGATCGAATGCGGCCTGGTTCTCGTTAAACTTATCTTCTTCCTGACGGAACCTCTTACTCGTGCCAGAGGTGCCGTCTCCAAGCCCCGGAAGACTCGCGCCAGGAGTCGGCGGACGCTGTCCCGGCCTTGGTGGTCCCTGGGGCCCAGGTACCGGAACAGCCGGGGGGGCAGGTGTCGGAACCGGCGGGACGCCCAAGCCAGGGGGGCTCGTCGGGCCCTCTTCGTCTATGCCAAAAGGAAACAGATTACGCACTGCCATCGGTTATTTTCTCCGCGCGAAGTATGGCCAGAATCTCGGCCTTCTGCTTTATCATCTGATCTATAAGAGGTTTCACGATCTTGAGGTCCGGCTTCCCGGACCCGCTCCAGTGCCAGTATATTTTGTCTCCCTGTGCCTTCACGTCGTAGCCGGCCTCGCGGACCTTGTCGAGAAGGCTCGCACCGTACTCGTACTGAGGAAACAGCACCTCCTCCATCGTCCACATCTGCTCCACCACCACCGCTTCGGGAGGGAGGATCACGTTCTGCCCGAGGGTCTGGTAGCACGCTGCGCAGATGAACCCGTGCGGGAACGCCACCATTATCGCCCGACACTCAGGACACTCTGGATGTTTTAAGATTGTTGTCATCTTTCCGTCCCACCTGGCTTGTTCGGATCGCCCGTGGTGTCAGACGTTGGGGGAATAGCTCCTGGTATTTGTGTTAATCCTTCCCATATAGAACCGGCCACGTCTTTTATGCCTCTTCCAATGGCAGAGGCCGCACCTGGTATATTACCCACGGCAGTAAATACGTCCCCGAGAAGACTTGTCCATGCTGAAAGTTCCTGCCCGGATAACCCTGCCTCAATTCCTTCCCTGCCAAACTCCAACTGCTCTGCCCATCGCTTGCTCGTTGCGTTGAACTCCTGCTGAAACTGTGTTTTTGATGTTTCGAATTGGTCTCTCTGCAAACCCGTCACCGCTTCCTCTCGCAGGGGAGGGGTCTCCCAGGTTCCCTTAAAAGGAGCCCCGCGTGGGTGCTCTACAAACACCGGTGGATCTTGGACTATTCGTGTTGTCGGGTTACCCTCGTCATCCATAACGTAACCAGAAAAGTCAGTATCAAATCGCCTTCTGGTTTCCGCCATCTGATCTTCGAACATCCGGGCCGTCTCGTTGATCCTTCTCTCGTCAAGCCCCAACTGCTTCGCTGCTATCGTTGCGGCTCCGGGCGGACTGTATACGTTCACTCCCCCAACCTTCTCGACCCTGGTGGAGACTTCGTACAATTCGTCCATCTCGATTTTGCCGTCCTGGTTCAGGTCGAACTCGGGTTTATAGTACGGGTCTTTTGAGGTGGTGCCTTCTGCCTTCGTCCACTCCTCGTCCGTGAACGATACCGGAGGACTGCCCCCGAACAGTTGCGCCGTCTTCAGGCTGTTGTCGAACAGCGTCTGTCTCTCGTCGGCGGTGGCCTGGTTCTCGAAGTACCCGGTGACGCCTGACTTTCTCATCTCCTCGTCAAATTTCCGTCGCTTCTCTGCCGCTGTATCCTCCTTATCAAACACCCCCGTCAGTTCCGCCTCAGCGAACTTCTCCCTGAAAAGCCTGTCCTTCTCCGCTACCGTGGTCTGGCCCGGCGGGGTGTATACGTTCACGCCTCCGACCTTCTCGATCCTGTTGGCGACTTCGTACAATTCCTCACTCTCAATTTTGCCGTCCTTGTTCAGGTCGAACTCGGGTTTGTAGTACGGGTCTTTTGAGGTGGTGCCTTCTGCCCTCGTCCACTCCTCGTCCGTGAACGATACCGGAGGACTGCCCCCGAAAACCCCGGTGACAAGGGACTTTCTTACAGTCTCGTCGAACGTGCGGCTTGCCTTGGCCTCAGCCAGCGTCTGGCCGGCGAGGGTGTCGACTCCGCCCGTGCCGTTCGCGATCTCCTTAAACTGTAAGTAGTCACTATGCTTGATAATACCGTCTCCGTCGAGGTCGTATTTGCCATCGAACCCGTCCTCTCCAACGGACTTCCCGAACGCGGACTGAAAATCCCCCATCTCGTTCATGCCCATCTGCCTATAGATGCCGGTCAGCTCCGCCTCGGTTATGTTCTGGCCGAACTTCTGCCCTTCCTCCTGGAGCGCCAACCTCCCTCGCTCGATCTCCTGCTTTAACGCCAACTCCTGAGCCTTCAGGGTCTGCTTGTCACCAAGTGTGCCGGTGGCCTCCGCCTCCGCCAGGGCCATCTCCCGAGCAGCGAGAGTGTCTACCGTGACCGCGTTGCCCTGAGCATCGAAGATCGTGTTCCCGTCGGCGTCAGTGAGGGTCATGCTGCCAGAGAGCTGTGCTCTACGCAAAGCCGCATCGTTCCGTTCTCTCTGCTCCGCGAGATCCTGACCCCGTTCTGCGATCGCGATTCGCGCCAACTCATTTACTGTAGTCGTGGTAAACTCGGACTTCCGGTTGTTCAGATTATCGTTAAACTGCCGTATGGTTTCTGCGAGTTGCTTGTCCTCCAACTCTTCACCCGCGTTAAACTGGCGTTTCGCCTCGTTAAACTCCTGCACCGACAGGCCGTGCCGTTGCGCGAACTCCTGAACCCTCGTGCCAGTCTCAATGTCGAACTGCCTCGCGGCTTCAGTCAGCTGTCGCTCCGAAAGACCGTGGGTCCGCGCGAACTCCGAACTCCTTAACCGGACCTCCTCGTCAAACTGCCGGGTCTGCTCGTTAACCTTCTGCTGCTCAAGTCCAGCCGTCGTTCCGAACTCAGACTGGCGCTGGAGGAGTTCTTGGTTGAACTGCTTGATCGATTCCTCAAGCTGCTTGTCCTGTAACTCTTTCCCCTGATTAAACTGACGACGGGCCTCCTCGAACTGCTTGAACGAGAGGCCGTGCTCTGCCGCGAACTCCTGGGCCCTCGTGCCGGTCTCGATGTCGAACTGACGGATCTGCTCCTCCAACTGCCGAGAGGTCACCGTCCGCTTCGTGCCGACACCGTCCGTGCCGAAGATCTCCGCCTCCCGAAGTCCGAGTCCCCGTTCCGCCTGCCGGGCGTTTATGGACTGGCCGACCCCCTGAAGATTGACCTGCTCCGCTGCGAGTTCCGCCTGCTCCGTGCCTCGCTGGACCCCCTGAAGGGCGGAGACGTTCGCCCGTCTCTCGGTTCCGAGTCTTTGGGAGATCTCGGCGTCCAGCTGGTTCAGCTCGTTGATCCTCGCGGACTCAAGTTCCTCGAATCTCCTCTGGGTCTGGCCGGACTGCAACCCCTCGGTGGTTGTACCCGCGGGAGTCAATGCGAACTGCCGACCCAGTGCCTGCCTTCCCTTCTGGAACCGTTGCTCGATCTGGGCGGTTCTCGCAAGCCTCTCCTGCTCAGGATCGAAGTCCAGAGTCAGGGCCTTCGCCCCGATCTTCGCCTCTACCCCGGACCGGGCCTCCCTGCCCAGAGCCTTCGTGGCGTCCGTGACGCCGAAGACATCCTCAGTCGATCTCCGGGGTTCGTCCAGTCTCTTCTTCGTCTTCGGCCCCAGAGGTCCCAGGTTGGTATTTAAAGGCATATTGTCTTCTCCTCTACTCCAGACCCGCGTTTTCGGAGTTTGTCGCTTACAGCTCGCCGGAGGGCCTCTCGGTGAGGTCCTGGTCTATCCTGCGAGTCCTCTCCGGTCAAGATACCGTCGATTCGGGATAAAATCTCGGTGCTCCAGGAGAACTCAGTGCTCCCACCGGCCACTATGTCCCTGTAAACACTCATACTTTGATCTATTTTCTTCACAAGATTTCTGTAGAACACCAGTTTCAACCAGACGATACACGAAGTCAAGAATCCCAACGCGCAGGACACGACGATGAAGTTGTCGATTACATATTCCATAAATCCCCCGACTCATTTTTTCACCGCCGACATCTTGGTTTTGTCCGCGGAGCTCTTCGAAGATCCGAAGAAGTAGTTGAGCACTCCAGCGAATCCGGCCACCAGTGCTCCGATCATGATCAGCAGGATTTGGTTCTCCGTGACCGGCTTGAAGCACATAAGAATCGCGAGGCCCAGAAACCCGAGGATCACGGTCCACGCCATCGCATATAGCTGGCCGTCCCGCTTCCCGGTAGCCTCGACGATCGCGACTTCCCGCATTCTGGCCGACTGAGTATCCGCAAGATGGGCCTTGGCGTCTTCGAGAACGATACGGTCCTGCTCGACGGCCAGTTCCTGGAGCTTGACCCTGTTGTTCGACTCGACGATCTTGAGCTTCGACAGGGCTTCCGGATCGGCCGAGATCTTCTGGATGATATCGTCTTCGTTCTCTTCGTCCGCCCCGAACAACGGACCGAGCATTTGAGAGACGATCCCGCCTGCGGGTCCGGCGACCGCCCCTGCCAGAAGAGGCACCCCCTTCTTCGCCAGGAACGAGCCGAGTTTTTTCAGATTGCCAAGCATCTATGAAAATACTCCCTGGAGCTTATAGACGGTCCTGCCGTTTTCGGCCGTCGCCAACATTCCCTGACGTCGGTCCCTCGCCGGATCGAACGAAATGTGTATCCATCCCCGAGGCGGAAACTCTCTTATAGCTTGGTCGAACGCCGTATTCTTGATGGCCCAATTGAACACCGTTTCGAGTCGATGGTTTGGAAGGATGATATCAGCGGCCCTACCCTCGATGTGCTGAGAGTTTATGCTGCTCCCGATGGCCTTGTTGAGCGCAAGACATCGATATCCGGACGTCACGATGATCGGCCCGAATACCTCCCGTATCGGTTCAAGGACGTTGATGCAGAGATCCCGGAGGTTGTCGATCTCGACTTCGCCAGGCGTGTTGTCTATGCCGTCCCTGTCTGCGGTCTGACTGTGAGTCATCTCCGCAAGGCTGAAATGCTCCGATAGTCTTGTCATTTAAGTTGCTCTGGTGGCTCGACTCCAAACGTGGACATGACCTGATATACTATCGCCAGCAGCCACGCCCCTATACCGACGATCATCGTCTCTATGATAGGGTTGTCCAATACCGCCTGCGGAAACCCGATCGCACGATCCATTTGGAATCCGTAGAACAGATCCAGTATCATGTGTCCTCCGACCCCACCGACCGCGACCTTATGGGCAAACCGAGCATCCCGAAACGATATCGTGCCCCGCGGTTTATACGCGTGCTTTCGGTCAAGGAACGCCTGTATGTCCTGCGTAAAAAGTTCGCAAGCGCGGCATCTGGCATCAGCCTCATCATACCCCAGGTTTTTCACGTGTTGTTTTGGCATCTTTGGCATCTATCACCCCTGGTCCTCTCTTAACCATCACGGCTCTCCAGCCGTATTACCCTCTCTCTGGTATCCCTGATGAGTTCTTCAATTTTCACGAGATGTGTTTCCAGTTTCGTCACATCGGATTCTTTTGCTACCCCAGGATGGAGGCTTCGGCGGTGGTCGCGGATCTCCTCGTGGACCTCTGACTCCAACCACTCAACCATGCCAAACACCACAGACACCACCACGATAACCGCGCCGACCGGAATCATCAGTTGTCTGTTGTCCACCAAAGCACCCATGCCAGGCCCTATTTATTTCTTCTCGGTTTTCTTTTCGGGTTCCGAAGGCGGAGAGTCCGCATCAGCCTTGCCGTTTTCGTCCTGAAGCATCTTTTTTATTTTACTCCAGCTCTTCATCCGTTCATCAAGACGAATGCACGCAGGGTCCTTGCTTGCTGCGATGCCGATAGCCTGCTGAAACTGTTCGTCCACAGCTTTGAGTTCTTTGTCGATGTTCTCTATAGTTGTCATGTTGCCTTCCTATCAGCAATCCACTTTGGAATAGGTTTTGGTGTGTGAGGCAAAGGAATGTCGACTTTTGCCCCAGTGTTCTTTTGTTCTGTTGCGATTGCTATTTCTGCGTCTCTCTGGTCAACAAGTTTTTGCTGTTCAACGTCCCAATCCTGCACGTCCGAAGCAGGCAGATCGTTTGTGTGTATAAATTTCTTACCGGATAGTTTCTCCACTTCTGCTATAGCCCCTGCTATATCTATGTTTGCTTCCTTGCCTATAAAAGCGTTTTTGGAATAATATGACCAGGGCATCTGTATTGACGCATCAGGCTCAAACAGGCTAAAATCGTGAGGGGATAGGGTTGTAGTATTACCCGCTTCATCCCTGACTATCAACTCTTTTGAGCCTGGTCCTCCGTCTGCATATAGTTGAATAGCATCTGCAACATTGCCCGTTGGTGCGGTTCCGTCCGCGATGACTAATGTGTTGGTTGCGCTTGCCCCTGTTGCGGTTGTCCCGATGCCGACATTACTCACTGTTACAGTAAAGACAAGCCCACCACCAGCCCCCAACTGTATCCTTGAGTCTCCCCCATTATATGATGTCTGTATAAGTCCAGCATCAGGATCGGCCGGGCAACCAAAGTATATTGCGCTCACAGAGGTGTTTGGGCTCAACAACGACATCCCCATGTGGCTGTCATCTTCAACCACCAGCACATTCCCATATGCACTGGCCGTAACTTCTCCTGCTGATGCCTGTTTGACGTGAAGGGTACCTTGTGTGCGAGCAAGCCCCATGCCCACAGGTCCAGCAAAGTTTGTCACCTGAGTACCAGTCGGGATTACCATAACATCATTATCAGCATCGTTTTTTATGGTCACGTCATTGGTGCTGCCCTGCCCCGTGAGGACCAAACCCTCCGTGACAGTATAACCCATCGCAGCTTTATCTGCTGCTGCTGTATCTCCTGCTGCATTCAGCGTGGCATCCGTGAAGATGTCCTTCACGGCACCGATGCCACCGTCTGTGTGTATGGAGCCGGTAGTCCCAGACGTTGAGTCCGTGGTGTCATCAACAGAGACAACTGCATCAGCAGTAACGGCCCCCACGAGCCTTGATGTGGTTGCTACCCACAAGGCTTTTGCAATGCCCAGTCCGCCATCAGTATGTATTGATCCAGTAGTGCCTGATGTTGAATCTGTAGTATCGTCTATGCTTAGAATTCCAGAGCCGGTAATGGTCGATGCCGTTAGGGCTGCTGTTGCCCACGTGCCGCCTGCAACCGTAAGGGTGTTGGCGCTATGAGTTACTGTCATGTCGCTGTTGAAGTCAAGCACGGCCCCAGAGGTGTAGAACGTATCGTCTCCTGCGTAAATATCTCCCACTACCCCCAAACCTCCATCTGTATGAATTGATCCCGTAGTCGTGCTGATTGATTCTGTGGTGTCGTCAACAGACAAAACCGCATCAACAGTAACAGCCCCAACAAGCCTTGATGTGGTTGCTACCCACAAGGCTTTTGCAATGCCCAGTCCGCCGTCGGTATGAATCGATCCAGTAGTGCCTGACGAAGTATCAGTTGTGTCATCGATGCTCAGGACACCAGACCCCGTGATCGTCGTCCCCCCGATTGCGGAAAAGGACCCTGCGGCTGCCGCGGTCGCCCCAATGGTCGTGCCGTCAATGGTGCCTCCGTTGATATCCACCGTGGTCACCGTGCCCAAATCCGACCACGTGCCGGTCAACTGGCCCCCGCCATCGAACCGGACGGGCCCTGCATCTACCCACAGCGAATACCCCGCCGTGGTGGCCGTGACGTTGGTGCTGTCCACCGGCGCACCCTGGATGTATACCGACGCAGCGTTCGTCATCGTCAGGGTAGCAGTCGAGTTCGTCCAGGTGGGTATGCCGACGAACAGCGCCGACCCGATTGCTATCGTGCTGGAGGCGTTGTCGAAGTCTGTGGTCTGTGCAGGAATGTGAGCCTGAGATCCTACCGAGGTGATATGTGTGCGTTGCTGGAGGTTGTTGAGAGTAAAGGCCGCTCCGTCTACGTTCGCACCGCCGAGCGAGATGGCGTCCTGTCCTGCGTCAAGGACGAAGAGGTTGGCGTTCCCGTTGCCCTCCATTCGGACGTCGATGTCCTGCGAATCCTCATTAAAAGTTATCTCAGTAGAGCCAAGCGACAATATCTCCCTTGTTGTAGCGTTCTGAATTATCCTGAAGTTTATACTTGAGTCCTCGCTTGATGCCCCCGTATCATCAAAAACTATATCCACCCTGGCAAACGTGGTCTGTGTGCCACCGTCATCGTCACCCAGAAACGGTATCGATATACCATCAGCGTCCGTGGCCGTGCCGGACCCAGGATCAAGGCTGAAGTTCGCGATGGTCTGTAGTCCGCCTCCGCCCACGCTCTGGTTCTCCCACGTCTTCAATCCGGTCACGGTCTGTGCCACGTCCATGCCCATTATCCCGTCCGTGCCGGCCGTGTCGACGTTGTTCTTGTCGATATTCGTGCCCTCGATGAAGTCGACGATGTTCTGGATCTGCTGGCGCACCGGCGTGGAGTCTATGGCTGAAGAAACTCCGGGTACCGGATACCCTGCGACCTTGGTTATAGCAGCCATTTGTTATTGCTCCAAAGGAACGTACTCGAACTGGATTCCCGTCAGCTGGAACGAGTCGCTTCCCGTGAATTGCGCGGACACGGTCTCCGCCACGCGGTTGATGAAGAACGAATCGACAGAGTTGTCGGCGCTCGGCCACATCAGGCCGTCGTCCCATTTCAGCCCCGAGTCCCACGTCATGTTGGTGCCGAACGTGAAAGCGTTCGTTCTCGAGGCGCTCTTGCCTTCGTCAAGGATAAGCGTCAATAAGACGGCCTGAGATCCTGCCGTGTTCCTGTAATGGATCTTTATGAACTTGAAGTCTTTTGACTTTCCCGGCATGCCGAGATCGTTCGGTGTGTATTTTATGGTCCAGTTGATGTCGTTACTGTTGTCCTGAGACCCGTTGTTCCCTGTGTACACGTACCCGTCAGTGGATCCAAGAAAATCGTGCTCTACGTCATAGATCCTGAAGCTGGACGCGAAGTTGATCGCATCGTTCGGCTCGTCAAAAAACACCGCCCCGGTCTCCCAATCGTATACCATTATCCTGTCATGACCGGAGGTCGTTCCTGACGCAGGAAGGAGGGTCCTGACCTGATGATCCTTTTCTCTCACCCACGAGACCGCGTCCTTGATCCGAGCCTGGTTCAGGTCGTTCCACTCCTTCTGCACGTCCCTGGTCACGAGCTGCACCTGGAGTTGGTCCCCCGACGGCACGATGATGTAGGCGCCGTCCTTGGCCACGCACCACGAGAACTCCGGCCTGCTGATGATCGACGACCTCGCCACCGGGGAGAACCCGCGGTACATCTGGTCCCTCAAGAGGCGGAGCTCGATGAAGCCGACTATCATCTCCATCGTGCAGGGATACAGGCCGTCCTCCTTGAACACCAGCAGTCTCCCGAAGTTGTCCGTGCCCCCCACGATCGCGGGGCCCTCGTCGTACACCTCGAACCTGTTTGAGTCCGGGAACACCGTCGGGTCGATCACAAACGTGCGCTCGTCTATATCGCACCACCTGACTCTTGTGGGGAACAACGTGCCGTTCTCCTTCGTGTTCAGGGCAATAAGCAGATTCTGGTGGACCACGAAGTCCTTGGCGTAATCCCCGGACGCCTGTGCGAACGCTATAGACGCCGCCATCACGGCCGCGTTCCCCGATGATCCCTTGGTCCACGGTCTTGAGTTGCCGTCCGTGCCGAAGATGGTGTTGTCTATGAAGGCGTGCCGGACCCGCTGGTCCTTGTCGTTCGCGGTCTCTGCGGTGCCGGTCACGGCTGTCCGGGTCGTGCCGTCATCGGTGTAGATGGCGCTTGCCGCCTGTTCGATCCGGAGGATAGTGCCGTCCGTGAATTTCTCCTCGATCAGGCCGGTCAGGGCAGGAGCGCTGGCGATCTGGGCGGTGTTGAACAGGGTGTATCCGTTCCTCTTCGTGGTCACCCCCTGCTCGTCGATATTGATGTTCGTCAGGATCTCGCAGTCCCCGGGAGAGAGCTTCTCGTGAGGGTAGAAGTAGGACTTCTGCCCCTTAGCCCTGAAGATCGGTGACGTGATGGAGTTTCTGGCTACTCGTGCCGGCATAATATACCTACGTTGCGAGTCCTATATCGACCCCCCTGATAAGGGGCCTGTTCGACGGGCCTCCCTCAAGGGATATGTCCGCGAACACAGCGTTGATGTTTGGCCTTCTCTCGGTCTCTTTGGTGTATTCCAGTATCCGCTCCCTGTACATATCTCTGTATGTCGCTCCGAGTTCCACGTGGCCGAACTTCGGCAGGATCTCCCCTGCCGGGCCGTAAAGCAGGAGGTCCTGATACTCCTCCGGGATCTCCGGCCAGTCCGTGTCGTTCACAAGCGGCATCTTCCGCTCGACCGTGCGGAGGTTGTAAGTGATCACGCCGTCAGGGATGAAGTGGAACTCGACCCATTTGTACGTCGGAGAGGTCTCCCACACAGGGATCACGGCCATCGTGTTCGAGCTCGAGTCCTTGACCGTGATGTTGCTGTCGATCGAGAAACCGCTGTTCGCGGACTTGACCAGCCTCTGGATCCGGGAGTAGGAGTTTGTTGATGTCACCGCGGTCAAGCCGTTGAGGGTCAGCGTCTCTGGGGGAAAAAGGTCGTTGCTGGAGTCGAACCCCGTCACGGTCACGAACCTGTTGCCGTCGTCTCCCGCAGCAGCGGCCACCACAGTGATCGTGCCCGTCGCGGCGGGTTGGCGTTGCACCCCGTAGTCGCCCATTTGGTAGTAGAGGTCAGGATCCCCGCTCTCGGCCGTGTCCGGATACCTGCGGTCGTAATCTCCGGCGGTAATCTCCGTGAGGGCCCGGTCGTTCTCTGGGTCCTCGATATTCATCACCCCGCGCACATACAACGGCAACCCGTAGGTGGACGCGCTTGCCCTGGTTACAAGGGTGAAGTCGTTCCTCTTCTGCATGTCGGAGTTCGTGGCCTGCAACACCCGGAAGTAATACCGGTTGATGGCAGCCTTGACCTGGGTCGAGGGATCTCCGGAATTCTCCGCTCCCGCGTAGAACAGGAGGTTGTCCTGGTGCTGTTTATAGGTCGGCACCTACTGTTCCCCACCCTTTCTTTTGGCTCTCGCGGCCCTGGCCTTCTCCATTTTCTTCAGCATGACCTCTTTGCGGCCGTCCGAATGCGACGACTCCGGGCCCCTCGCCTTGACCTTCATGTCCTCCACGGGCACGTTCTCCACCTGCGTGTCGTCGGTAGGGTCACCGTAAGCCTCCGCAGCGGCCTTCTGCTCGGGAGACAAGTCTATGGACGGTGCCATCTCCTGCTGGAAGACCTCCTTCGCGTTCACGACCGGTTGGCCTCCTTTGGCCTGGATCATACCAAGAAGCCTCTCGAAGAAAGCCTCCTGCTTCGAGAAGGACTTCTCCTCGGCGCGGGCCCTCTGTTGCTCGGCGTGCTCCTGAACCCGTTCCCGGCTCTGAGGCCCGTCCGTGAGGATCACCTCGTGAAGGCGGAACTCCCACTGGATACCCCGGGGAAGAGAGATGCCGAAGTTGTCCTCCTGCATCTGGGCCTGGACCTCCGACAGGATGGACATGTTCTGCTCGTCCACCGCGACAGAGCCTCCGGGAGTGCCGTGAAAGGTCATGATGTATCCCTGATCCTCCGACACCCCCTGCACCTCCGCACCCGATGGATCCACAGAGTTGATGTTCCTGAACCCCGGCTCGAATCCCTCCCGGATGGCGGTGAACTGCTCCACCCACGGGAAGTTCGGGTCGTGCTTGGTGTCGGACCTGCCGTCCGACATTTCGATCTTGATGTAGAAGATCTGCTTCCTGAGCGCGCCAGGCATGACCATTCGTGCGAACTGGTCCGCCTTCCGCTTCGGGTCCTGCACCGCGGTGGCAGAGTCAAGCGCCAGCGCCGTGCCGGAAAGATCCGTTGCCATCGGCATAGAAAACCTCCGAGTAAAGTTAAGGAAGACTGTATCCTGTGATGTTAACCTGGCAGTCGGCCGAGGAAGACGCCACCTTCCCGTTCGCGGCTTCTCCCGGTACGCAGACAACGAGCAATCCGGGGAAGTGGAACGAGAACCCCTCCGCCGAAACGTCGATCTTCGACTCCCACACCACCGTACTGGCTGACTCGATCGTGATGACAGCGTCCGCATCCGTGTGCCCGGAGATGCTGGTCACGAAGAACGCCCTGTTCGCCACCGCTGCCTGAGTGGCCGTTGCGCCGGAGTTCGTGCCGGCAGCCGTAGCGGAAAACGGTCTGTTCGGTACCATGGTTACCTCGCCTCTGAAATGGCCTGGTCCAACGTATCCACCACGCCCTGATCAACTTGCCCCATAGCTTTTTTCAGTAGGGCATTGACTATTTCCTCAGTGGTCAGCTTCTTCGGAGCTGCCTTCTTCACCTTTGTTGCGAAGATCTTTGTCTTGGCCAGTTTACGAACTCCCGTTTTTGACACCGCACACTTCAAGTATGTGCTTCATGCGGTGAGTATATGTATGGTGCTCTCTCACGAATTCGTGTCCTTCTTTTGCAACTTGCTGGGCCTCTTCTGGGTGATCGAGTATCCAATGGGCCTTCTCGATCATCTCGTCCTTACCAGTAAATCCAATAAAGTGCTCACCGTCCACAAAGCCCAGCTCCTGCCAACCATCGACCGTCCTGTTCGTTAACAGAGGAACGCCATAGCTGAGGCATTCGAACCATCTCATCGCAAGATCTCTTCGTATTGATATGTGAAACCCGATCTTCGCTCTACAGTACCGTTTTGCGGTCTCCTCAAAGAACTTTGAGAACGCGAAGTGAGAGTTCGGAAACTCTCCCTCTCCGCCGATAAGCCTGTCGAGATAATCGATCCGGCTGTTTCCCTCCTTGTCATCGTTCAGAAACCCCACGAAGCAACAGTCATAGACGGGCTCTGTCGGAAAACTCGGGTCCAGGTACTCCCTGATTTCATCAGCGTTCGGATCCACGGGAGGATGGCAAGCCAGTGGGAGCCAGTGGACGTTGTCAACTCCGTCCTTCTTCATCTTGTCAACGTCCGGGAGTTGAGCAAGAAACACCGCATCAAACTGCCGTGCCCATTCCAGCCGTTTCGTGTAGCCGAGATGAGTATCGATTAAATAACACGCGCTCGGGGAAGGTGGAAATCCGTCGAGCAGGTCGTCGCGTCCGTCATCTACGAAAATACACAGCGGGTGCTTCGCTTCAATCTCCGCTGGCCTCGAATAACGACTCAGCTTCTTCCCGAACATCCTGACAGCAGCGTCCCTCACCCTCCGTGCGGTTCCGTTATTTCGGACGGTTGAATTATATTGAAACGCCGGCAACTCCTCATGCAGCTCGAACTGCTCTTCGCTCATCTGGTATCCACTCCTCGGTCCTGGTTGACATCCTTCGCACAAGATCGCCCCACGTGGGTGACGCCATAAGGGCGAAGTCGAAGTCCGGCACCTCCATCAGGTGCTCACAGGTGGCCCGGACTCCGTGCCGTCGAACGATCTTGTTGAACATCTCCTCGAGTATTTCAGTGTCGTCACCGGGCCTCGTGCGCCGGTAGGTCTGGTGCCGGTGGTGGTAGAGAAAGCATCTGCGGTCGAGCACGATCTCGTGGCCGGCTTTGCTCATCCTGACCGCCAGCTCAACGTCGTCTGCGGGCGAGATATCCTCTCTTTAAGTCCTGCATTAAACGCGCCCATAGCTTTACGGTTTTCTCCCAGGTGGAGCACACCGATTGCTTCAGAGCATTTATCCACGACCCTATCCACTCTATCTTGGCCTTCATTTTCTTCGTCTCCCTCCACGACCAGTATATCGTAATCATAAGGCGCGTAGTGCAGGAGCGTCTGGATGCACTGATACAACACGATCGAACGGCACGACCTCCCAGCCATCCTCCTCGAGCCCACGGAACAGCGCCTTGCCTATGAATCCCGAAGATCCCGTCACGAGAGCTTTCATACCTTTGTCGCCACCAGTCGTATGGATTGCCAGTTGCCGGACTCCAGGGACTTGACGCTCCAGCCGGCCGTCTTCAGGAGCCGGGGGAGGCTGTCCTCCGTGTAACAGTGTGTGTGAGAACAATCTACGAGCATTGTTGGCATTTCGTTATGGTTCGGCACGATCATGTAGAGTCTGCCGTCAGGCTTCAGGACCCGCTTCCACTCGTCAAGAACAGACACGGGATCCACCACGTGCTCGAACAGGTGCTTTGCGGCTATGTAGTCGACCGAGTGGTCCTGATACGGCAGTTGCTCCGCCTTACCGACCACGTCCGGCTGGGCCCCGGAGAACCTCATGCCACCTACTCCGGTTTTGCCGGGCGTGTTCTGGTCGAGGCCGAAGCATTTCAGGTCCTCCTTCGTCTTCTGGTTCCCGCACCCGAGGTTTACACCAACAGCTCCGTTGCCTTTGTACTTCTCGAGGTGCTTGTCTATCCAGACGTCGTCCGAGGATCCGTGGTCATATGTTTTGAGGTCTTCTTTAAGGTGTCTCCACTTCGCCTGAAACGTCTCGTTCCACGCTTTCAGGCCGTGCTTTCTGATCAGGGCGTTGTTGGTGGCCTCCTGGTGGTCGAGGGAGTCCCAATCGTCACCGAAGAGCCTTCTTCCCGTCTGCTGGCCAAGGTGGTGCAGGTACACGAACCGGTTCACCCGGAGCTTATACCCGGCCTTGAGCATCCTGATGGATATATCGAGGTCGTCCCCGCCGGGAAGACTCTCGTCCCACCCTCCGAGCTCCCTTATGAGCTTCGTGGGGAACACGAGACACATCCCGATCACGAGGGTCGTCTCCACGGCGTGAGGGACGTCGAGGTTCATCAAGGACTGGCATCCTGCCACGAAGTTCGAGCAGGGCGCGACAGCTCCGACACCCTTGTCCTTGAACGTGTCGACAAGCGACCTCCAGAATATCGGCTGCCCCGGCAGGAAGACCGTGTCGTCGTTCAGGCAGCAGTAGTATTTCGTGTCGCAGTCCTTGATCGCGAGGTTGTGGGCTCCCATCCAGCCGAGGTTCTTGCCGGGTCGGAGGACGGTGATCTTGTCCCTCCAGACCTCCTGGAACATATGCTCGATCCTCGGCTCGTTCCCGTTATCCACGACCGTGATCTGGTACGGGTAGTCCGTATACTGGAGCAAAGACCTCGTGCACCAGTAGAGCTGCTGGAGGTTATCCAGCGAGGGTATGACGATAGTCAACAGTGGTTTCAATCTGCTGCCTCCGCTTCCGGGACCGGCGGGATGATCCCCGGAAAGTCGTGCTCGTAAGCTTCCGGGGCGGATCTCCTCTGGAGCCAGTAGGACTCCTCGTTGATCCATCTCGGTGCGTGTTCCCGGTGATAGGTCTTCACGGACGTGTCGACGTATCTCGGGATGCCGTGCTCCATCATGCGGGTGCAGAACATCCAGTCCTCCCCGCAACCCGTGCTCGAGAACCACGGTTGAGGGATCCTCCGAAACACCTCGCAGTCCGTCAGCATCACGCCGGACCCGAAGGCGAGTTCTCCTCCGATGTCCTCCCCGGAGATGAGCTGCTCTCTCGGATAATCAAATACCGGCACACTCGAGTACGAATGCTTGTTGCCGGTCAGGTATCGAACCACCTTGTTAACGTAGTCCCACTCTTCCCTGGTGAAGACGTTCCCGGTGTCCACCTGCAATCCGAAATTTATTTTGATCTTTTCCCATAGTGTCTTGCCGATCTCCAGATCGTGCTGGAGAAACCTCAGTTTTTTAACGATCGTGCTTGCCACCCTCTCAACGGAGGTGTCGTTGTCTGCGATCAGGATCTTGTATATAACCGGGAACACGGGATGCCTCGCTGTGAACGCCAGAGCTGCCACCGCGGGGACCTGGTGCCTCCACAGGCGCAGGAAGGTGGAATACTCGAACTTCATGTCGTCGTCCCACCAGAAGATGTAATCGTACCCGAGCTCCAGGGCCTTTTCCGCGATATGTTCCCGAGCTCTGCCTACAAGAGACGTTCTCGAGAAGTTACACATCGCGAGGTCCAGGACCCCGAGTCTCTGCCAGTCCTCCTCGGTGGGTTCGGCCCGACCCTTATCCCCCCGCGTTTCGTCCAGTGGGGGCAGGTTCGGCAGAAGCTCCATGAACCTCTCGTGGCCAAGCTGCTTCCGCCACAGAGTCCGCTCCCGCAGGGCACCGAAGTAGTTCATCAGGTTGAAGTACAGGGGGAAGGTGCATTCGTCCGGACCGGTATACCACGGCAGGGCGATTACGACTTTGGTTCGTTTGTCTTGGCTTCCAGACATTTTTCCACCAGTTCCATGTTTTGGGTTTCTTCTACCCTGTTTCGAGAGGATATCGCCGACCATATCCTGGGGCGTGTCAGACGTTATACTCTGTCTGTGCGTCCTGTGGAAACCGTTTGCGCGGAGCGTCGGCCATAGTCTATGGTATCCAGCCCCTCTTGATCTTGATCCATTCCCAGAGACTCCCGCTGACGGCGTAATCGAACTTGTGGCCGGCGTGTCTGGCCTGTATGTCCTGGGGCGAGTCGTCCCAGAAGAGATCCTGACAGGGACGGCACCGAAACAGCTTTCTGCTCCCCTCGTAGGGGTTGTAGGGCTTCAAGAAGTAGGAGAGAAGGCGGGGTCGTGCACGGACCCCGCTCTTCTTCCCCAAGATTCTCGGAGTCTCAGGCCTCTCCTGAGCTCCAGTTACGATGTCTGCCCACCACGGCATCTATAGGCACCGCAGGAATACGTGGTCGGTGTAGTTCTGGCCGACGGTCCCCAGGCTATGGAGGGTCGCCGTGACCGTGTCCAGCGCCACCACGGGGCCAAGGAGGCCCTGCAAGGCCCCCGTAGACGCCACTCCTACGGAGTTGGCCGCTGCCGCGGACCCGGGCCCCATGCCCATTCCAGGTCTTGTCGTAACTGATGTCGCGATGCGCATGACCAAAGCTGACTCGTGATACCCGTATACCGCCACTCGGCCGACTTCTCCGTTGGCGATGTCTCCGTCAGCGAGGCCGATGAACCCACCGAGCTGCTGTGCGACCTCTCCACCGACGTTGTTGGCGCGTCCGCCTTCGTTGGTGGATACCGATGCCGTGTTCGCAGACGTGCCGAACTTATGCACCGGTGCGTGAGAGGTCAGAGTCTGGCCGTCCGAGTTGGTGATGTTCACGTACGCCCGCTCGACATCGGTTCTGTTAACAGCCTGAATTTGCATTTAAGTTTCCTCCTTTACGCGTACCGGCATTCGTACCGGTAGGTCTGAACCGTTTTGGAATTCCCGAACACGTGGACAGTCCCGTTGGTGGTGGTGCCCGCGGTGTTCTCGTTGATCCGAACGTGCGCGGAACCAACGCCGTCCTCGTCCTGCACGAAGCAGGAGACGATCCTGATCCCCGTGCCCCCCAAGGCGTAAGCTCTCGGGGTGTCGTCCACTTCGATCGTGCCGGCCAGCAACCATTGGCTCCCAACGGTCACTGGCGACCCGGTGTCTCTGGTGATGTCTCCAGCGGCCATAAGAATCTCCTGGTCTCTTAAGTGATACCCGTGAGTTTACCGCACTTTCGGCGGTTGTTTGAGACGATGTTCCCCATGAAGAGAACCTGAGCGACGAACGAGTCCTGGTTCGCCGGCTTCTGGAACCCGCCCGAGGACAGCGTCAGGTTGGCGTCCTTGTGGACGACCAGGCCAACGTGCCGGGAGTTCAGGAAATACAGCTCACCGGAGGTCGCGTAGTCCGTCCACACGAAATTGGCGTTCTTGTACATGATGTTTTCGTCCGTGAAGCCGAGGTCTCCGGCACCTTTCGCGGAGAACCTCAAGGACGGCGTCATCAGCGCTTCGTAGGTCTCGTAGACCGTCTGTGTGGTGGCCACGAAGTCCGGCCTCGTCGACGCGACACCCTTGCCCTGCGAGCAGTCGTTGTACACGGTCCGCATGTTCGGCAGGAGGTTCACTGCCGCGTTACCGACCGTGGCGGCGACCTGGTTCCTCCACTCCGTGTTGGCAGTCGGAACCGAGGCGTAAGAGGTCGTGCCGGGTGTGGTCTCCAGCATCGCGGCCAGACCGGTCAACTGGTTGTTCGAGGCTCCGGTGCCGTCCGAGAAGACGCCCGTGGCGATGATGTCCATGAGCGACAGGTCGGACTGTTGCTGCTTTGTCTTCACCAGGTCCTGAATCTTCGTTCTGGAACCCTTGTTCTGCCTGAGTTCCCGTCCGGAATACACGATCGAAACCGATCCCTGCTTCCAGACAAAAACTGCGGATGTGAAACCCTCTTGGCCCGTCACATCCAGCAACTGGTGACCTGAGTACCAGTTCGCTGTCGAGTTCTTCCCGTACAAAAGACCCTGCCTCAGCTCGAACCCGCCGTCAAGAATCTTCAAGCGGTTCCCAGAGTGGAACCATGAAAGCACCGGGTGAGCCGTAAACACCTGATCGTGAGTCATGCCCGACTCGAGAATCGCGTCGTGCGTGACGGTCAGCAGGGTCTCGTAGTTCAGGGTCCTGCTGGTAAAGTCTGCCATTTACCTCTTCTCCCGTAAATTCCCCGGATCAGCTTACTCGGCAAGCACGCTCTCGGCGTACCTGAAAGCGCGATCGTAGACCTTGTCAGGGTCGTCCTTGTCCTTCGAGCGTTCGTAGATGACGGGTTTCTTGGAGGCGCCGCCGCCCTTGGAACCGGACACGGTACGCGACCTCCTCGCCCCTTCTACCCTTTTCTGCGTGCTGGTGGAGGATTCCTTCAGGCCCCTCTGGTACCCTTTCTCCTCGGCCCCTTTGACGTCATCTTCGTAGTTCGCGGTCCGGAAGATGTCTCCCCACGTGAGGCCTTTACGGGTGTCGCTGATACGGTCTCTGGTCTCAAGGAGCTTTTCCTTTACCCCATCGGCCAGAGAGTCCTCGTTCAGCGTGCCGTTGTTGCCGGGTTTCACAAGACGGTCCCCGAAGGATGTTATAGCCTTCTGGTTCTCATCCTTGATGAAGAAGGCCTGATCGGCTGCCATGGCCTCAGTCGCTTCCCTCGCTGTACTCGCGTCAAGGTCCGATTGCCTCACAAGACCCTGCTGCCGCGCGTAGTAGTCAAACCCTTTCTCGAACAATTCCCGCTGGTGCGCGGGAACGTCCTCCAGAGGATCCTCCGGTTCCTCCTCGGGTGTGAAAGCCTCCTGTGTGGCAGTCTCTTCCTCCTGCTCTCGGACAGCGCGCACCTCGTCCAGGATGGACTGAAGTTCCGCCTTGTTCCGCTCGAAGCCGGCGGTATCCTGGTTGATACGCACGAAATTGGTCTGAAGATCTCGAACCGATTTCGCCAGATCCGGATTGTTTTCGTCCAAATAACTGAGGGTCGCGTCAATCCCGGTGCCGGAGGTTTCGGATTCCGCAGTTTCCGTGTCGGACTTGTCGGAACCTTCGTCCTCTTCTTCCGTTTCGGAGACCACCTCAGACTCGGTCTCTTCTGCCTTGCTCTCGGCGCTGCCAGTCTCGGCCTCGTCGGGAACTTCCTCGTCCTGGACCTCTTCATCCTCGACCATCGTGAACTTCAACGAATGCTCGGCGATGATGTCGTCCATGGTTTGGGGAGTTTTCCCGCCGGAGGATCCGGCTTTCTCAGTCGCCACTGCTCCGTCTGCCATAAGATTTTCTCCTTCTTTACGCAGCTGCTATGCCTTTATCTACGCTCTGTTTGATTACGGTGTCTATATTTTTACCGGACTTCGGAACAAGATCCGGCAGGTCCGACATCTTCCTCTTCTCCACCGGCCTGTCCGATCCTCTTTCTGTTACGCCTATCTCGAAATCCTGAGCCGCGTCTCTTTCCCGATCCTTCTCCCGTTGCCAGTCGGAGAGCGTCTTCCCCAGCGGTGGCTGTTTTTCCATGCGGTTGGCGAGCGAGGACTCCTCGTAATCCCTCGCGCCCCCAACCTTGTCCCCGGACTCCTGGATGCCGTGCGCGGCATAGATCTGGGCCTGCTCCCGTCGTCCGTGGATATCCATATCCAGCGCCTCGTGATAGAACGGATCGAAGGGTTGGTAGCCGAACGCAGCCTCGAACGGGAACAGACGCACCATCTGCGTGTTGCACAGCGGACACGTTTGGGGTTTATCAAGGTCAGACAGCATTATGACCCGCTCCTCAGTCGTATCACAGGTCTTGCATTGGAGATCGTATGCGGGCATCAGGGGGTTCTCCTGTGCTTTCTCTTCACGCGTTTTCGGACCACAAACTTGGCTGCCTCGGGGAGCTTCCTGCCGCTGTCAGCCTTCATGAACTCTCGACCGACATGCTTCGGGATGCCGAGGGTGCTGTTCCCCCCTGCGGCGGCTCCCATGGCTTTGCGCTGTTTCTCTGTGGTCGGAGGCATTTATCTCTTCTTCTTGACGGCGTCCAGGATGGCTCCCGGAACCCGATTCGGCTTTGGCCCCGAGATCACTCCCGCCATAATGTTTCCGCCACCGGTGCCCAGAAGGGTGTTGAGGTTGTCCCTCGCGCCTGACAGGATCTTCATCACCTCCGGGTGCTTCTTCATCTTCTTCTGGTCGATGACGCCCATCTCCTGGATCCTGTTATTGAGGGAAAGGGCGTCCTGGAGGAAGAACCTGCGCTCCTGGTCTTTATCCTCGTTGTGGCTGGACCCTCCGCTCATATGCTTTACGTGAACCGGCATTAAAAACCTCCTTACTTCTTCACGGAAGAATGCATACTTGCCTTAAGCAACTTTCTTCTCTGTCGATTCCACTCTTGCTCTATC
>Ga0208553_1000096_pt1 | contig 37145 bp, 53 predicted proteins | sample 6_EtaG_FD_184079 | JGI IMG/M metagenome (GOLD analysis project Ga0208553, IMG submission 184079) | Marine viral communities from the Subarctic Pacific Ocean - 6_ETSP_OMZ_AT15160 metaG (SPAdes) (version 2) | ecosystem: Environmental > Aquatic > Marine > Oceanic | place: Pacific Ocean | collected...
CATCGATCCCCAGCGCGGCCAGCACCGAGCGCAAGACGTCATTTTCGTCCGCCGATAACCCCACCCACCAGCCACCACCGACCCCAGGCGCCCCTACCGCCTGGGGTCGGTCCGCGCCTGGACACCGACCCCGAACCACCAGCCCTCCCCGAAGGGTTACCGAAGCCCGTCGCCAGCCCTGGCACCCCGACCCCCTCCCCTTTTCCCCCACGTTTCCGAGCCGAGCCCAGCCGGGAAGGTCGAGCGCGGCCGGCTGGACGTCACCCAGGAGCGGCCCCGGGCACGCCCGCCGGCGCCGAGATCCGTTCCTGGGAACGATCCCACGAACCGGACCGGGGACCCCCAGCCCCCCTCCGCCTCCCGTTGGGATAAGTATTATTGTTCTATTCCCGGTGCGTGCAACGATATTACTTGGTGGGGGGTGCCTGTACTTCGGCAGGGGATGCGGGTGTGGGGTATCCGCGCTGTATGCTTCGGTACCTGGTACCGTAGTGGGGGTGGGGGGGTGCGCTTGAGGCGCACCCCCCCACCCCCACAATACCGTAGGGTTTGTCCCACTATTTCTTTTGGGACGTTCCAGGCAGGTGTATGGAGGTGCGTGGTGGCACAGAACGGTGGCGGTCGAGGCTGGAAGACGGATGAGGATTCGGGTGTGCAGACGATGCCGGATCGGTGGCGGTTGCTTCTGGATTGGGTGTTGGCGGGGCCGGAGCGTACACCGCCGACTCAGAAGGAGTGGGCGGCTGAGAATGGGATGCATGAGGATTCGATTCGTCGGATTAAGCGGGATGTGCGTTTTGTGCGTGAGTGGGACCGCCGGGCTGCTGAACTGAATGTTCATCCTGAGCGTACTCAGACGGTGATCGACGCGCTGTATGGTGCTGCCGCCGGGGGCGATGTGAAGGCCGCTTCGCTGTACCTTCAGTATGTCGAGAAGTTCACTCCGAAGCGTCGTGTGATTGTCGATGATGAGCGTGATGCTGCTGGTTTGTCGGATGCCGAGTTGGCTGACGAGTTGGAGTCTTTGGTGGCCGAGTTTCGGGATGTGCCGGTGTCTGATGGGGATTGATGTTGTTTCTCAGCATGGGCCGAATCCGCAGTCGAGGACGGCTGACAGGTCTGTGTCGTTGCCTGATGCGCGGGAGACTGCTGCGGAGATGATGGGGGGTGTGACGAGTATCAGGTTGCAGCGTCTGCGTGCCCGTCATGCTGATTTGCTAAAAAAGTACGAGGCACGCCTGATAGATACTTCTGCGCCGTATGACCAGGCGTTGGAGCAGGTAGTTGACGAGTTGAATGAGATTGAGGCGGAGATTCGGGAGTTGGATCCGCCTGATGATCCTCCGCCGCCGCCTCTGGTTCAGGCTTGGGATTTGGATGATCCGGCGCAGCGTAAGGCGGCGATTGAGAAGTGGGGTGGCCGGCATTTGGATCCGGTGCCTGATCTTCCGCCTGGTACGTCTGCGATGGCAGCGGTTGGTGGTTTTGATCCTGCAGCGTTCGAGTTGCAGGCAGGAGCGGCAGCAAATGATATACCGTGGGATGCGTTCGGTGAAAACGAGCGATGGGAAGCACTGGGGAGAACTCAAGAAGCACAGGATCTTTTCGATGAGGGCAAGATTTCTGCTGAGGAGTTGGAGCGTCGGAGAGAGTTGTCCGACGAAGAAATAGACAGAATGTATGATGATTGGCGCAGGGAGGACGCCCAAGAGCGCAAGGCACAGTGGGAAGATCCGCGTCCACATTCTGACGACGAGTTTTCCCATGAGTCGCGTGCCGTAAACCTGCCGTCGGGTCTGCCGGGGTTTCAGCCGGCTGCGGCGTTGCCGCAGCCGGGCGGGTATCAGGGTGCGCCACCGTCGGTGGAGTCGATGTTGACAGCCATGTCGGGTGAGCCACCCAGGACGGGGCGGGCGCATCCTGAGCGCCCGCCGGCACCGTATGAGCCTGTGCCTGAGATTCCTGACGAAGATCGGGAACGTGGCAAGGAGGAGATCGAGAAGATCCGTAAGGAGCATAATCTCTATGAGGGGATGGATCCCGAGTTGCTTCGTGACATTCTTTTGGCTGCCGGTATCGGGGCGGGTGCTGCCGCATTTGGTGGCGGAGGGATGATGGGTGGCTTCGGTAGTGGTGTCGGGGCGTTCCGGTGATCTCCCCGGGCCGCAAGCGTATGCTTGCTGATTTGCGGGCCGAGCGGTCGGCGGAGCGCGCTAAGGTACGTCGTGAAGTGTTCGAGATGCATTCGAAGGGATTGCCGTGTTGGGTGGGAAAGTGTTGCCAGGAGATGAGGACCAGGTCTGGCGTGAAGAAGCGTTTGGGGAACGACCTGTTCTAGGCCCGTGGGGGGATCCGTTTCATGGGCCTGGTGCCGATGAGTCGTTGGAATGTGGTTTGGAGAATCCCGAATCATGCGACGCGTGCCAGTAGTTCATGTTGTCGCGATCGTAGGGATCGCTGTCGGGGTCTTTGCGTGCGCTATGATTGTGCTTGCTGCGGGAAGGCTCTTGCAGGATCTGTTCCGACTCTAGGGAGGCGTTGTGGGCCGTTCGTTTGACAAGTGGATGACAGAGGGCATTAATCGGGGGTTTTGTGGGCCGCCGGTGTGTGTGTTGCATGATGGCATTCCGACTACCGAGGAGGAGGATGCTGCTTTGTGGGAAGGGGAGGAACCGTGTCATCATGTGGTTCGTATGTATCCCGATGCAGAGGTCAGGTTCGAAGTTGAGAAAAACCATCCTCCGTCGATTTGGCGTAACACCTGGACTCCGAAGCGTCTGGTGGATATACCCGAGTTGAGAGATGCGGTTGAGGACTGAGTGTCGCGGTTGACGGAACTCCGCCAGGAGGCGGAGTGGCGACGCTGCGTGAGGGACGAATCGTACTTTCTGCGAAAGTATTGGAACATCGCCCATCCTGCCTACGGCAGGATCCTGTTTGATCTGAGGGCTGCTCAGACTTTTGCTTTGGGGCATTGGGGCGACAACCGTTATTCTTTGACGTTGAAGGCCCGCCAGATCGGGTGGACGACCCTGGTGGCGGCTCACCAGTTCTGGTTGGCGTTTTTTCATGCAGATCAGAACATCATTGATTTGTCTCGCACGGAGCGTGAGGCGGTGTTGTTGTTGCGTAAGACGAAGTACGGGTTTTCTCATTTGCCGTTGTGGATGGTGGATCGTGGCCCGAAGTCTCTGGTCGAGCATCAGCAGCGTATGCTTTTCGACAACGGGTCGCAGGTTACGTCGATGCCGTCGGCGTCTGATCCTGCGCGTGGCGAGTCCGCCACGCTGATCGTTGTCGACGAGTGGGCGTTTCTGCCGAACCCGGAGGAGGCGTGGGCGTCGATTGAACCGGTTGCGGATGTGGGTGGCCGCATCATTGGTTTGTCGACCGCGAATGGTTCCGGCAACTTTTTTCATAATCTGTGGGTTGGCGCTTCGGCGTCGAACAACAAGTTTGCTCCAATGTTTTTTCCGTGGTCTGCGACGGAGGATCGGGACGAATCGTGGTATGAGGAAAAGCGTCAGTCGATGTTGCCGTGGCAGTTGGCTCAGGAGTATCCGACGACACCGGAGGAAGCGTTTGTCCGGTCGGGTAACCCGGTGTTCGATTTGGATGTCCTGGATGCTTTGGCGGCGGGTTGCCGTCGAGGCCAGGTCGGGTATCTGCATTCTGTGATGCCGAGGGTTATGGAGTTCAGAACATGAATCTTGAAGTTTGGTCGCCGCCGGATTCGATGCACGGCTATGTGATGGGTGTTGACACGGCGGAGGGTTTGGGTCACGGCGACTATTCGTGTATCCAGGTGTTGGATTTGAATACAGGGGAGCAGGCTGCTATCTGGCATGGGCATATTGCTCCTGACGAGTTGGCGGCCGAGGTTTTCAATATCGGATTGTGGTATCGGGATGCGTTGTGTTGCGTCGAGTCGAACAATCATGGTTTGACGACGATCACGGTGTTGCGCCAGTTGGGGTATCCGCGCTTGTTTCGGAAGCGTACGTTGAACAGTGTGACAAACCGGGTGACGCAGGAGTATGGTTGGAAGACGACGCGTACGTCGAAGCCGTTGATGATCGATGATTTGGCGACGGCGTTGAAGAACGACGAGTTGGGGTTGAGGGATCGGAATACTTTGGCGGAGTTGCGGACTTTCACCCGCAACGAGAAGGGTTCGATGTCGGGTTCGCCGTTCGATGATCGGGTGATGGCGTTGGCGTTGGCGAATCAGATGCGAAAGTTTGCGTATGCTCCCGAGTACGTCGAGAAGGTCGACGACTATTGGACGATCGACTGGTGGAAGCGTCTGGCGTTGAGTGAGGATACGTCGGATGACCCGTTTCGGATCGGTCAGCATTCTGTCCGTGGGACACGTTGAACGAACTAATAGGCATGCTCGTTTCCTCCGAGAGGTAGTTATGGCAAAGAACTTTGTTTCGCACACCAATGGCACTGAGACAATCGACGGTCCCACAGGCAAGAACAACAAGATGAAGCGTGGGTCCAGTGTGTCTGCGAACCCGATTTGGGAGCCTGGTAGCCCCAACTCGCCCAAGCAGCGGTTCAGTAGCCCGAAGTTGAACAACCAGACTGGCGGTTACGGCCAGGTTTCTGTGCGTAGCACGCCGTTTAACCAGCATGGAAAGACCGGCAAGGTTGAACCGGCAAGCCCGCAGCCGAAGTTGCGCGGCAGCAACGCCAAGTAATGGCGATCCTCCCCAGGGAGGCGTCTTACGAGCAGTTTTGTGTCTACGTTGTGGATCTCAAGGGTCCGAAGACTCAACAGGAGATGGATGAACTGTGGGAGTGGCGGCAGAAACTCTTGGGCATCAGAGTTGATACGGGACGCGGTGCGCGAGGGGTCTTTCCCTCTGATGAGCAGCATCTCACACGGGCGGAACGCGGCCGTAAAGCCGAACAGGAAGCGTTATCGCAGGGGCGCAGCATTGAGAGGTTGCCCGACAAGGCGTACTTCTGATGGGTAACAAGACCAGGGCGGAACTGCATGAGCAGTATACGCGGCGTCTGGAGCGTACCCGTAGGTGGCGGGAGGAACAGGGGTACGACCGTACCTGGTGGCGTCTGATCGACCTGTATCGGGGTAAGCATTGGGCTGAAACGACGCGTAGCCGTTCTGATCTGATCGCTGTCAACCTGGCTTTCAGCACGATCAATGTGATCGCTCCTTCGGTGGCGGTGAACCATCCGAAGGTTGTGGTGTCTGCGAATGATGAGGGCAACTCTGATCGTGCCGCATTTGTGGAGGCTGTCGTCAACCATTTGTGGCGGCATCACGATTTCCGTAAGCCGTTCCGGCGTGCCGTGAAGGATTTCCTGATTTTCGGACACGGTTGGGTGAAGACCGGTTGGAAGTTCCTGGAGCAGGAGACTTCTTTGGCTGAGGCTGAACGGGATCTGCTGATGCAGCAGGCCCGCATGGAGGTCGACGAGTTCGCTGTCGAGTCCCCCGATTTGGCTGCGTCGTTGCCGACGGATGACGAGATTAACGCCAATCTGCCGGAAACGGCGATGATGGTGATTGAGGATCAGCCGTTCGTGGAGCGGATTTCACCGTTCGACATATTTGTTGATCCTGAGGCGACCTGCATGGATGATGCCAGGTGGATCGCTCAGAAGATTGTGCGACCGTTGGAGGAGGCTCAGAAGGATCAACGGTACAAGCCGTCGGTTCGGAAGCGTCTGGATGCGGATGCCGGCGTGAACCTCCAGTATGTTTCTCAGTACGAGAACGAGCGTGAGCGCGTTCTCGACGAGGACAGGGTCACTATCTGGGAGTTCTACGACATTGCGGATAACACGATGTCTGTGTTTTCTGAGAACAGCGATGGTTTCCTGGTTGATCCGGTGCCGATGCCGTATGCGTACGGGCAGCCGTTTGTGATGATTCGGAACTATGACATTCCTGATCTGTTCTATCCGATGGGTGATCTGGAATCGATCGAGTCTCTGCAACTGGAGTTGGATAAGACTCGTTCCCAGTTGATGAATGACAGGAAGCGGTACGCCCGCAAGTACCTGTACCATGAGCGATCGTTTGGGCCGGCAGGGCGTGAAGCCCTGGAATCTGATGAGGATGGCCGTCTGGTTCCGGTTTTGGATGAGAACAAGCCTTTGTCGGATGTTGTGATCCCGATGCCGCAGACACCGATTTCTCCAGAGATCTACAACTATTCGAACATCATCGAGAATGACATCAATACGGTGTCTGGCGTATCGGAGTATGCCAGGGGGGCGATGCCGGAGATTACGCGTACGGCTACTGAGGCCAGCATTATTGCTGATGCACAGAATGCGCGGGCTGCCGACAAGTTGGCGATCATCGAGATTTCGATTTCGGAGATTGCCCGACGGGTGATCCAGTTGATGCAGCAGTTCATGACTGGCGATCAGATGGCCCGTGTGTCGATGAAGGGCGGCGAATCCCTGTGGGTTCCGTATAGCCGTGACGATATTTTGGGTGAATACGATTTCGCCGTCGAGGCTGGTTCGACTCAGCCGATGAATGACACGATTCGTAAGCAGCAGGCTGTATCCTTGTTGAATGCGATTGCGCCGCTGGTGGGAACGGTCATAGATCCGGCGGCTCTTGCGATTCATGTGCTGGAGGAAGGTTTCGGCATCAAGGATCCGCAGAAGTTCATTATGGAACAGCAGCCGCCTCCGCCTCCTGGGGAAGTTCCGATGGAGGAAGAAGCGGCTCTGGCCGGCGGCCCCCTGCCGCCAGGGGGGCCACCCGTGCCTGAACCTCCCCCAGGCGCCGGTGTGCCCCCCGTTTTCGCACCTACGGGCGGTGTGCCGCCCGAGTTGATGGCTCAACTGGAGGGCCAGATGGGCTTGGAGTTGCCTTCTTTGGGTTGACCTGGGACAGACGTTGTTGTGTATTAGGAGCAACTACGGACTCCACGGGCTAGTGCCCACAAAACATAGAAGGAACGGAACCCATCGAGATGGACACTCCAGAATCTTCCAACGAGGTAGCGACGGAACCTGCCGGCTCGACATACACCGTGAAGGTGGATGGCGCAGAGTCGGAGGTCAGCCTAAGCGAACTTCAACAGGGATACCAGCGACAGGCGGATTACACCCGTAAGACGCAGGAGTTGGCATCCGAACGTCAGCGTTTGGAGCAGGCCGAAGCAATAGTTTCGGCTCTGGAAGCGGACCCCGAGGGTGCGCTTACTGCGTTGTCATCAGCGTTCGGCATTGCGGATAATCGGTCGACTTCTTCCACGGATGAGTGGGAGGATGAACCGGATCCGACAGAGGAACGCATCGCTTCTTTGGAAGCGACGATGGCTCAACAGGCGAGGGCGTCGAGACAGCAGGCGTTGGAAACAGAAGTTTCTACTCTCCAATCGAAATACGGCGACTTTGATGCGGATGCTCTTTACAGGCACGCATTGGCGAACCGTATCCCGAACCTGGAGGCAGCGTACGCTCACATGAACTTCGGATCTTTGGCGACTTATGCGGGAAAACTGCATGAGGAGCGGGAGATAACCGAAACCAAGCGGAACACCAAGGTGGAAACGGGAACTTCTCGACAGGCTGGTGTAGTAACCAGCACGGCAGCGGAAAAACCGATGTCGATTCGTGAAGCGTTTGCCAACGCCAAGAAAGAACACGGCACCTAGACCCAAGGGGTAAAGAATCATGGCGGCTGGTAACAGCAACTTTGACGAGATTCTTTCCACCACGCTCAAGAACTACGTCCCGAAACTCACTGATAACATTTTCAGTGCGCGGCCGTTGTTCTACGCTTTGACGAACGGTCAGACGATTCGTCGAATCAGTGGTGGTGCGAAGATCGTCGTCCCGCTTATTTACGGGACCAACTCAACGGCTGGTTCGTACTCAGGTACGGACACTATTTCCACGACGGCGCAGACGGGCATTAGCGCGGCTGAGTATTCGTGGAAGCAGTACGCGGCCACAGTCACGATCAACGGTATGGAGGAAGCCAAGAACAACGGCGAAGCCCAGATCATTGATCTTCTGGAAGGCAAGATCTTCCAGACCCAGGAAACCATTATCGAGAACATGAACACCATGTTCTTCGGCAACGGTACCGGCAACAGCAGCAAGGACTGGTTGGGGCTTTCGGCTCTGGTTGGTTCTACGGGTTCTCCCGGTGGCATCGACGCCACCGATTCGGATAACTCCTGGTGGCGGTCAGCGGTAACGAACCAGGGTTCGGCCGCTATTACTGTTGCCTCGATGGCGACCCTCTACAACAACTGTTCGGTCGGCAACGACCAGCCCACGATCATCATTTCGGGACAGAACCAGTACGAGGCTTACGAGGCTCTACTGGTCGGTCAGATCCGTTACACGGACACCGACATGGCTGACAAGGGTTTCCAGAACCTGTTGTTCAAGGGCGCACCGATGACTTTCGACGGCACTCTCGCCGGCGAAGGCAAACTCTACATGCTGAACACCAAATACATCCAGTTGGTGGCTCACAGCGACGTTTGGTTCAAGCCAACGCCGTTCGTGCGTCCCACCAACCAGGACGCGGTGTTCTCGCAGTTGCTTTGCTACGGCGAGTTGACCACAAGCAACCGCGCCCGCCAGGGCTACATGTACGGCATCACGCCGGCCTAGTAGTACCCGATGGGACGAGGATTCGCAGACGCATACAAAGTCGGGGTTCGACCGTATGGTCAACCTTCTGGCGACCATTACCGGGAAAGCACTCCGCGGCCTCAAACCGTGGGGCCATCCCGCAATGTTCATCAGATCGCCCCGATCGCAGACCCGAACCTTGTTCCGGCGGCACCCAAGTGCAGCGCGCTGACCCGCAGCGGGGATCCCTGTAAGGGGCATCCTCCTGCGGGCAGCGACCTGTGCGTCTTTCATAGGGAGTAGCCGTGGACATTTCGACCATGCGGTCGTATGTCCGCTCTGTGGTGGACATCGATTCCACCGATATTTCCGACGATACCCTCAACCGTTTCCTGGGCGAAGGCTACGATGTCATCGTCTATTCGGAGAAGCGGTGGCCGTTCTTTGAGGTGTCGACCACGTTCGACACGGTAGCGTCGCAGAAGGACTATACGCTGGCGGTGATCGGCGCATCCGTGACGGGTGGTTTGCGTGAACTTGCCGCTCTCCGCACCGATGACCACGTTGCGACCTATGTGGGCCGCGACGAAGGCGATGTAGTCTATCCGTTGAATGTGACAGGCCAGGGGTCGCCCTGGTGGTGGTCATTTTGGGGTGACACGGTTCGCCTGTACCCTACGCCCACAAGCGCGGAAACGATCAATGTGCGCGGATACAAGAACCCGACTACTTTCGGGGCTGGCGTATCCGATGCTACGGAACCGTCCGATCTACCCGATCCGTTCCATATCGTGGTAGCGACGTATGGGATTGCCCGTGCTTACGAGCAGCAGGAAGATCCCACGATGGCGACCCAGTATTTCCAGATTTTCAATCAGGAACTCGACAATCTGAAAGCACGCTACGACGACATGCCGGCGCCTCAGCCCGTGTTGTTGAACAGTCGCAGCGCCTCACGGTGGCGTTCCCAGGTCATCCTCCCAAACCGTATGCGCTATTCGTGGGAGTAACCGGTGGCTACGCGTAGTCAGTTCAAGTTAGAAACCCTCGAATCGTTCACCGGTGGACTGAACCTTCGTACCGACCAGTTCAACCTGGAAGACAACGAATCACCGGATCTTCTCAATGTTCTCGTAGATCCCCGTGGGGGGATCAGAATGCGCGACGGCGTCGACCGTCGCAACACGACGGCTCTGAGCGCCGACGTAAAGGGCATTTGGGCGCTCCACACGGATAGCGGCACCAATCACCTGATGGTCAACTACGGGACCAAGGTCGCCTATTCGACTACGGCGAACTTCACGGATCTGACCGGAATCACGGCCCGCACCGACGGATCCAGGGTTTACGGGATGACCATGAACAATGTTGCCTACGGCGTGTCATACGACAAGGTGTCATTCAAGTGGGATGGATCGTCTGCCGCCGACCTGGGTACGACTCTGGATGGTTCAGCCGGCAACTTCCCCCAGGCCCAGTACGTTGCGTTCTGGAACAACTTCGCGTGGGCCGCGTACACCTACGAATCAGCCACCGGTTACAAGTACCGGGTACGGTGGTCGAACGCCAACGATCCTGAGAAGTGGACGGCGACAGACTACGTCGACATCGACAAGGGCGAACACGGCGACTACATCACCGGCCTGTGCCCGATGGGTGATCGACTCCTGATATTCAAGTCGAACAGCGTCTACGCCATTTTCGGATTCGATTCGGATTCATTCCAGGTGGTCACGTTGACCGACAGCGTCGGATCTGTGCCGCTGTCACAACCCATTTCCACCCCTTACGGGGTGTTTTTCTGGTATGCCGACCAGGGCGTCTTCGCCTACAACAAGGAAAACTTTTCGTGGGTGTTCGACAAGATCGCTCCGGCGATCACTGATGGCCGCATCTCGTTCACCTCGAATCCGCAACTAGCGTGGGGTAACCAGAAAGCGTACGTCAGTGTCGATTGGACAGAGGAAGGTACGACGACTCGACGGACGTTCATTTATGATCCGACTTTGGGACCAACGGGTGCCTGGGTGCTGACCGACATTGACGCCGGCCCACTGTACGCCTACCGGCCTCCCAACTCGTCACCGACCGTATTCGCTGGTTGTGTGGCGAATACGGGCGTTGTCGTCGATGTCGAGGATGAACAGAACCGCACCAGCGACAGGTACGCCAGTTCCACGGAAACCCACATTTCTTCCCATTTCTTCACGACCTGGATGACGGGAAGGAACCCGATCGTGAAGAAACGGTGGGGTCGACCTCGAATGGTTACTTCAGCCGAATCGACGATTACGCTCCCTGTCGACATCTACAAGGACTACGACAAGTCGGCTCAGACGACATCTTTCGATGTCGCTGTTGCCGGCAAGACTTCCACATCCAGGTGGGACACCGCCAAGTGGGATGACAGCGACGACAGTTCCGATTATGTGGCTAAGTGGGATGCGATTGCTCGTTCGTTGACTGCGGATGTCATCAATCTGCCGACTTTGGGAACAGCCAAGAGCATCAGTTTGAAGGTGAGTGGGCCAACGTCGGATAATCATTGGGAAGTCAATGCATTGGCTTTCACCTATACTCCCAGGAGACTCAGGTAAATGGCGACACTTGCCGTCACAAACGACTTCTCAGCAGGAACAACGATTGTTGCTGCCGACATGAACCAGAACTTCACGGATATTGAAACATTTGTGAACTCGTCGCCTGGGCTTGTTCAGAACACCCTGGTCGACGCCAAGGGGGACATCCTCGCTGGTTCGGCCGATAATACGCTGGTTCGCGTCGGTGTCGGGGCGAATGGGACGTTCCTGGTAGCGGATTCCAGCGCAACCCCAGGGGTTGCGTGGGTGACCACGGCTGTGGACGACAACATCATCGCAAACCAAGTTTTCTCATAGAGGAAAGGCACAATGGCAACGTATTCAAAAGAGTTTCTGTCGGGCAGCACCAACGGCAAGAACATTTCCATCACCTCGACTACGGCGGGATCGCCTGTAACGATCCATACCGTCGGTTCGGGTACTTCCAACAGGGACGAGATTTGGGTGTACGCCTGCAACACTTCCGCTTCAGCGGTCGTGTTGACCGTCCAGTTTGGTGGCACGACCGATCAGGACGACTACATCGAGTTGGAACTGGCAGCCGATTCGGGGATGACGTTGATCGTTCCTGGGTTCCTGCTGGACAACAGCCTGATTGTGAAGGCGCACGCTGCGTCGGCGAACGTCATCAACGTCAACGGTTTCGTAAACCGTATTACTGCCTAGCAGATGTTCCGCCAGGACCGCACCAACCCGTCCACCGCTGTTTCCAACTGGAAGGGGCGGCATGACACCGCTAAGGGGTGGCCTTCGACGGCTGTCTCTACTTGGCTAAACGGTGGCCTGCACGAATCGTGGTTTGCGGGGTCCGCTTCTGGCGGAACCGAATCCACCTCAGGCGGCTACAAGCGTCACATCTTCACCTCGTCTGGCACCCTCACCGTGTCGGCAGGTTCAGGGCTGGTTGAAGTCCTCGTCGTCGCAGGCGGCGGTGCAGGTGCGAACCGTGGCGGTGGCGGTGGCGGTGCAGGCGGGTATCGGATAACTGCGAGCGACGGCCTTGCTTTCGGATCTGTTAACTCAGGAACAGGCTCCTACACGATCACGGTCGGTGCTGGCGGTGCTGCCGCTACAGGATCGGTTGTACAGGGCAACAACGGTGTCGCCTCGTCCGCCGCTTTGGAAAGCACCATCGCGTCTACGGGCGGGGGCGGTGGCGGTACGGGCGACTCTGGCAGCAACCTTGACGGTCGGGATGGCGGTTCGGGCGGCGGCGGTGCCAAGAATGTGGAGAAGGGATCAGATCCAGGTAGTGGTAACGCTGGCGGCTATGACCCCGTGGAGGGTTACGACGGTGGTGCCAACCCCGATGGCGGCGCCGACAATGGCGCTGGCGGCGGTGGAGCATCCGAAGCGGCAGCCTCCGCTGCTGGTGGGTCTGCTGGTGGCGACGGTCTAGCCAACGACTACAGCGGCTCGTCTGTCACCTATGCGGGTGGCGGCGGCGGCGGCCTAGAGGCGACAGGTACGCCCCATGCTGGCGGCGCTGGCGGCGGCGGTGCAGGCGGCGACGGCAGCAATGATCCTGCTGGTGCTGGTACTGCGGGTACGGCAAACACGGGCGGCGGTGGCGGCGGTGGCGGTGTCGGACTCTCGGGTTCTAACATGTACGGGGCAGCGGGCGGCAGCGGAATCGTCATCGTCCGCTACCCAGCGTAGGAGTAACGATGGCTCATTTTGCAGAAGTCCTAGACGGCATCGTGACGCGCGTTCTCGTCGTCCCCGACGAGGAGGAGGGCCGTGGGCAGGAATACATGGCCGTCGACCTCGGACTCGGTGGCATCTGGGTCCAGACCTCGTACAACACGCGCGGCAACGTCCACTACGGATCGGACGGTGAACCTGACGGCGGCACGCCTGTCGGATACAACTATGCCGCCACGGGTTTCACCTACGACGCTGCCCTCGGGGCGTTCCGTGCCCCTCAACCGTGGCCGTCATGGCTGCTGGACACAGATACCCAACTGTGGGAGGCACCTGTTGCTGTGCCTGATGATGGTGTCACCTACTGCTGGGACGAGGACACGGTTTCGTGGATTGAGCGATGAACACACCCACCGACATCCGACAGGTAAAGATCCCGACCATAGCGGTCGGCCTCATCCTGTCCGTGGCGGTGATCGCTGGAACGATCACATGGTCGTCTGCCCGCACGGTGGCCCGCATCGACCGTCTTGAGGAATCTGTTGAAGCGATTGAAGATTCGATGGATATGCACGCTTATGCGCGAGTGGAAGATGTTTCGGAAGACATTCGGGATTTAGAAACACGGCTGGCTGCGATGGAGGAACTGTGTAACCGCGTTGACACTATGGAGGAACTTGTCGCAGGGATCGCCACATCGGTGAGTGCACTGTTGATGGAGGCAGAGCAGGAGTGGTGGTCTGATGCCGACGGTTGAGTATAAGCCGACTCACCGGTTTGTTGGGCCGAACGCTACATCTATTGAGTACGAACTTCGCAAGATTCAAGAAAAACTGGACAACTTGGAGGCGCGTGTAGCGGCTCTGGAGTCTCCGTAGGAGAAACATGGGTATTAGGAGATCAGCAGCAGAATACGGATCTACCGTGGGTGATGAACAGTTGGCGGTAGCCGGAACTGCCGTGTCGCTTGCTTCGGTTCCTGCCACGGCGGTAGCGGCGATGGTGACTAACGGAGCCGAACCCATCAGGGTTCGGTGGGGAACGCCGACGGCCAGCGTGGGCCATTACATCAATCCTTACAGCGTGTTGGACTTGTACCAGGACGATTTGACGGATGTGAAGTTTATTCGGGTGTCGTCGAGTAGCACTATCGATGTCACTTACTTCGGCTAGGAGAGAAGATGCCTTCGCGTATTACTCAACGAATCGATCAAGTCCCCACGGGGGACATTACTGCTGTGACTGCTGGTGTTGCAATCAACGGGGGCGGTACGAGCGGTGCGGTTGTAATAAATGTAACGGTCGAGAACGACGATCTTGTGATTGCCGGCCAGGTCTATAGTTAGCGGGACAGAAGGAACCTATTGTTATGGCGAATACACCAGGAAACGCTCCACCCTCAGTGAACCAGTTGGATGCGTTCATGCAGGCTCGATCGCCGTCGGCGGAGATCGGAAAGTTCAATCAGGATCCGCAGGCTGCCGCTGTGATGCAGTGGTTGGCGACACCGGAGGCGCAGGAGTTTTTGCGCCGGATCGTGATGGAGCAGGGTTTGATGGGTCAGGGGCCGCCTCCTGGCGCACCTGGTCCTGGTGGTCCTGGTCCTGGTGGTCCTCCTGGGATGCCAAGCCCTGGTGGCCCTCCCGGCGGTCCCGGCCCTGGTGGTCCTGGTCCTGGTGGCCCTCCTGGTCCTTCTGGGGGCGGTCAAGGTCGACCCCCACGGGGTTTGCCGACACCTATAATCGCACCGGGGATGGGTCCATCGCCGGCACCGGGCGTGCCGGGTGGCGAACGGGATCTGTCAGATCCAGCATCTTTCGGCCCGCAGGGCGGTCATCCGTTGGCCGGTGTAGGCGGCGCTCTTGGTGGTCCTCGACCGGTGTTTGATCCACGGACAGGCATGCAGTTGCATGTCGACCCGAACACGGTGCGGGGCGCTGGACGACAGTCGTCTGGCCCTGGTCGTGCTGCCGCCATCCAGGCTCTGATAGCAGAGCAGGCTGCTGGCGGCAGAGTCGGTCGCTGACCTTTCACGGTGGCGATTGACTTCAACGTCACGAACCGCTCCAAGGAGTCGGTTGGGCCTCTGACGCCGGCTGGCGTCCAGGGTCGCGCTGCTGGCGCTATTTCGCCGTCCCCGTTGGGGAATGTTCCGAAGTATGCGTCGGTTGCCAAGAGTGGCCGTGATCTGCGTCGCCGTTTGTCGGGGTTGCAGCATCAGCGTGAGGGGTATGGCCGGCAGCGGGCGATGGGTTTGGATGACATGAGTCGCCGGTTTGGGGATCTGCGTCGGCAGATCCCCGGTCAGTTCAATCAGCGCGGCATGTTGGATTCGGGCCAGTTTCAGCGGGGGTTGGGTCGGACGTATACGGATGAGTTGCGTCAGGCTGGCCGCTACGAGATGGGTGTGCAGGGTGCGTTGGACCAGTTGGCTGCTCAACAGTGGGAGGCGGAGCAGGCGTACGCTGGGCAGCGTTTGGGTGGCGTTATGGATGATGCGTCGCGTCGGGCTGTGATGGCTACACGGATCAGGGGCGCCTGATGCCTGGTCCTCGCAGTCGGGGCGGTCGGATGGCTCCGTCTGTACGCAGTCCTAGCGGCATTATTACGAATGCTGCGACCGTCAAACCGGGTGGCGGCAATAGCGAGTTAGACGCCATGATGGGTTCTTATGGCGGTGGCAACGCCGCTGTGGCTCAACCCGGTTGGGCAGAACAGAGTTTGGCTACCGGTTCGATACCAACCCCCGCCGTGAATCAAGTTCGACGAGGTCGACAAGCCTCTAGTCGGGCTGCTGCTCCGACACCGGCAAGGATCGCGAGTCCGATGGCGCAGGCACCTGCGCCCGTTGCGTCCCGTCCCGATCCTGGCGCTTTGGCAGCCGCCAGGTATAAAGCAGCGTGGATGGCGCCTGCTGTAGATCGTCCTGCACCGGGGGTGCTGGAGGCAGCGAGGTATGACAGGGCGGCAGAGGTTTATGCCGATCCGGTTACGGGTGCGCCGACGCCGGCGTATGAAAAGGCGCAGGCTGCTCCGACGTTTGGTTCACCAGGCGCTATGGGTGGTGAACCTGTAGACGCGTTGACAGCATTTTTGAATCAGGTCGAGTCTGATGATTGGAAGAACTTTGTAGCAAACAATGCTCCTGCTGCTCCTGCTCCTACTGCTCCGACTTCGACATTGGGTGTCCCCATCGAAGACGCATACACCGACATGTTCACCGATTTGCGGGAGGACGCTGAAACGGCGTTTGATACGTCGGAGGACTATTTCACTACAGAAGGCGACGCGACAACCGGTTTCTACGATACGGGCGCTGATCTGTCAGGCCAGTATTTCGATGATCGCGGTACCGCTGCGGAAGACTATTTCGGCGGGACGCGGGACGACGCCCTTGAATATCTGACGGGCCGGGAGGGCCGTGAACAGCAGCAGATCCTGGACATGGCGGATATGCGTCGGGGAAATGTCAACCAGCAGTACCAGCACATGATCGATGCGTTGAACGCCGAGCAGGCGCGTCGAGGCGGCGTGTACGACCAGTTGGAAACTCAACGTGGCGCAAGGTTGAATGACTACGAGGCGCAGTTGTTGAGCCAGATGGAGGGTCTGGAGGGGCAGCGTCTGACCCAGGAGCAGGCGATGATAGACGCTACGAGCGGCCGCTATACGGGCGCTCAGGGTGGTTTGGATCAGCGCCGGTTGGATGCGGAGGCTGCCCTGCGGGAGCAGGGCATTAGTCCGGAGGCGTATACGACGGCGGTTGGTGCGGAGACTGCGGGGCTGTTGGGGTCGCAGGCTCTTTCGTCGCAGGATCTGCAGGGCAGGTTGGCGTCGATTGCGGCGTCGGAGGCTACGGATCGTTCGTTGGGGGCGACGGGGTTGTTCCAGGATGCCCGTGCCGCTTTGGCGGATGAGTTGTTTGGTGGCCGTGCGAACCTTGCGGAGGATATTGCTGGTCGGCGCACGGGTCTGGGTTTGCAGAGCATGCAGGCGTTGGGTGGCATCAATACGGGCGAGTTGGGGTCGCAGCATACGTTGGCGAACGAGATCGCTCAGGGGCGCTTTGGAGCCAACCAGGCGTACAGCACGGGGATGTATAACACTGGCGAGCAGATTGCTGCCGGGAGGTTTGAGGGTTCTGAGGCGGCCCGTACGGGGGCGTTTGGTGCGGGTCAGGCGCAGCGTGCCGGCATCTATGGGGCACAGCAGACGTATAACACCGAGATATCGCGGATCAATGAGGCGGAGGCGTCGGGGCAGATTTCGAGGGCGGAGGCTGCCCAGGCGAAGGCTGAGGCTGAGGCGAACGCTGCTCAGGCTAGGGCTGCGGAGTCAGCCCAGTTTGCGACGATCGATATGCAGATGGGTTTGACGCCGGGTACGGCTGAGGCGATGGCGGCGGGCGGCTTGTTGGGCGATTTGTACGGCGATTTGATGGGTGAGGCGGAAGCCAACGAGTACGAGAACATGATGCCGTGGACGCCTACGGGTGGCAGCGAGACTTACTTTGTGGATCCTGAGATTGCTATGAGGGCGGAGATTGATGCTGCTCAGAGTAGTCCGGTGGGGTTCTATCCGGTGAATATCAACGGGCAGATGGTGCCTATGCCGATTACCGGTTGGGGAGATGTTGAGGCGTCGCAGGAGTACGAGGCACGGAGGTAGTCGTGCCGTCCCGCGAAGATATTCTGGCGAACATTACGACTGGGCCTGGCCGGCCGAGCCGTAAGGACATTCTCGCCAACATGACTACGGGCGTTGACAGCCCGTTGATTAGCCTGGTGAAGGGTCCAAAGGACGCTCCGCAGCGTACGCCTGTGACGACAAGCCAGTTGGTGCCGCGGGCGGAGCCGGTGATAATACCGGAAGCGCCGGAGCCGGAACCGGGACCGTTCGAGTTCGCTGGCCCGTTGGGGAAGTTCATTGATCTGATCGATACGCCGCGTGCGGCGATCGTGTCGACGATCAAAGAGGTCGGGGATCTGTTCACGGGGGAGGGGTTTTCGCCTGTTGATTGGTGGAAGCAGACTGAGGACAACCTGTTCATGCAGGATGTGATGCGTGACTGGGGGGTGGATCTTCCTGGCCCGTTGGACATGGTGGTGGGGTTGGGGTTCGACATCGCGTTTGATCCGATCACCTATATGACTGGTGGTATTGGGGCTGCCGGCCGTGCGGGGATGAGTGCCAACAAGTTGATAGATGTGATGTCGAAAGGTGCTGCCTGGTATGACGACATCGCTAAGGCTGGCGGTAAGGCTGGGGTGACGCAGGCGCAGGCTGTTCACAAGTCGAAGGTGTTGAAGGACGGTGTTACGGCTGTCGGCAGGTCGAATGCGATGCATTCGGCTGGCCGGGAGGCGTTGCAGGAGGTTGGTCTGCTGGGTCAGATGGGGTTGTTTGTTCCGACGACGGGGCGTTTGGGGCGGGGGGTGCGTCTGGACAAGGTGTTGGACAAGGCGACCAGGGGCGGGATGACGGCTCGTCGTGCCCGGCAGGCGTCGAAGTTGCCGTACATCGGGGATCTGGCTCGACCGGTCGCAGGGAAGGCTGTGGATGATGCTGCTGAGGCGGTTGCCAGGTTTGGCCGTGAAGGACTGGAGGATGCTGCTGCGGCGGAAGCAAAGATCATTAGCCGGATGAAAGACATCTCCAAGGGCGTCGACCTGGGTGATGTTCCTGACGATTTCTACACGGCGGCGGCACGGATAGCGTCGAGGATGCCGGTCGAAGCATTCAAGTTGCCTGGTTTCACCGGGAAAGTGTTGACAGGTGTCGTCCCACAGTTCGGGAAGGTGAAGGGGAATCTGTTCAGCACGAAGACTGCGGAAACGATCGACAGGTCGTTCAACACGAAGTCGAGCATCAAGCAGGGGTTGCGTAGCAAGGATTACAAGACGGTCCTGGAAGCGAACCGGGTGATGGTGAGCAACAGTGCGGGGTGGGCTGCACGCAACCGGTTCATGGATCTCATGTCGAAGGATGCGTTGGCTCTGCGACGCAGGGCGCGACGGTTGGGGTTGGATCCTGAAACGGTCGACGACATGTTGAAAACACAGTTCTATCTGACTGATTCGTTGGGCGCCCAGGTTCTGGAGGAGGGCTTACCGGTCATCAATCCGAAGTTCCGGCAGAAGTTTGGTTCTGTCATGAGTCGGGCTGGTGACAGTGCAATATCGGATTTTTGGACTCAGGGCCGCAAGTGGATGGATGATGCTCTGATTCGAGCGAACATGTTCGGTGGGACCCAGTGGTTGGCTGCGAGCGCCGACGAGTTGTGGGTGATGCGTCGGGCGCTGGAGCAGGTGTATGACCCGACGATGCCGCGTGCGTTGATTCCTGGCGGCGAGTTCAGGGGTGTCCCGTTGGTGAACCAGATGGATGATCCGGCGAGGCGTACGATTGACGAGCAGATCAGGGCGATAGCGGATACAGAGTTTGGCGACGGGGCGCGTGAACTGTTCGATACGAACATCTGGAAGTCTATGGATGTGTATTTGAGCAAGATCGGGGAGGGGGTGCGTCGAGCGAAGATCATGAACTTGTTGGAGGAGGGGGGCATTGCGTTCAAGGATCCGTTGACTTGGATCAAGGGGCAGAAGGATGCCGCTCATAGCGCATTGAAGGGGCTTTACGGCAACAGGGGGGACGCGTTCGACGAGGTGTTCAAGGGTATCGAGCGTGGCCTGGATGTGGAGCAGGTCAAGGCGATGCGGATGGCTATTGCGAAGCAGCAGGGGGCGTCTGAGGTTGGGGCGCAGACGGCTGCGTGGGTCGCTGAGGTCGAGATTCTTGAAGCGAAACTGGTTGACATACAGGCCCAGTTGATGGAGGTGATGCGGGGTGTGAGCAGTAGGGCGCAGAAGTCGCGGGAGGCGCTGTACGACTTTATGACGCCTTTGTTGGAGGAAGCGTCGCTGGTCGGGTACCGGTGGAAACAGTTGCAGGCGATCAGCAGCATGTTGGCGCAGCAGCGGACTGCGGCGACGAGAACGATCGTTGACGACAAGTTGTTGGACGACTTGATTGAAAAGTTCGGCGATGTCGAAGCGCAGATGCGGCACCTGGTGGAGGAAGCGAAGTCGCTTGCCGAGGTGTCTGACAATGTGGAGGCGATGAAGGTTCTGCTCGATGAGTTGCAGGTGCCGTTGAACGAGTTGGATCAGCAGGGATTGTTGGATGCGTTTCCTAAGGATTTGAAGATGCGGGAGTGGTTAGGGGAGGTGTTTGAGTTTCGAACAATAACGGAAAGGGATCCCAAGGGTCTTTGGAACAGGAAAAGAGTCGTTAAACCTGGGTTTGATGTACGCCAGGTGTACGACGATGATCGCCTGTTCCCTGATATTGGCAGCATCTACCGGGATTACAACGGGATCGATGTGGCGAAACTGCCGCGGTGGATGCGGGAGGCTGACAATAGTTGGCAGGAGGTGTCTGCTGCGTATGAGGGGGCTTTGGATCGGGGGCATGGTTACGGGACGGTGTTGACTGAGTGGCAGCAGCGTCAGGCGTTGGCTGGCGGTGTGTTGTTGTCTCAGGATTCGCCGTTTGTGCGGGTTGAGGCGACGTTGCGGGATGGTGTGTGGGCGAGGAATGTTTCTGGTGGCGCTGAGGTGGCTGAGGGTGAGCCGTTGAGGTGGTCGAAGGGGCCGTCTGAGGAGGTGTTTGGTGCTTCACGGCGGGGGCGGGAGCCGAAGTTTTCGATCCCGTCGGAGGAAGAACTACTAACCAAGTACCGCAGCGTCACGAATGTTGATGAAGCGACAGGTATGACGTTGGAGGAACGCCAGGCGTTGCGCCGCCGGGAGTGGAAGGAGTGGACTGACGCCGGCAAGCATGTCGGATCCAAACCGCGCACGACGATGCCTGGGGAGACTGCAATGTCGGTGCAGGTCGTCGATGGCGAACGCATTATTGACGTTTGGACGATTGAACCGCATGGCAGCGTACAGACGTTTGAGGAGTTCGGCAAGCAGGTCACTAAGTGGGTTCGTGACGGCTGGGTTGTTTCGGCGAATGGTGTACCGGTGCGTGATGTCGGCGTCGGTGGTGGGGTGGTCAAGACCTTGAAGGAAGCGAAGGAGGTGGCGCAGGCGGAGGCGACGAAGCGTTCGGGTAGGTCGGCTGCTGATCGTATGGCGGAGATCCGTGGCACCGGGCGCGAGGTTGACCGTCAGATGGAGGCATACCCGTATCGCACGTTAGAGAACGAAGCGAGCGGAGTTGCGCTGAACACGCCTCGCGGGCTTCGGGTCACTGAGGTTAGAGACTGGCTGGTGAAGGCTAAGAGGCGAGGGAGTATTAGTGGTCGTGGACCTGCATACGGGTATATGCGTGATGGTAAGCCGGTTCAGAACTGGAGTCAGGTCGCCCAGGATTTGGGCGAGGACGCTGAGCAGTTTTTGATATTTGGCGCTGACCCTAGGGGCGGCTATGCCGGGATCGGCCGTCTGGGTGCTTCGAAGGAGGAGGTGCTGGCGTATGTGCGGGGCCGCTACCCGGAGGGTGCGATTGGTTCGGGTCGGCCGTTGTCGTGGCCTGACTCGAAGCCGTGGGATGCGGCGGCGCAGGAGAAGTACGCAAAGAAGTTGAAGAAGTATTTGGATGACTTGCATAAGGATCTTGGCGGGATCGAAGATGTTAAGAATGCTGCGACTACTAAAGGGGAGGCGGTTACGCCGTCTGTCCGTGAGGTAGCAGCGGAGGCGGTCACGCCTCCGGCAGCGGGAGCCCTGAATGAGCCGGCCAAGACGTTCGCGATGCCTGCGGCTATACGGGAGTGGTTCGACTCAGCGGTGGACTTTCCCGGCATAACGGTGACTAGTAAGGGCGTTCGTTTTACGCCGACCGATCTGGAGGAACTCGAAGCCCTTTTGGATTTGTGGGAGTTGGACACAGGGGCCGACTTTTTCCTGGAGCGGCTGGGTCGGGACTACGACATCGGCAACCGCCGCACGGAGCCGACGTACCGCACCGACAAGAACGCTAAGGGTGTTGCGTACGGGGAGAACTCTGACGAAGCGAAGATAGAGAAGGCGTTGAAGGCGTTCCGGGACCACTGGGAGCCGGTGGCCGCCAAGCATCGCAAGTCTATCCGTGAGGTGGCTGCGGAGGCGGTTACACCGCCTGCGGTGGTGAATCGGTTAGACGAGATCGGGGAGCAACTAGCCGTAGCCAAACAGGGTCTGAGTGAGATGAGCCCCGACCGTGAGCGTGCGTTGCTCGCGGAGCGTGACGCACTGATAGCGGAACTGGAGGAACTGGAGGGGGCTGCGGAGGCGGTTACGCCGCCGCCGGCAGCGGCCGGAGCCACACTCCGACCTGGTGTGAAGGGCGCCAAAGGGGAGTGCTGGCAATGTTCCTGGGGGAAGGGAAACAAGATGATCCGGAGTATGCAGGAGGGTGGCATTTCAGCGGAGGACGCCGCTGGGCGTGTTGAACTGGTACACGGGAACATCCCGGCAATGTTGGACGGCCCACATGCGTGGATCGAATACGAGCGCGGCTTCAAGCGTGAAATATACGTTCTTGACGACACCGTAGGACTCAATATTCCGAAGGACGAATACTACGCGACGACGGGCGCAGAGCCTGTGCATCGTTTCAGGGCGATGCCTGAGGAGGGCGAGTATATCTTCGACGCCGATCTGTTCTACGGTCCGCCAGCGGATGCGGCGTTGACGCCAGGGTATGTGTCTCCGCGTGCGGTGGCTGCGGAGGCGGTTACGCCTCCGCCAGCAGCAGCACCTACACCTCCGCCGGCTGCGGCGGCTACGGCGGATGTGGGCACACGCATCAATCCTGATGCGGTTGATCCCGATGGTGCTTTGCGAAGGTCGTTGGGGATACCCACTGATCGGCCGCTGTATGGGCCGGAGATGGCTCAACTGCAAGACTTGGTCAATGCGGATGCTGCTTTGAAGGCTGCCCGCGGTACGGGTCGTGGGATTGTGACGGATCCAACGCCAACTTTGCCGGCTGCGGCGGCTACCAGGGCGCCGGATCCGTCGGGAATGTACGGCCCGAAGGGCGCCCCCAAGTTCGAGCAGGTGATCGTGCGTACGCCTTTCGGTGATTTCCGGTTGCGGTTCACGGGGAAGCGGACCGGTCAGAAGGTGAAGATTCTGGATGCTCCGGCGGCGTTGGCGGCTTCGCCGGCAAAGACGGGGCCGGCGGTGCCGGGAACACGGGCGCCGTTGGGGCCGGGTGTCGAGTTCAAGAACTATGCGGCGGCGGAGAGCAGGATCGACGAGTGGGCGCAGGAGGTCTTTGAGAAGCGTTGGACCGGTGTCGACGTTGGCCCTGAGGAAGCATTCCCGACCGATTTTGCCCAGGGTGCGGTGGGGCGTTTGTTGGCGGATCCTGCCCGGCAGGGTGGGGTGCGGCAGGCGTTGGCGACGTTGACGGGTCGGACTGAAACGACGGCGTTCCCTGCTACCGGGTTGGAGGGTTTGTCATGGTTGGATCAGCCGATGTGGGAGTTCCCGTTGGATCAGAGAATGGCGATGACGGAAACGGAGCGTCGCCTTCTGACCGAATCGGAGCGTTTGACGCACCTGGCGTACGCTTCGGAGCATTACAGGGAGGCTGAGGCGGCGATGGCGGCCGGGTTGACGTTGGAAGCGGAGATCGCGACGATGCAGGGGCGGATAAGGCAACTGGCTTCCCAAACAAAAGCCATCCAGACGGTGTACGATGCCGCTGCCCCGGCTGCGGCGGCGGCTGGAAGGGCGAAGAACGAGGTGTGGCCGGCGGATGTGGCGGAGTTGTTCGATGGGACTCGTTCTGAGATAGACGACTTCCAGGAGGCGTTGCGTAAGTTCAACGCGACCCGCACCAGGAACCTGTTCAATGAAACATTGACGCAGCAGACGGCGGCACAGTGGGGGCCGAATACGAGCAACCCGAAGTGGTCGAGGGGTTGGATAGCGCCGTTGTCGGAAGACGGAGGCGAAGCGCCGCTGTTCGAGATGTTGAACGCGTTGTTCAAGACGAGTTCATCGACCGGCGATTTCCACGGGTTCTTGAAGTGGTACGACAAGTTCCTGAACTATTGGAAGGCGCAGGCGGTGTCGACGCCGGGGTTCGTTATCCGTAACGGTCTGGGTGGTTCATGGTTGTCGTACGCGTTTGGTTTGATGGAGTTGGGTTCGACGAACAAGTTCGCCGGGGTGTTCCTCAAGGCGTCGAAGTTGGGTGAAGGCAACGCCGTCAAGGGTGTCGACGAGATGATTAAAGCACTTGGGGTAAGCAAGAAGAAGTCGGTGGGGGTCGGGTTTGGTTCCCGTGTCGACATCAACGAGTTGCGTACTATCCGTCGTGTTCTCGACAGCGGCATCGTCGGTGGCGGCCAGGTCATCACTGAGGTTGACAGGAATGTTGCTATGAGGCTTGTCAGGGAGTCTCGTAACCCGCTCACCAACCAGCCGATCGATGTGGTGTTCAACCCGGCTTCAGCGGAGTTCGCTCCGTTCCGGTTTATCCGGTCGGCGAACGAGCAGATGGAAACGGTGTTGCGTGGCGCTCTGGCGTTCGATGTGTTGCAGAAGGGTGGTTCGATCGGGGATGCTGCCGGCCAGGTCTACAAGTTCCATTTCAACTATGCGGATTTGACGGGCACGGAACGGAAGATGCGGCGTGTCATCCCGTTCTGGACCTGGCAGAAGAACGTGGTGCCGATTCTGGTGGAGAGCCTGGGGAAGCATCCGTATGCGTGGGGCCGGTTGCAGCAGGTGAAGGGCAATCTGGAACTCCAGTCGAAGGAGGAGGGGGTGGTGCCGGATTATTTCCTGGAGAACATGGCGATCCGGTTGCCGTGGAAGATCAACGACTACCAGTCGTATTGGATTCCTGATCTGCCGTTCCGTGATCTGAACCGTCTGATGAAGGAGCCGGGTTCGATCACGCGGGTGTTCGCTGAGTCGGCTGCGCCGCCGGTGAAGGTGCCGTTGGAGATTTGGGCGGGGAAGCAGTTCTTCGCTGACCTGCCGTTCAGCGGCAGGTATCAGCAGGTTCCTCCGGTGTACGCCAAGTTCCCGTTCCTGATGAAGGCTTTGGGTTTGGCTGGGAAAGCCAAGAAGGACAGGAAGGGGGAGTATAAGATGCGGGACCAGGATCTCTACATGTTGGATAGTTGGATGCCGTTCTTGTCTAGGTTCCGTAGGTTGTTGCCGAATGAGAGCCGCTATTCGCGGCGGGTGGCGTCGACTGTGGTGTCGACGGTGTTCGGCACGCAGGTGCGGATCAATGATCCGCATGAGAAGCGCAACCAGATTCTTCGGAATGATCGTGCGTTCGAGGAGAAGATGCGTGATCTGATCGATATTGAGATGAGGGTTCGATGAAGCCGTTGTCGGAAACGCGGGGGGTTGTGTCGCGGGTCGAGTGGGGGGCGCGTGGCCCGGCGAAGCCGTTTCGTGCGTTGTCTCCTGGCCGGGTGAAGGGCGTGGTGTTGCATCACAGCGGCGTGAAGGATGGCCCGTCGGGGGTTGCGGCGGTGAAGGCGTTCGAGTCGTATCACATGGATACCCGCAAGTGGGATGCGATCGCCTACAACTGGCTGGTGGATTCGTCTGGTGCGGTGTTCGAGGGGCGTGGTCCTGGTGTGCGTGGTGCTGCTACGAAGGGGTGGAATGCCCGTTCGGAGTCGGTGTGCTATACGGGGTGGGGGTATGATCGGGTGCCGGATGCGGCGTTGAAGTCGATTGTGGCTGTCATTGATGATGTGCAGTTGCGGTATGGGGGTTCGTTGTGGGTGCGGGGGCATCGGGATGTGTCGTCGTCGACCTGTCCTGGTAGGTGGTTGCATGACTGGTTGACGGATGGTGCCCGTGTGGATCAGGGGCCGCCTTCCGACATCGACTGGGCGGGGATTGTGGCCTATCTGACGGCCCTTGGGGGCCGTGTGGCGGCTTCCCCCCTGTCGTGGCGTCGGCGGAGCCGTGGAGAGGCTGTACGGGCCGCTCAGAGCCGTTTGAGGGACCGTGGGTACGACCCTGGTCCCGTGGACGGGATCTATGGTAGGCGTACAGCCGGCGCTGTGAAAAGATTCGAGAAGGCTATGGGCTTCCTGAAGCCCAACGGCGTCCTCGACGGCAACACCTGGACGGCACTGTTCTTCGTATAGAGGGACACCCCACCCATCTAATAGGAGGTACCCACATGCCGAAGGGCAAAGGTTACGGAACATTCGAGAAGACGTTCGGATCGCAGGACGAGCAGCCCTACGACTCGACATCGAGCGAGAACATGCACGCCATGAGCGGCAAGGCGAAGAAGGACGCTGCGTATCTCCGCAAGACCAAGTTGGGGAACGCCGCCCACGGTGGCCGTCCCTTCGGAAAGTGAGCGACCGACATGCGTGACGGCAAGACCCCCAAGGCCGTGAAGGCCGACCAGGTGCTGGTCACCTCGGTGAAGACCGGCGGCGGCATCGGTTCCGTCGGTTCACCCTCAAAGAGCGGCGCCCGTAAAGCCTTGTACGACTGATGCCGGGCAAGAAGAAGCCTCGCCGCCCAAGGTACTGACATGCCCCTCAAGCAGGGGTCCAGCCAGGACGTAATCGGTCACAACATCGGTAAGTTGATTACCGAAGGGTATCCCCGTGACCAGGCTGCCGCTATCGCCTACGATAAGGCAAACAAGTCGAGAGGGAAAAAATGAGAAACATGCTAGAGAGAGCAGCGTGGACCTTTTGCCAGGGATTCCTGGGAGTGTTCCTGGTCAGCGACCTGTCCACAGGTCGCGGTGCGATCGTAGCCGGCGTCGCCAGCGCCCTGTCCGTCGTCAAGACGTACGCTCAAGACAAGACCGCGTAATGGACGACCTCGATGCCAAGTGGGGGGACTTCATGGCATCCAGCGGCGTTCAACTAGAAGAAGACATCCTGCAATCCCTACAGGAAAGCCGCCACATCCTCGACATCGAGGACGGCACCCACGCTTCCTGGTACGACAGCCGCCTCGGGACGCTGCTGGTGTTCCAACACGACGAAGCACTCAGCATGATCGGTGCGTGGCACGACGCAGACGGCGGCGACCTGATCGCCCTGTCCCGCGTACTCAGGTGGGTGGGCGGCTTCATGGACATGCTGGAACAGTGCCTGATGCTCTACGATTCGTTCGACGACGAATAGACGCCAAGGCGGCGCTGAACCAGCACCGAATCCGCTAACTCGTCTTGAAGTTTCCGAACGATCCGGTCGCGTCTACGCGCCAACGTCGTCTTCGGGACATCCAGGACACGGCCAACGAAACGCAAACTGAGTTTCACCGTCGTCAACATCAGAAAGATCCACCGTTCTTCCTCGGTGAGGGAATCCAACGCGTCGGCCAGGATCTCCCGTAACTCGTCCTGTTCCTGAATGCTTTCCTGCGGTTCGTCGAACGGGGCGACACGCAGCAACGCGTCGTAAACAGTTTGCGGCCTATGGTGATGCCAATGCCGGCCCGTTGAATGATCCGATGCCGGCCCCAACAGGGAATCCAACAGGTATGGGTCTGCTGTCCATGCTCCCCGCTCCGCCCTACTCAACAGCCGGCTGATTCAGAAACTGCTCCCCGATGACCCTGGTGTTCTCCGGGTCGTAATGCGCGGGATCGCCCTTCTCCCACGCCTCGTCGTAGTCGATCCAACCCAGGATGTCGACGACACGGAACTCCGGCGGCACAGGCTGCACCACCCACAGCACCAGCCCCCGTTCCAACTGGCGTCGGCGTACAGCCGCGTTGGTGCTGGTCCGCACCCGACGCACCTCGATGTTGTGGCCCACATCCGGCAGATGCTTGTAGTTCTTATGCTCCGACTTGTGCCACACATGCCCAGGCCAATACTGGTTCGTGATCTTCGCCACCGCCAGTTCCCCCACGCAGGCCGCAGCCTGCGCTGTACGGTTGTCCTCCATGCGGTTCTTGTCGTAATGGGTGGCGTCACGCTTACCCCAGTTCGCGACGAAGCGGCGCGCCCCGATACTCAAGGCGTGTTCGTACTCCCACGGGTCCAGTTCAACCTGCATCACTTCTTCTTTCCAATCAGACGATGCACCTGCCGGTCATCGTCGTAGGCGTGACCGTTCAAAGCGTCCTCGACGAGTTTCAGATAGTTGGAAACGTCGCCTCGCAGCGACGACTGCTCCATCTCCATCGGAGTCAACGTGATCGTTATGCGATCCTTCGAGAAGGCGCACGCCAGAGACACGGCGCCCTCGAACTTCGGTCCCTTGTACGCATCAGCGATCACCTGCTCTGCGTCGACCGTTCCCTTCGGCGTGTAGGTGCGTCCCTTCCCGAAGCGTGGACGCCCCTTCGCCTTCGGTCGGGTACGAACCGTGAACCGGTATGTGTCAGGGTTGGGGGCCATCAGAGCGCCTCCAGGGTGTGGTTGCGTGCATTGGTCACAAGTTCCTCCAAGCGTCGATCACGGTCGTTACGGCCAACAAACTTTCCGACCCGGTCGTCAAGTAGGGTCGTCAGATGCAACACCATGTAGTCGCTGTAGTTCTGCCGAAACAACGAACAGGCGAAAGAATACAGGGCGTTGGAACGATCCTCCCGAATGTCACCGTCCCAGATCCTGCGGGCGATGTACCCGAAGTCTGAATCGCTGCGGGTTCTGACCTGCTCCACCTGAGCGATCGGCTTCGAGTGCCGCTCCTGGTACAACGCGTGGATGGAACGGATCGCATGGCTGCTCGCCCTCGACTCCCACGCCATCTCGACAAACGTGTCCAACGGAAGCGGCGTGTCATCGTCGCTGACGATGACCTGCCGGCCAGGGTTCCCCATGTTCGGATACGGCAACAGCAGACAGTTCCCGAAACCCTTCCCATCCAACGCCGTCTGCTTCGGATAGACCTCCTTGGTGGGTACGTCCAACAGCCGGCACGCCCCCATCATGGCCTCACGGCCGAACTCGGCGGTCAACGGCTGCCGCAGGTACACCCACACATGGAAGCCCTTCGACCTGGACCGTTCAATCCAACCATAGACATTGAACCGTTCCAACAACCGTTGCAGGTTGCAAGCGTGAATGAAATCAGGTTCGCCCTCATCCAGGTCGACAGCCAACCAGTTCACATACCATTCAGCGGTACGCTGGTAGTCCTTCCTGAACAACGGATACACGCCGATCGGGGGTTCCCCCTCCAAGTGCTGCCGGATCGCATCCTCATACGGCTCACCGACAGCGGAGAACGCCTCCCCCTGAGAATCGACAAGCGGCCGGATGCCGTCATAGTTGATGGCAACCCGGCCGCCCTGGTGTAGGCGAGCGAAAGTCTCGACTACATCCATCGGTCGTCCGAAGGAATATCGGATTCGTAGTATTCACGCACCAGCCCGCAGTGCGGATCCATGAAGTAATCCACCGGAGGGTTGGTGGTGTGGCACGGTGGCCGCTTGTTCTTGCAGAGATCCAACGAAATGGATACGGAATGGATGCGCTGCTGATAGTCGTCGAGTTTCGCCAGATCCCGCTTGCGGAACACATTCAACTGGAGGATCGCATACTCGTCGGCGTTGAACTTGCCGTCGTCCATGCCCCTCGACGTACCCCTGGTCGAACTCTTGCCCGACTGGTGAACCAGACCGACGGGAAGGTTCTCCGTTTCGGCCCACTCCTTCACACCCTTCAACACCGACGACACACCCTCGTAACCTGACGCTGCCGGCAACTGCTCCAGGAAGTCGATCATCACGAACCGGGGGCGGATCTGCCAGAAGTCCTCACACTCCGACAGGGCCACACTCATCTCGTTGAACGGGAGAGCGGAAGGAAATATCTTGACCCGATCCAGCATCTCTTTCGATTCCTCGATCTGCTCAAGGTACGTCGGATCGGAAGCCTGCAACGCTTCCTCCACATCAGCCAGGTTCTGCAAGTACAGCAAAGCGTACAGTTTGCTGATGACGAGAGTCTCCGGCTCATCCGGCGTGAAGATCACCGCCCGAAAATCTGGATCCTCGTTCAGGTTCTTCGCTATGGCCGACAACAGGACAGCAGACTTGCCGCTGTGGGCACGACCCGTCACGACCAGCACATCAGACGGCCACACGCCACGCATCTTGTTGTCGATGTCGTCCAACCCCAGGAAGAACCTGTCGTGGCTCCCCGCAGCGTATTCCACCCATTTGTCTACCGCCTTGTGGCTGGGCTGGAAGTAACGGTAGTTGCGGCCAGACGGCTGAACATCGACACCCTGCAATCGGGCATCGATGTCAGCCGCACTGAGCGCGACAGGTGAGGTATCCGTCACCTACTGACTGTTGGCGTAGGTGTACTGCTGGAGTGCCGACCGGCGAGTATCCCACTCGAAGTCGACGGCGTCGGCCTGGGTCTGGCCGGCGGCCTGATCCCACACCTTCAACGGGACGTTGCTGTCACCGTCGTTGACCCAGATCCCCACGTTGTTGGACACGGTCACCCCCATGTGGACGAACGCCTCCTTCATCACGGAGAAGTTCGGGAAGTTCTTGCCGCTCTTGGCAACATCGGTGGAACCGTCAGCGTGTTCCTTCACCTCGAACACCTTGATGGTGCCGCCGTTACCGTCCGACCACTCGTTCGGCTGGAACGCCAGCAGGTTCCACGCAGCCTGCTTCTCGTCGGCCCCCTTGCCGACACAGAAGTCGACCCGCGGGTACACCTTGCGGCCCACCTGGGCGCCAGCAGGCGCCCCTCCTGCCGGCCTGGGGACCGGGGCGGCAGCCACCGACTGCTGCGTCGGACCAGCCGGAGCCGGAGCGGCAGCCGGAGCGGCAGCCGGAGCGGCTCCAGGAAACGCAGCAGTCACCGTTTCCAGAGCGCAACGCTCCACCAGATCGTTGTGGACCGTTTCAACGGTAGCCAGGTACAGGTCAGCGTTCCCGCTACCGGCGCAGACTTCACCTGCGACCTTTGCGGCAACTTGGGCAACAATGGAAGCATCTCTCCCACTCATAAGCATTTCTCTCTCTCTCCCTTTACCAGGGTGTAGAGCCAAGGTGTTTCCCTCGGCATTCACCGGCCTGCCAGACGGGGCACCACTTCGGTGAGCAATGCCATCCCGCCCAGCGCAACGGCCAGACCTTCAGATCAGATTGTATAAGAGCAGCCGCCGACCAGCATAGATCCCGTAATGCCTCGGTATCGGGATCCCTCCGCTCGATCCTGATGGTGTGGACCTTGCCCTTCACCAGACACACCAGATCGAAGTACGGCACCCCCAATGCGAAGCAGTAGACGCTGGCCTGGAGGTTCCACCGCTTCTGCTCCCACGGCTCGTACGCCCGGCTCGGGTTCTTCCAGTCGACGATCAGGTCAGGCTGCACCCAGTCGGCGGTGCCGGTCAGCACCAAGCGTACGCCGTCACGTTCATCCAGGACGGTGCGGAACGACTGCTCGACACCAGTCGGAACCAGCAGGTTCGGGAAGACTTCTTCATGCCACGCAACAAGATTCTTTCGGGCAACATCCACCACCGTTTCAAACTCATGTCGCCATACTTCAACGGTGCTGGCAAGATCGGAAGTAATCGAATCCATGTAATCAGATGCTTCTTCAATAGAAACCCTGTTACCGGTGTGCATTAGTTCATTACCGCAATACTCGATAGCGGCATGAACCATATTACCTCGCAGCATGTCGCTGCTTTCCTGCGAACGTACAAGCCCCAGCCGTTCCTGGCGGGCCTGCTCTGGACAGTTCGAGAAGGTGTTCAACCAACTCTGGCGTATCGGAATCTCAATCATGGGAACAGTATGGCACACGGCTGTGACAGCCGGTGGCCGGCACCGCCCCGGAGAGGAAAGACGGTGCCGGCGGGAACCGGCCCCCGTTACCCCCAACCCCCCCTAAAGGGGGGTTGGGGTACGGTACCCGGTCAAGCATACAGCGGGGCGTCACCCACGATGGGGATGACATCCGACAGCGACACGCTGTGCATCCGCTCATCGATAGCCCGGTTCAACAGTTCGTGGGAACGAACCCGACCGACACCGGCCAGGCGACCCACCTCGGCGCCGTTACCTATCTCCAGTTGGGCATCCAACATGGCCTGCCGACGCACGAAAGCGACGGCAGTTTTAAGTGCTTCCAGGTTGTGCGCTATCTCCGCAGAAACACGCAAAACCCGTTCGTAATCGTCGCCGTATTCATCCAAATGTTTCCGCATCGCTACGCCGAAAGTAACTGGTTCCGGTAGCAGATCAGTACCGAAAACATAGACAGGATCTTCCCCGTTACCGCAGACTCCCATCGCCTCATCCATTCCGTTGCGGAACGTGGACGGCATGACGCAACTCCCGGTCCAACGCTTCGATCAGATCCCGAATGCGGTCGATGGCCGCCGGATCAAACCGGTCGGGCTTCGCCACCATGTCGGAGAACGGGGCATGGACGCCCAGCAGCACACGCTGGGCGTCGCGGAGGCGGGTCTCCAGGGTTGGGACGGGGTTCAGAAACTCCCCGTCAGGATCAGTTGGTGTCGCCACGGTTACCTCCCGGCGATAGATGGCTTCAATGAATATGTTGTTGTCTCTACCTGTACGTCAGGGTGTCCCACTTCCAGGACGTTACCCTCTGTCTCTATCCAGATACGGGCGCCGCAACGGTCAGGCGTATCGGACTGAACGATCAGACACGGCCCCTCGATCAGCAGCCAACGGTGATGGGTGGACCCCTTGTAGGTGCGGTGAATGATCGCCGGTTCCCCCTTTTTTATCTTCTGCTGGTGAACGTGGATGACGTGCTTCATCGTCTCCCACCTGCCCCCAGATGGGCGCACAGGGCAGCCAGCAACCTGCTGATCTCCTGCAACTGGCGTTCGATGTCACGCAACGCCCGGCCCTCCCTGTCGTGGTACTCGATGGACCGCTTCTGCCGCTCGTTCCACTCCTGCCCTGACACTGAAAGGCTCATGCCGCCACCTCCGTTATGCAGATACGGACCAAGCACTCGTCATCGTTGGGCGCCGTGTCCACATGTGAAACATGGAGAGTTTCGAACCGTTTGAAGAGATTGCCATTGCTAATGAACCCGGTCCCATCCAGGATCGCCTGCCGTAGGTCGTCTTCGGTCAGCAGCAACTCGTACTGCCGCATCGTCGGTTTCTTCGTTACCTTCATCGTGTTCCTTTCGGTGTCGTGCGGCCACCCTTCGGCCGCATGTTGTGTGGCTTCTTACGCTTCTTACTCATAACTCATTCCTCTCATCGTCGTACAATCGGTCACTATCCCGGACACACCGGTCACACACATCGACGTAACCGTCATGGCACACCACCCGCAGTTCCTCGTCGAGGTCGATGCGCTCACCACACCGCTCACACTCACGGCAGGCGCACAGCACACACACATCACCCAACCGCATGTCAGGCTTCTCACCGGCCTTCACCGACTCGCATGTGCCTTCAGCCACGTTGACACAGCCAGCCCACTCTGCCCGCAGTCGAGCAGCGTCCCTGTCCCGTTCGGCCAGGAGACTCTTTCGGGTCATCGTTTCAACGACACCCGTCGGATCAATACTCACAGGGCCTCCCAACATGTCGGACAGAGATACCAATGGAACCGACCACGCCGCCGCCGCCGAGCCTGAATCAGCAACTCCCGGTCGCCCACCGACAACGACGGAAACATCGCGTCGACCGCCGGTGACCCCACCGCCATGTACGCCTCCAACGACTGCTCCGGCACCTCGACAACGTCGACGCTGTCACAGGTCCGGCATCCCATCTTGACCTCAGACACCTGGGACCCCCTCACGCCGGTCACGATACGACCGGAAACCCTCGCCCACCGTCATGCAGTAGGCACCGGCGAAACAGTCCCAGGTCCTGCCATCGTCAGACGCCATCAACCAAGTGACATACGGATGGTACGAGGTGCTGGACACCGCCAGCACCAGACCCAGGTGGTGCCGTTCACCCCGTCCCCCACGCCAAGCGTGGTGGATGATCGGTTTAGCCCCATTGCGTAGATGAATCATGCCTGTCTCTCCTTCGTTGTCGTAGACCCCGACCGTACGCCAGGAACCATCCACCGTGCACCGACATTGACTCGTATACACTGGCCCCCGTCGAGCCACCACCGGTTCGACACAACCAAGGAGAGAGACATGCATGAGATAACAGGTAGGGACAACGTGTTGCTGGTGGAGGGTCACCCCCTCTCAGGTATGGGCAACTGGCACGGCCTCGCAGAGACGGTCGACTGGTCGTCCAACCAGGAGGGGCTCTACTTCGAGGACATCCGACGGGTACTGGGCGTCGGAGCCTGGGAGGTTCAGACCGTCCCGCTGGCAGACGCTCGCACGGAGCCGCCGACCCTGATCGACGGTCATGTCGGCATCGCCTGTGGCGACCAACCCCCGCATTACTTCCCGACGAAGCAGTACGGCGTACTCCAGAACAAAGAACTGGTGTCCCTGGCGAACGTCTTCAAGGAAGCAGCCTTCATCGAGCGAGGCGTCGACCTGCCGATCCTGTCGGCGGGCACCCTGCGTGACCGCCGTATGGCGTTCGTCTCCGTCGGGGTACCGGACGACGCAGCCCTCGACGGCCTGCCCGCCCGAAACCACGCCATGAACCTGGGCACCAGCCACGACGGCACATGCGCCCTCGTCGGCTGCCTCGCCTCCTACATCGTCGTCTGTGCGAATACCTTCCGAGCCTCGCTCCTGGGACAGGCCCCACAGGAGGTCTACGTCAGGCATACGCAGGGGATCGAAGACCTAGCCGAGGCCAGGGCGATCCTCCGAGGGATGCTGTCCGCAGCGACAGCGACCGACCTCGCCATAGCGCGGCTCCTCGACACGACCTACCAGTCGAGCAACCTGTGGGACGACCTCGCCACGCAGGTCTTCCCCCAGGTGTACGTCCAGCCAGACGACGAGAAAGGCTGGACCGCGGCCCACACCAAGCAGGAGCGCCGGGTCGAGGCGATCCAGGAGGTCTACTACTCACACCTCGTCCCGAATGACACACGAGGCACGGCTTGGGCAGCCCTGATGGCCGTCCAAGGGTGGGAGCAGCACGAACGGACCACCCGCACCACGAAGGGCCAGCAGCCACGACATAGGGCAGCACTCGCCATACAGCGAACAGTCGCCTCATCCAACGGGAGCGGCTACCCACTGTCCGACGCCCTGATGGGTACGGACCTCAATGGCCTGCTAGGCGACAGCCTGGAAGGACTGGTGAACGCGTGACCGCACGCACGTTTACCTCCCTCGATGCGCTCGACATCACGCAGGCGCTCGCCGACTATCGCCTACGACAAGGCAAACTCAGTCGTGCCACCACCTGCCCCCGGTGCGGCATCCCCGGGACCATGCGTCGACCCGTCGAGGTCAACGCCCTGTCCAGGCACACCCGAACCGACACCGACACCCCCGCCTACATCTGTGCCACGTGTGGCCAGGATGAAGCAATGGAGCAGGCATTCGCCAGGCTGCTACCGGTAGCGAAGTGGGTGCACCCGCCCACCTAAGAGAGGGGAGGCTAGGAGCGGCGCCGGCCCCGGGGGGAGCCGGCGCCGTTCTCCGTTTTCCCCCTCGTACGCCGAGCCCGAACCAGACCCGCCGAGTGTGATACCTTCTCTCCCAGGCGCAACCCGCGCCAAAAGGAGAAAACCACCAATGGACCTAATCACCTTCACCATGCACGCCATGGCCCTGACCTTCCCAGCCCTGGGAATAGTTCTAGGGATCTACTACGGCGCCCGCTCACTACTCGAACGACGCAACCACGCCCGACGGGCCGCCGCCTACTGGCTAGCAATCGCCGCCTACCGCCGGAGCCTCGACGACCGGCGCCAATCATGACCAACTGCGAGAGAATGGGAGGCAAGTGATGAGGAAGCAAGCGAGTCGGCTTCAAGTTGGCGACGTGATGCTGGTCGCTCATGTGACGATCGGGCGCATGAGCCTGTTCAACAATGGAACCGGTGAGTTTGTCCGTAGCCGTGAGTCGCGAGACGAGGAGTGCCTGATCGTAGCGCTTGAGGAAACGACCGAAGATGGCTACCCGAAGGATTGGGTCAGCACAGACGAATGGGGTCCGCAGCCCGTGATAGTGGTAACCTACTTCGGTGACAGCGACCGGGAGCGTACATCGCACTACTCGCCTGACGATGAGGTGCGAGTGAAAGATCCGTACGGAGGCATCCGCAAGATGAGGAAGGAAGCGCATGGGTGAGCGACTTTCGACTCCCCTGTACGCCATAGCCGACCAAATGGAACGCCCCATGCGCGGTTTATGCGTGACCGCCCTACCCGACCGGAGCCTGGAAGGATGGGCCGCCCTAGCCGACAGATTTCTTTCCTCCGATCTCAAGTGCTCACCAGTCGCCGGAACCAGCCGAGACGGCTCACCCAGGGCAAGCGATTCGGTACGAATCGCGACCTGGCTCCCGAGTGGCCCACCAGCCGAAGGCGGAACGTGCCCAGGCTCCACGACCTACTGCCACCGCGACGCCAACGGAAAGATCACGTGCTACGCGTGCCGACTAGAAACCCGGCCCACACTCCGAGCCCTCACCAAGAAACGCCTCGAAGTCTGGCAATCCCTCGACCAAGGAGGAAAGACCACGCTCGCCGCCGCCATACTCAAGAGAGCCCACGAAATGCAGACCAGCCCCAGCCCGCTATCGGCCCACGCTGGACACCCGGTCCAGCGCCCCGTGGTCCGCCTGGGAGCAGGCGGAGACCTACCCGACGCATCCACAGGTCAGGCGTGGGCCGACGCCCTCGCCTGGGCGAGCCTCCCCGAGTCAGGTATCGACGATCTACGGGTCTGGTTGTATTCCCGGTCCTACGGGCTCGACGATATGGAAGATCCACTAGGCCCAATCGCCGACGGAATCCGCCTGGGCTCCATTACCAACACCAGCGCCTACCTATCGACGGACCCCGAGATGCTCCAACGCACCCGGCGAGCCCTCACAGGCTCACAGGGACACCAGCCCGCCCGCTACGCCCACCTACCAGTAAGCGTCCTCGCGGCGACCATGAGCGAAGGTAGGCGCATCCTGGACACGCTCAGAGGACCAGACCGACCCCGGGAGATCGTCTGCCCGACGGACCGACCCACCCGGCCCCTACCGATAGCGAGCCGTCGACCAGACGAACCCCACGCCTCCGGAATCTGTCCCAGGTGCCGCGCCTGCATCGACCCCCAGCGCGGCCAACCTCGAGCGCAAGACGTCATTTTCGTCCGCCGATAACCCCACCCACCAGCCACCACCGACCCCAGGCGCCCCTACCGCCTGGGGTCGGTCCGCGCCTGGACACCCAGCCCGAACCACCAGCCCGCCCCCACCGGTTACCGGAGCCCGTCGC
>Ga0208553_1000099_pt1 | contig 36698 bp, 44 predicted proteins | sample 6_EtaG_FD_184079 | JGI IMG/M metagenome (GOLD analysis project Ga0208553, IMG submission 184079) | Marine viral communities from the Subarctic Pacific Ocean - 6_ETSP_OMZ_AT15160 metaG (SPAdes) (version 2) | ecosystem: Environmental > Aquatic > Marine > Oceanic | place: Pacific Ocean | collected...
TGCTCATACTTCTCATCCAAGAGCGTTAGATTTTCCAGGCAGATTACGTGGCGACCATCCGGGGCACCCTCAATACTAGGAAGGTGCCAAGCCTCGACTACTTGAACCATCTCGTTAACATTAGAACCGGCGTTATACTCCTCAGTCTCAAATGTGGACGATTCTTTGATTCGATCTGCATACTCCGGATAGGTGTATGTCAGAACATCACGAGGAACCGCTTTGACCTGAAAAATACTTCTTGGCTTCTTATACTTGGCTTCCTCGATCGACACCATAATCTCTTCGGGGAAAACTCGCTCACATAAAATATCCGAGTTGTGTTCGTACACTTTCAAGACGCCAGTCCCAAAAACGCACGAGTCCATAAAGACCTCTGGGGCGACTTCGTAGAGCTTGGTCCGGTAAAATTGGCCATCGCAAAATTTCTCTAGGAGCTTGCCTTTTCTTTGCTGAGAAAAGTCTCCGCCCGAAGTGAGGAATGTGCAACGGGGCCTATTCTTCGCAATCTTCGCCTGGACCGTATCGCACATCGACTTGATGACGTTGAACGTGACCGGTCTGTGAGATCCCGCTCCTTGTGGCCTTGAGACTCCAACCAGATTCAGCGACGGAGTATTTTCGTCGTTGTAAGACCTATAGTGCTGTAGGTTGAGGCTCGATATGTGGCCATAATCTCTTTGCATCGCGTTCAGCAGATCAAAGACAAAATCATGAGAGTCCTTCTCTCTTGCCTGCCACCAAAAAATTCGTTCTTCCATTTCTATTTCCCCTTAGTTAGATTTTCTCATGGGATGTATTCACCATTCTTATCGGGGAGATCACAAAGCCCCCAATAGGCGCATCCTTGCTGGCCGTCTTCCGGCAGAAACATCTCAATCTTTTTCCCTCCATGGGATGTCTGAGACCATTTGAATGCTTCGTCTATAGTATACGGCTTCGTGGCGTTCTTCGTAGAGAAGAACGTCGGAACTCGTTCGTCGTCTGGGTTTTTCTGCCGGAATTTTTCCTTAAGGCCCTTCTCTAGCCCTCGGATGTCGTCTAGCCTCTCAGGGCGGATCGAGCGGATCTCTTTCTTTTTAGAGAAGATGCATGGGTCACACCCTACACGAGAAAGCGGTAGCCTTTTTCGGTAGTAGAGCGGGCATGGTTTAATCCCGTGCCTTTTGTGAATCGCAATCACGTCACCCAATATCCAATCAATGAGGGGGCGCCAGCAGTCAACTCCCAGCGGTCCACCGGGCTCAAACTCATCCATCTTCGAACGCCTATGACTCTCTTGGGCGCGGATGCCGACCACGTTGATTGGGTTTTCAAGTGTGTCTAGGTAGGCTCTAATCGGGACTATCTTTAGCTCCGTGGTGCAAAAGCGCATCCTCCCTGACGGGAATGCTGACTTCGCCATGATGAGATCTCTCATCCCGTTTGGGTACTTGGTAGACTTCACCGTGTGAAAATCTGGTGCGAACATCGGCCTAACAACTTCATCGATATACTTGGTGAGGTCTGGATGCTCCCATCCTGTGTCCGCATAGACGTAGGACACGGGGTTGGTTTCATGGAGCCCGAGTTCTTTAACCCATAATGCCGTAGCCATGGAGTCCTTCCCTCCGCTAACCGAGACAGAGAGGGGGCGCTTTGAGTCTCGAATTTCTTCGAGCATATAAGGTTTCTCAACCATGATTTCCCCTAGTGATAATTATCCTGTGCCTCAGCTAAGACACTCGCCATCCTACACGCCTCTGGTTGTCTATCACCAGTTAAGTCTTTCTCTAGTTGTCCGATGTATTGTTGCTCTATCATTCCCCAGTACTCTGGCGTTCCATACTTCGGCCTTACGGTCGGAGCCTTGTAGGTGAAATGGCGGCATTCCCGCCAAGCATAGAGCGCGGCATCTGAAAGGTGGTTCTCGAATCTCCCATCTTCCTTCAGTCTGCTTTCGTCCCACTGCAAGACATCCCATTCATCGAGGATCGGACAGTTTGCCGGGACCATCACCCGGTTTGAGAAGAGATCATCATTCATCAGCTCGATAAACGTTGCCTTCTTACTTTTTTCGGCAGCTTGGACAGGGACTCCAAATCGTTGCCTGATTTCCTCTACGATGGACCGGCCTAGTCCGCCTGTATCGGCAACAACTGAGACGAAGTTGAAATGCTCAGTCAGCTCGACAATCTTATGGGCTATTTGGGTAGGGATCATCTTAGATTCTTTGTGGGTCTCCACGATATAGCATTCCGGCATATCCCGACTAAATCCCAAGATAACAAAAGCAGTGGCGTCCGCATAACCCAAATCCACTCCAAGCACATATTCCCAATCTGCTGAATCATCGGGTGCCTCCATATAAATGTTCTCATCTGTATATTTATATATTAGCGAGTCGAATGACTTCACCCACTTGCCGCACCACTCACGCTGGAAGACCGGATTATCCTCGGTCCAATTGCGCTTCTGGAGTTTCTTCTCCAAGAATTCTGCGGCATGTGGAATGTAGGGGTTCTCTCTTACTGTCCACTTATGGACGGAGTATTCATATTTGGGGTTAGTAGTAGCATCGTAGAAATAACCAGAACACCTAGCGTTGGGAGTTCCGGTCAGCATTAGGGTTCCGTTGTAGTCAATTAGTGCCGGTTCTATAACCTCTTCAATAAGTCCAGTCAGGAAGGGTCCATAACTCGCGGCCTCATCGATGATAACCAGCGGGTAGCCAGAGCCACGGAGCTTATCAACATCAGCCTCATCATTGGCTCCGTTCAGAATGATCTGAGATCCATTCTTCAATATAGCAATCAGCTCAACGTTATTGAACTTCATCCCTATATGATACTGCCGGTTAGCCTGCTTAAGGAGATTCCACATAAGACGCTTGGCAACCTGCCGAGTTATGGCGATGTAAGCCACGATGGAGTTCGGATTCTTGAACGCCTCTTCGATCATATAGTAGCAGCAAGTATGAGTCTTACCTGCTCGACGGGAGCAAAGAGCTGCTTTGAACTTCGCCTTATCATCAACCAGTTCGAGTTGCTTGTTGAACAAATCTTTGCGCCAAGGATAGGTCCGGTCTCCCGCGACGGCATCCTCTGGTGGCTTTAGCCCACCATGGCGCTTAATGAGTTCACCGAGTACGGCTCTCCCATCAAGTATTTGTTTCTTTTTAGCCAACCGCCTCTCTCACTTTGCGGAGATTCTGTGAATGTTAGACAACCGCCGTCTTCACCACAGTAGCCGCTCTTACTGGTTCTTGGGTAAGTGGACCCTTCTTCATAATCTTACTACGTTTTCTTCTATGCACAACTAGGCTTTTCACTTCCTCGTAGGCTTGCATATGGCTGATCGAGGTAAGAGGGATGATGAACTGTCCTTTGCCTGTATTCACTGTGACCATCCGCATCTCTTCATTGTATTCAATCAAGAAATCTTCCTGGCCACGAATGTTGTTGCTGAACGAGGTATGACCACCGATGGACCGGGCGTCAGACGTCAATATCACCATTTTGAGTTTCATATAAATTCTCCAGGTCGACAAGACCGTTATGCATCTGCAGATGAGGCACATACATTATGTTGTGTTTGGGCTTAAGCTCTTTGATTATGTAGGACTTGTGGCTGGCAAGAACAGCTTCGCCTTGTTTGTATTCAAACACCTTCAGCAAAGAGTTGAGCAATCCCCACTTCCTGAACGGGGCTTTGGTATAACAAAAATGGACCACCAAAAATTTTTGGGTCCTACGTGCTGTCAGCCAACTGTAAATATCGTTCTCTGTATCGGCGCTATCTCCGCAGGCGACAACCGTCGTGCTTTCGGCCAGTAATCTTTTGATCACTGTCTTGTGCATCCGAGATATGGCTTTCTTCGGGATGTCTTTGTTTTGCCCCTGGTAACTCTGGACCCAGCTCTTATAGATAAACGGGGCATCCGCCTCATACGCTTTCCGGATCCTGACCGGCAATTGCTCGACTACCTGATAAGCACTATCTTCCACCTTTGTCTCCAAGCTGCTTGGCTAGGACCTCGGCAGCCAAGGTATGAATCTTCTCGTCGTCGAGGGTTTCCAGCTCACTCTGCTCTCTTATATTCATTTCGAGGTTGGCAAGCTTGACCAGGGAATTGGTTAATAGCGCAAAATTCTTTCCGTCCGCAGCATCCAGTCCGCGAGTCTTGGCTTTGCCTTTCAAGCGGTGAAGCTCTTCGTCGATAATCGAGTAGCCGCTACTCATCATGGAATGAAGGGATGGGAGGAGAGAGATCTCTACCCTGGAAAGCTCTTTATTGATCTCGACTTCCTTCGCCTCAACCTCTAAGGATTGCTCCTCTTCGAGACGAATGGTGTCGTAGTTAATCGAAAGTGGGGTCTTCGGTTTCTTACTCAACTTGCCTCCCGGCTGGCATTAGCCAACCTTCCGGCTGACCGAAGCCAAAGCGGAGACCCGAAGGTTCAGAACGAGTCCCCGCCACAACAACAAAAGGTACATCAAGGAATGAAATACTTTCAACCATTGTACTCCCAGCCAGAAGCTGGCGCAAGAAGCTAACCAAGGGAATCTAAAGATGAAGTTGTAATTTACATAGGGAGTTATGACGCAGTGTGTTAGTTGGTTCTGGGTCTAGTGGGGGTGTTGGTATTATATATACACGGGGGATACCCCGCGGGGGAGCACCCCCCCCTGCACTACATGTAGTGTATGGCAGGGTAACGTATGGTAGTGTATGGCAGTGCAGCGTATGGTAACGTAGTGTAATATATGGCAATGTATGGCAACATAGGGCGGGGTATGGTGATATATGGCAACGTATCGCAACGTATGGTGACGTATGGTAACCTAGTGCACCACTCATCTGGCGTATCGTATCGTATGGTAATGTATGGCAATGCCAACCGAGTGGGTGAGGTAGGGCTGCTAACCAGGGTAAAACCAACGTAATGTAGCGTAATGTATGGCAGTTTTGGTTCAAACTTGAGTGTTTTCAGTTCAAACCAGCGTTTTTTGGAGGTTTTTGGGCTGATTAACGGGAAAATAGGGTTAGAATCGAGTTTTTGAGCGTGATCTTGTTTGCAACAAAACCTAGTAATTACTGTAACCCGCTCTAACCTTATCCGTGCGACGTCTCGCAATTTCATCTTGTTCTATAAGAGCTCTCGCTGTCAATAGTATCGAGAGTGTCGAGGATCTTAGGAGCCGCCTTTAGTATCGAGAGTGTCGAGGATCTTAGTCTCGAGGATCCTAGCACCAATAGTCTCGAGGATCTCAACCAGCATGAAAATCCGGTTAGTTCAGTCTAGTTTTAGACCTACTAACCTGCTCTATTCACGAGTCATTTCAAGTACTTAACCTAAAATCAGGCTAGTATGCTAGTTTTTGGCTCCCATACTTCTATATATAGGGGTTGCCATTATCATACGAGTTTAAGACTTATAACTAGCCTACTTGCATCCTAGGGTACCTATCTTCCTATTTTTGTTCAGCTTTTCATTCAAAAAACTAGCATGAAAACTAGCAGGCTACTAGACTGAACTAGACTGATTTTCGGGGTAATTACCCTGTTCAGCTGTCTCCATTGCAATAAGGGTTCTCGCCAAATGTTCTTTTTTCCCTTAAGGGGCAACATTTACTATTGACGCCACCGTCAACTTCAGCTAGATTAAGAATATGAGCAATTGACGCTCTCAACAACAAGGAAGGTGCATCATGATCGCGATCATTCAGAAGGGTTATAACATTTACGGAACGGGTTCTGACATAGCTGCGGCTGTGGCGGATGCAAATGAGTGGCTCGGCCGGGACGATGGGACGGACGAAGACCTTCCAAGTCTCGTTGAAGCGGATGACGGCGAAATTTGCTGGGCGGATTGTACTGATCGTCTCGCAAGCGCAGTTCAAGAGAATGGCGACGTGACTTACGAAGTCGACGGTAACGAAATAGATATCTCCGAGATCTAGACGCAACACCATATCAACCAACCTAGCCCGCTTTACGCGGGTTTTTTGGGTAGTAGGCATTCAAGCCTACTCGACAACGAAAGGGTTAGATTATGGTCGATGAAATACTTACAAGTGAAGCCCTCGAATCACTTGAAATCGAAAACTTTGAAAGCTTCGCCGAGCAATGCCAGGTTAAATATAGACTAGAACCAGATGAGCTGGAATGGTTGGAGTGGATTGGGGGGCGCTATTCAATATCAGAATATATCTCTGATAACTTGGATGATGATGGGGTTGTCACCCTTAATTCTATGGATGTCAGTGATGCCCTCCATGAGGACGGCGTTGATAGGGCGCCATGTCTAAGCGAGAATACACAGCTGCAAAGATTGTTGTGGTATTTCAGTTCGATTAACTCTGATTAAACTTAAGCCAACCTATGGGGTTGACACAACCGCCAACTACACATAATCAATGAATAGGCGCTAACGCCAAGCAACAAAGAAGGTTCAGCATGCTCAATACTCAAGTTTACGTAGGGACATACCACAAGTACAACAATGGTTCTCTGAAAGGCATTCGCCTAGACCTGGGTGATTATGTCGACTCAGAGGACTTCTTCGAAGCTTGCCATAAATTCCATAGCGACGAAGACAGCCCCGAGTTTATGTTCCAAGACTACGAAGATATCGGCGGTTTAATATCCGAATCCCATATTGACCCAAAAATATGGGAAGTCCTAGAATTATCTCCCGACGATCAAGAAGTCATTTTTCTTTATGCTACGATTGAATCAATAACGAATCTTGAACTTGAAGACATCACCCAACGATTCCGTGGAACATATAGAACAGACATCGATTTTGCTGAGGAACATTGCTACGAGCATCATGGTGATTATGTCGAGGAAGCTGTCAAGCTGGGTATATGCATTGATTGGGAGGGGACTTGGAACTCATGGCTGCGCCATGACTTTATCAGTATCTCGCACAATTCGGAAAATTGGTATTTTTCCAACAAATGATTAACCCACCCCCCAACAAAAGGTTCACATCATGAAACGACTATCAAAGCAAAGCATCAAGAAATATAGCGCCCATCAACTAGCGAAGCATATTGAGCGCTTCATGGATTATTACGGGATCGACGACTACCGGATTGACTTAGTGACCAGCCGCGTATTCAAGAAGCATTGGTCTTCAACACTGCCCGAATCATTAGGGCCACACTCTTACCGGTTCTATTTTGCATACTCTGCCCCACGCGGATTGCTGGGTATTCTAGATGAGGTCTACTCTAAAGCAGACAAAAAAAACCAATAACAACACGAAAGGTTCACATCATGAAAAGCAGCATAGCAAAAAACCTACTCAAGGGAGCAAAAGCAGAAGCCCCCCCGATAGGCCTACTTCACAGATACGAGTGTTACCTGAGTTGCGCCGATGACGGCGACGGCTTTGAATGCGGAGATAGTGATCGGCCTGATTACCCTATTATGGCGCTTAAGACTTTTGACGAATGGCTTGGATCTTAACCAAACCCCCAACACAAAAGGAAAAACAACATGGCAATGATTTGGTCAGACAACGTAGGAACATCATCCCAAGTAACAATCAGCGTAGGCAAGCAAAGCAAGGATTTCTTGCTGCGCGATCTAGATACAGCCGGCGATTTTATCTTATCCGAGACTAATTATGATGCCGATCTCGGATATAGGATAGCAGATCTAATAGACAAGGGGGACTTCGAAGGGGAGATCCTCGTCTATAACGACAACGACGAGCCGATACATGTGGACGGTAAGCCGATTACATTAGGTCACTGGACACTCTCGGAAGTGGATGTTGACGAGTGCAATTGCTCTGACCCTCAGTGCGGATGTGACGGCCCTAAAAGACTAACGAGGGAGTTCATATGAAAGTCACGCTATATTATGTTTCGAATTTAGTTTTGTCCATTAACGAACACTTGAAGACCATAAAGGACACTGGGTTCATTGAAGATGAATTCTCAGTGCGCGTTGATAAAGAACCCCTTCAGTTTAGTGGCCCCATGAAATACCGGATATCTATTGATGGCCCCGGTAGAACTGAAATCCTAGGGAAGGAAGCCAAGCTTCGGGATGTCTCGATCCGTTTAGAAGGAATGTGGGCCGGGTTGACACTGGCCCATAGAAGCAATCACCCCCAACAAAGAGGTCCCCGATGTTGACGGATAATTACATGTCGATGCTCAAACGAGAGCGCAACAAATACAAAGTATACGATATGACGTGCGGCCCCGAGATAGAAGGTGAGCACGCAGTGCCCGGTCTTTTTGCCTTAGTCCCTACAGTAAAGAACCACCATAAATGGTGGCGAATTAAGTATATGTTTCAAGGGAAGGAAGGTCAGTTATCCCTAGGTGTTTGGCCCATAATCAATTGCACCGAGGCGAGGCGCCGAGCAATGGAAATTCGTACCATGGTTGCAATGGGCATTGATCCGAGCGCCGAAAGAAAACACAAGCAAGGAACTTGACCCAACCGCCAAGCCTTGATAGCAATAAAATAACAACAACCCCCGTTCATACGGGGATAACAAAAGGTTCACCCATTATGTTTAACAGAGCACAAGACTCGTTCCCTCTAGAAACCGCCAAGCTCACCCTTCGGGAGGCACTATCAAACCTTGCGACCCAAGGATTGACTGCTGCAGAGATTGAGGCCGAATTTGATTCGGCGATATCTGTGGAGTTTGGCTCCTCCCCTGTTGAGAGTTCAGATATCTTAAAGCGCCAGATCTTGAGCTCTTATCATGATCTCGGGGCTACACTCTGAGACTCAACTAACTAGAACTTGATTTCTTGTGGCGGTCGGGCTGATAATTGGTCTCGACCGCAAAGGGGACACAATGAAAATTCTGAAGAATACATCAGTGCATATAGCCAACGCGATAGTGGAATACTGGGCTGATCAAGGAATGCATCCGGTCTCGTGTGCTGATTCCGTTTACTTATACGAGTACGGGTTCTTTAATAAAATCACGAACTTGCACGGCTACATCATGAGCGAGTGCGAAGGACTTAGGATTGGTGACGACAAATTCCTTGGACTTAGCTGGAACTCTGTCGTCCAGATTGCTCGAGCTATTTTGTCTCACCGGGAAATTTACAGCGAGGATTTTTTTGATTCCGCTCCTACCGGCATCGGAGTAAGCGATGGTTTCTGGAGGCCTGGCCCTGATAAGCCAACGCTTCGTGCTCATTCCCCGGGCAATCGGCTGCGGGTCTCTTACGGAGAGGCACTAGATTTCGATGAACCCAAGGCTTTCTATGAGTTTCTCGATGAAGTCTTCGGTGGTGATGTCGATGCCCTTGATAAGCGCTCGGTCATAATGGAGTTGCTCGGTTGTGCTTTGACGGGCGTGGAGATATCGAGGGCTGCCCTCCTTTTGGGCGCAGGGTCTAACGGGAAATCAACACTGCAGCTGCTGTTAACTGAAATAGTTGGTGCTCCCTATACTAGCCAGGTCGAGCCCAAGCACCTTGGTCAAGGCGGTACAAGTGCTTACTATTCGAGCGTGTTGGCTGAATCTAAATTGAATATCGCTGGCGAGCTAAACGAAAACGCATTCAAATACAGCAGTTCAGAAATTAAATCGATGATCTCACGAGACAGGGTTCAGGTTCGGTTGCCTTACGGTAAACCCTACTCAGCAAGACCAAGAGCTGTCCACATTTTCTCGAGCAACCACGCTCCAGAAATAACAGACCACACGACCGGATTTGCGCGGCGGCTGGTTATGCTGGAATTCAATAACTCGTTTGAAGGGCGGCGAAAAAGCTTCAATGATATTTGGGCTCCAATCAAAAGAGAGATCCCCTCTATCCTTGGCCAGGCTCTTCTGGCTGCCGGTCGCACAATGAGAATGAATGAGCTGTCAGTAATCCCCGCATCCAGCCACGAGAGATTTAGCCTTATTAGGTTAAGCTGTCCTGTTGCTGATTTCTATTCAACCGCATGTATTGGTGGCGAGGGTGAAACAAAAGCCAGCGATATTTTTGATGCGTTCGTAAAATTTATCGACAGAAGAAAGATTCACTGGGATGGAAATCCTACAAAATTCGGAAGAAAGTTTACTGAACTTTTAGCAAATGATGTGAACAACCCAAAGCGAAGGCGTGGTGGTTTTACTTACTACGCTTTGTCAATCCGACCTCACACGTCGTGGGGTTCGGCAGACCACTTAAACTAAGGAGACATGATGTCTGGAGTAAACAAAGCAATTATCGTAGGCCGCTTAGGGGCTGATCCTGAATTAAAATACACACCAAACGGTAACGCAGTGTGTAATTTCAGTTTAGCTACAAGCGAGAAATTTAAAACCAAGAGCGGAGGCGAGAAAGAGGAAACCCAGTGGCACCGAATATGTTGCTGGGGGAAGACTGCCGAGATTGCGGCTGAGTACTTAGCCAAAGGCCGCGAGGTCTATATTGATGGCAAGATCAAGACCCGCTCATATGAGGATAAGAACGGCGTAAAGAAATACTCGACAGAGATAGAAGCGCAGACGGTTCAGTTTTTAGGCGGGAAGAATGACAACAATAAATCTGGTGATGTTCCATTTTAATTGCTTTATTTAGTTGACTGAAGAGCCAACTGTGTTATCATGGAATTAACAACAAGGAGGTTTTAGGAATGAATGACTTTTCAAAAAAATGGGACGCAGTTGGCCCCGACTACCCAAGACCTGGGAGCTTCTCTTCCACTCATTGGGTTCATGGTGTCGCAGGAGAGGCCCCGTTCTCAGAGCACGAAATGCTTTGTGATATGGAGGGGATCTCAAAATCAGAGAACCCCGCTATGTCATGGGGCTTGCTTTTGGAGCAGCTCATGGGCGAGCGTGCTCTGAAGAAAATCTCGACAAAACTGGAGGTTGACTTCGAGCTTCGAGACTGCCCGACGAGGGCGACAAGTTTCCGGGGCGCTATGTTTCGAGACACCTGCGATTTCCTCCTTACAATGCCTGGCTGGACCCAACGCTATGGGCTGGAGATAAAGACCAGTGCCAGCTTCAACCAGCGCAGGCTGTGGGGCCAGGAGTGGACCGCTGAAGTGCCTGAGCATGTGGCGATGCAGTGTCAGTGTCATATGCTAGCCAACGGCTTAGATCAGTGCTTTGTAGGTTTGTGGACCTACTCCCCTGCCGAGCCTGCAATCTACGTCGTCGATCGAGACGATGATCTAATAGCAAAGGCCATGAATGGCCTCGCCGATTGGTGGCAAAAACACATCGAGAGAAAAGAGGCTCTGGTTATTGATGGCAGTGATGGATGCACCCGGTTCTATCAGAGAATCGAGGCACTGGAGCCAGACATCATTGATGGATGCAACCAGGATGACCGCGATCTGATGCTCGGATATGCTGAGGCCAAACGAGATTACAAAGCCGCAGGCGAGAACCTAAGTAAGGTAAAGAATCTGCTTCGGGAGCGCATTGGTCCTTCTGGGGGGATCTCGTTTGGTGATGATGGTTCAATAAAATGGAGCACGGGCAAGACTCGCCGGTTCTCTGACACATTAAACTTGGAGGTATAAAATGACAGACGTCATGAAAAAAGAAAGCAACTACGAGGCAATAGAGCAGGTCTTGACTGATGGCAATCTCCAGGCACTCACACCTCAACAGCGTGTCGAGTACGTCCAGAGGTTGTGCGAGTCTGTCGGTGTTAATCCAATGGTCCGGCCGTTTCAGTTCATCCGCTTTCAAGGGAAGGTTGTGCTCTATGCGACCAAATCCTGTACCGACCAGCTGAGGAAAATCCACGGAGTGTCGATTGAGATAACACGCAATGTAATTGAAGATGGCTGCATCATTGTCCACGCCAAAGCCACCGACGCATCTGGCCGTGTGGATGAGGATATGGGGGTGATTGATTGCGAGCGTCTGCGTGGTGATGCGATGGTGAACGCTAGGATGAAGGCGTTAACAAAAGCAAAGCGACGAGTGACGCTTTCAATTTGTGGGTTGTCGGTTCTCGATGAAAGCGAGCTCCATTCAATGCCCCAACATGAGCGTGTTGCTACCCCGGCTCCGGTTGAGGAGAAGTGTACTGTCGACCCGAAAGAGGCGATCCAGGCTATCAAGGCGAAGATTGAGGAAGGCAGACCGAAGGTAAAACCTAATCCGGTTGCGGCTGCGCCCAGGAGGTCGGCACCCAAGAAGGTTGCACCCAAGAAAGCTGAGCCAAAGAAAGCTGAGCCAGAAGTGATCGAGGCGACTGCATCTTCTCTCTCTGCAGGTTCATTTGAGTATGAGCCGATCCCAGAACTTCCAGGAGGTGCGTCATGAGTATGAGCAAATGGTTTAAGCACCTTCAGGGTTTTGGACTTAAAACAATCCCATGGCATGGGGTTAGGCCTAATGGGTCATGCACATGCCTAATCAAGGGTTGCACCAACAAGGGGGATCACCCTCTTGAAGGCTTCTCCCTGGAGGCGTTTGAAGAAGACCGGTGGCCTTATGCAAACATTGCCATTGATGCGTGCGAAGGTGTCGCGGTGCTTGAGGTGACGAAAGATGGACGAGAGAATTGGTCTGAGCTGAAGGAGAAACACGGGATCAAAAAGACCTGGGTAGCCAAGGGATCAAACGGTAGCTGGCTTGTTTTCTTCAAGCGCCCCACTGATTTGTTGAGCGTTCGTCCATGGGGAAATGGAATGTCCATAAGGAAAGATCCCATACTGGCACCACCTTCTCTTCGTCCTGACGGCAAGCGACTTCAGTGGATTGTCGCACCTTGGGAATGCAAGCTTGGTTCTATCCCTGGCAGCCTTTTGGTTCTTGTCACGAATCAGTCTAGGCAGCCAAGGGGGGACCAGTCAGCGACTCAGGAATACATTAAGTTTGTCTACTGGGCGCAAGAAGGGAAGCATGACTCAGCAAAGGGGCGGATGGAGTGTGTTTTGAGGAAGACAATTAATTTTAATAAAGACAATTGTCCATCGATCTCAGAGGGGGATCTTTATAATCTAGTTAAAGATACTATCCAGGGTATTCTAGACTCGAATCTTCCTCCAGTACCGCAGCAGGCCATTGAGGCGGCTTCTTTTCTCGGGGGGGAGATTGTCGATCATCTTACATACAGGGAAGCGGGGAAATGACAACTTTACTATGGGGGGATTACTTAGATGACAAGCGGTGTCAAAGACGCAATGGCGAGGTTTTACACATCGAAGCGGGCACAGGAAATGCCCAAGATAAAAAAGAAGCAGCGTCCGAAGGGGGAGTTGAGCGAGGAGCAGATCCAAAACCGGGTTGTCGCTGCCTTGCGAAAATTAAAGTGCTTCGTGTTCAGTATACCGATGGGAGGGAAAAGGGACGCCATCGCAGCTTCACGATTAAAGAGGTCGGGAGCGCTGAGGGGGACGCCTGATTTATGCATCTTGAATTCTCCATGCGAGGGATTCAATGGCGTATTCTGGGAGCTGAAGGGGGATAAGGGGAGAGTTAGCGATGAACAGAAAACATTTTTAAATCGCTCAGCTGAGCTTGGGTTTCTATGTTTGGTAGTATCTGGGCTCAGCGCAAACCTTAAACTTGTAGAGGTGCTTTATGGCGCAGGAAAAAGAACAAAAGAAGAAATACTCAAGGGAATTCACCAGACCGACGGCGTACAACTGTTTACTGGAATTTCTAGAAGAAAAGCAAATGACAGTGAAGACATTTAGTGAGTTGTACGGGTTCAATCAATTCACAGTTAGCAAGTGGGCTAACAATCACCGAAGGCCAAGGCTAGACATGGCGCAAAGGCTAGAGAAGCTAACAGGAGGAAGGGTCAAGGCGATAGACTGGGATCAGTAGTAATAACAACAACAACAATAAGGGGATAAGAATGGATAACAGATTTTTGGCTGTGGCCGCACTGGTAATGGCCGCAGCGTTTGTGGGTGGGGTTTGCATAGGAAAGGGATCACTCAGTAATGGGGATATTATCGGGATGAGTGAGAGTGAGTTTCGCCAGCATCAATCCAGGACAGCTGAGCAGGATATGGTTAGAAGCTTAATGCTGTCTGAGCAGAGGGCACAGGTTAGGCGTGATCGTAGGGTTGAGAATGAAATTTCAAGACAGGATAAGCTGGACTTAATCGATATCATCAAGGGGGTGAAGTGATGCAAGAAAGAAGACCATCTGAAAGATTGCTAGAGCTTGAGAATTCGATCAAACTCGCACTGGCTCACACGCTAGATGAGAAGGCTTGGTTTTATGGGTCCAGCGAGATGCATCCCGACAAGGAAGCGTCGCCGCACACGGGAAAACATCTGGCTATTGCTCAAGATCTGGGCGCAGTCGTTGACCTGCTAAAGGATGCCAGGGGCAAGCTGTACGATAGCCTTGCCTTTGGGCCTGAGATTGATCCACCCGCGCCAACTGCTCCCTGGGTGAAGGTGGCTGTGACCGTGGCAGTTTTAGCCGTCGGTGTGACTGGGTTTCTGATTGCAAACCCGGCAATAATAAAGGCTCTCCCATGAGCGTGGCTCTAGCCATAGTCTGTATAACCTATACGATAATCTCCCTGATTGTCGGTCATTATCCCACCCGCTAGACTCCTGGCCTATCGTATCCTACAATCTGACTATGAGCAGAGGTTTCACTTATAAGAAGGTGCGGTCAGTGAAGACCGCTAGCAGAGGCAGTAGGAATATGGACGACGATGAAGAGCTCTCCTATAAAGCTATCCCTGTATTACCAGAAAGAGATAAGGGTGGTCTGAACGCCATTGAGCTTATGAGTCTTTATGAGAAGCTGATCAAGGAGAATGCATTCTTGAGAGATCGTGTGCTCAGACTAGAGCAACGACTAATGGACGTTCTGAATTAACGCTTGGGCCGATAGATTTTATCTACGTCACCCTTGTCTAGCCATTTTATTATCTCCCCTTTCCTCGGTGCGAAGTAAGTAACTTTGACGCGGCTGATTGTCTCTTTGATTATCTTAGCACCTACCACCCCATTGAAATCGCAGACTAACATTTTAAACCCCTTTGTTGTTAAGCAATTAAAGTCTAGGGCATGTTGTCACTAGGGTCAAGTTTGTGTGTGTGGGTATTTCGTTACAAGGCCCGATCCTATTCTAGGCCAGTTATATTTTCCCTGCGAAGATCTGTACCGAGGCTTTCCAAGGGCACCACGAAAATCGATATGAACCCACGTTGGGTAGAGAATGACACCACCCTCGTCTCCAATCTCTTCTGATGCCAGGATGTAGAGCCGAATAATGTTTATAGGTGTCTTGAGTGCTGCGCTTGAGAATGTGAAGTCCGCGGCATAGCCTCTCCCGTTCTCCTGGGGTTGATGGAAGCTATTGGGGGCGCCCCCGCATTTCTTATTATGAGACGGACAACGAACACCGGAAGAGATCCGAAGCGGCACCCCAACTGTTTTCCTTACCTCTTCGAGAACATGCACCACTCCCTTGTGTACTTCATTCTCACCGCATCCGCAGTTGCACCTGAACTCAATAGCTTGGAAATGAGGGCCTACCCACACTGAGTCATTTATCATTTACCAGCTCCACTTTAATCCTGCGGTTGCCTGCCACTCATCAAGCCCTGCCGATGCCTCTGCAAATAGATTTATGTTCTCACCGAGGCCAGCATCTGCTTGAATGAACGCCTCGACTTCTGGGCTTTGCTGATTAATATCCCAGCCCCCAGCAGCGCGTAGACCAGCGAATAAACTATTACGCTCACCACCTGCCAGCGCACTCTTGATAATGTCTTTCGCACCATCGCCCACCGCTCCAATCAGTTCTTTTTTGCTGCACGCGCCACCGCCTCTGCTGCTTTCACACGACCCCTCGAGTGGCTGTACCCGGCGCTTGCTATGCCAGCTGATACTAATCCGGCCACCATAGCCCATGTGCCGTTGATAAGGCCCTGCCCTATAAGGTTGTCGATAAGCAGAGCGACTACGGGAAGGGCAGTGCTTAGTATAATCACCAGCGTTGATTGTTTCTTCTCGCTTGTTTTCGATCCTTCTTTATCCACTTTTCATCTCCTTGAGTGTTTCGGTCCTAACTCTCTGCTCCGCGATATTAACCCGGACCTCTTCTCTGAACTCGCAAAAGTCTCGATGAAAGAGAGAGAGCTTCCTTTGATGCTCCTTCATCGCCTCTTCCATGTCTTTTTGTGATTCTTCGATAAGAGCTAGACGGGTGTAGGTAGTGCCGCCATTCTTCTTTGCTTTGATTTCTTTGACGTGGTTCTTGAAGAGATCGAGCAGAGCAAAACAGACAGCAGCTAGAATTCCAGTCGCTCCGATTTGCTCCATATTCTCAAGCATCATTCACCCCAAGGCAATCCCGATTCTGTCGGTGGATCAATCTGATTAGCAATCTGCTTCTCGACGTGAGCTTCCGACTGCGCTTTTTGCTCGACCGTCATCACAGAGAAGAGCCAACCAAGGGCCATGTCCTTAGTCACTTCTGCGTATGGTGTGAAGTCTTGGATGTCGCTGATGTTCAAGGCACACGTTCCGATGATGCTGCCGTATGCTGTCAGTGTCGGGGTCCATCCGCTTGTGACTGGCTCTACCCCAGGCTCTGGCTCGGGGTTCGGGTACTCGCGAGAGTCTGTGCAATTCCAGTGCAAGTTGAAGATCACCTTTTCGTGACCGTCCCTGATCTTCCAGTCGTTGCAATTTGAGATATCCCACTTTGCTGCCATTTCTAGTTTCCTTCGTTTAATCTTGATTCAAGAACTTCAATTCTCAAAATCGCCTCTTGAAGCGCCTTCATCCCTTTCATAAAAAGTATCGATTGCTTAACTGATTTAAGCCCTTCAATATCGACCCCTTGCGATTCTCTGATCCCCTCCGCCGTGCTCACAAGCCCAGGGCAAACGCTTTCAAGCTCTTGCGCTACGCAACCGATCATCGCCTTGTCATTATTGATTAAATTATACTTTCTAAATTGTATCGATTTGAGATCGTCCCACTGGCTTGGTGCGTCGGTGATGTTTTCCTTGATTCGTTCATCCGAGATCGTTCCATAAGCCCCTGTGGTGTTGTCTACATCACCATTATTCTCCATCCTCACAACGCCATTGGCTGTCCCATTTTCGAACATCGTGAATCGCAAAGCGCCATCGGGTTTGGCGTTGGAGACGCCATTTATACTTTCACATACGATCGTTGCGCAATAATCATCGCCCGCCGACGCATCCGAAGACGTAAAAGATATTGCGCCTAAATCCGTGGCGCCGGGATTGTCCCGATCGTCACGAATCTCAAGCACTGGGGCTGCATCTCCTGTTATCATGACATTCCCGTCGGTATCGATAGACATTCTACTGTCAGACAACGACACTTCAGTCGTATTGTCGTCAGTATTATTTAGACAGAAATGCAGATCGCTTTGACTGTAGCCGACATCAGATTTAGCAATTATCGCCGTCTTATTAACAGCACCCGGATCGTGCGGAGTGCCGAGATAGAAAACTGCATTGGTATCCTCGGCGTTACTCCTGAGCTCCAGCTGCACCTCTCCGTCAGGATTTACGATAGATAAATTTTTCGTCGGCGAATCGTTCCCAATCCCGACCTTGCCCGCTGAAGTAATCCGCATCTGTTCATTGGAACCATTGGTGTAAAACTTCATGGCATCGCCATTGTTGCTGTAAGCGATCTTTCCCTGCAACGCGCTATCGCCAAAGCGAATACCAGTGTCCTGGGTGCTGCCGCCATAGATGCCTAGAAAACAAGCCCCATCGCTCTCGATGACTGCGTGTGTGCTGGCATCCGTTGCCGCAGAACAACTCCCATCGAAGACGTGTAGCAATTGCGTCGGCACAGTCGTCCCAATCCCGACATTGCCCGCGGTATCGATTGCAAGCGGAGCTGTGCTTCCAGTGTCGTCAGACACAACAAAAGCGCCCGCCGTGTTTATTCCAACTCCCCACTTCCTTGCAGTTGAACCCGTTCTTTCAAGGAATAGCGCCCCCCCTGCGGCCCCTTTGATTGTGAGCCACTCGTCTGAAGCTAGCCAGCCTGGGGTAAAAGACGGAGATGTATCGTTTATCCCGACTCTCCCATTTAGATCGATTCGCATCCGCTCGGAAGTATTAGTGCAGAACGACATAACTTCATTGTTCTGCTCGTATCTGATCTGTCCCTGGGTGCCTGAGCTCGGATCCCCAAAATAGATAGAACCATAATCACCAGCGCTTGATCCACAAACGATCGTAATCCCTTCGTTCCCTGTCCCGTCACCGACAACTAAGTTATCTGCGTCTGCATTAATACTGGTGTAGGGATCGTGCGTTCCGATAGAGACACGCCCAGTCCCGCTACTAACAAGCTGGACCGCTTCAGAACCGCTGGTTGTATTGATTTTGATGTAATCTTTATCATCCGTCGATTCGATAAGAACCGCTGATGATTGCTCATCAGCAATCAGGTTGGTCGCCCCGGAGAATGTTATTGGGGCTGGGTCGCCATATGATATAATAGTTCCGTCTGCCATAACTTACCTCACTTTGCCGCTGTGGCTTTGATGTAGAGATCTCCCTGCATAGCGCCCACACCATCGCCACCATAAGTGCATCGAACATGCCCTAGCTTCATGTTGAAATTGACGATGGTCAGAACGTCAGTCGTTAGGTCAATCGTCTGGATGTCACACCCAGCAGTAGCTCCGCTGCCAGAGCCAGCAACCTCGGTTCCATCGTCTGCCGTAATTACAGATTTGAGCCTTATCCTGACATTGGCGGCAGAGTCAGTTGCAAAGAACTCCCAGGTTTGCCTGCCCTGATCCTGGACTTTTAAGTCCATGGCAAATGTCTCGGTTGTTCCAGATAGGCCTGCAAATTTCTTGGTTATGGTACGCATCAAATCCTCCTAGGCACAGTGGCGGGACATATCTTCATCCCAAGTGGTCATTATCCCATGGCCCTTTGCGAGGGGGTCATAGTGTTGTCAACTTGCGACTTCAGGGAGGCTAGGCCCCTCTGGGGTCTTGGTTCTGGTTGCTCCTCTTCTTGGTATGTTGACTGTAATGCCGACATAGCAGGAGCGGTCATCGATGCCTCCATTGGAATATTGAAGAGCGTCGATAACATCAGCCTATCACCGTATTTCACTTTATCGCTACCCTTTCTGCCCAGTAGGGACTCCTGGATTGATGAGACAAAGTTCGTATATGCTTGAGGATGCAGGGTTTTGAATGCAGCTGCCATTTCCCTCGTGAGCGTCTTTGACTCAGCCGCCGAGCTGATAACCTTCAGGGGGCTTTGGGCTACGGCCAAAAGCTGATTCATTTTATCGAATGCGTAGTCTGGGCCTGATATTGTTTTTGCACCTGTCAAAGGGTCTATCCTTGTTACAATTTCTTTTGGTTTGATCTGATTCAGTGACAGGATGACATCCGCAGATTGGCTCTTAATGGCATCTCTGATTTCCGGCGATCCCTCGATCTCCCCAATTGACTCTTCAAGCTTTTTATCCATAAGCGCCGGATTCTGAGACAGGGTCTCTATTGATGAAATTGCCTTCTCCTGGAGGGCTCTTTCCTTGTCTTCGCTGTAGGTGACATCGTCAATATCTGGCCCCATCGCCGTGGTCAGGTTGGCCGAGAAGACACGAGCCGCCTTGTTGGCGACCCTCAAGGAGTCCTCTACGAATTCCCCCTCCTTGCCGATACTAGAGATCACCTTCTTAACGCTGTTTCTGTGCTTCTTCTTGGCGAACTCATTAAGCTCCTCAATCCGCGCTGACCGACTGAGCTGCTTGTATGGCCTTCGAAATGACTTCGCCGCTGCCTGTCCAATAGCCGCTTTTGCATATGCCCCAAGACCGCCAACCATAGCTGCCCCAGGAGCAAGACCCCATGCTGACAAGAATGCCGCTGCTGCTGGCATCCCCATGGCCCTAAGGCTCGGTTTGCGTAAATCCTTAACACCCCTTACGACTTCTTTTACAAATGTGTTCTGTTTTGACGGGGTGTATATATTTACAAGGTCTACAGCCTGAGACGCCCCCTCCAGGGAGTTAAACGCTTTAATGTTTTCCCCTATGGTGGACTCATAGGCTTTTTTGGGCTGATTGGTTAGCTTGAGAACATTGTTTGTGTATTCCTGTGTAGCCTTCACTACGCCCTGATAGGCTTTAATCTTGGACGCTGCCTCCTTGTCTCCTGCCATAAACTTCTTAAAGAGGTCTTTAGTCTCCTTGGCTGAGATCTTCTCCCCTACTATGCCTCTGGCCGCATTAAGCTTGCTCTTGTAGTCAGTATAAACCTTGTTTGTCGCCTTGTAGGCCTCAGAGGTCTCACCAAAGAGACGTGGGTTTGTTAGGGCATTTTGGAAGTAGCTTCTAATAGGGGAGGTAACACCCTCGTTGCCCATTAGGTTTAAGCCATAAAGCTTCTTGCGTATTTCGTCGTGCGCCAGGATTAGGTTGTCAGCGAGATGCGATGGCAGTTCCTCTCCAGCGCTAGACTTGAGAATGTCAGACGGGTCTAGTTCTGTTATGGGATCCAGGAACTTTTGTTGGCGCAATCCTTTTAGTGACGACCTGACAGAATCAGAGATACCGTCAACCATTTTATCGTATGCCGCCGTAGACACACCTGAGCTTTTCCTTATGGCTGATAGAGCCCTCCCTATGTCTGTAGATGGCTCAATCTTATCTATGGATGCAGCATAGTAGGATTTGCGGTTTTGGATGATGTCAGCGAAATCGCCGTCATAGCTGATGTACTCCTTCTGAAAGAGATCTGCATCAAAGTCAGCTTTAAGGTTCCGGAGTCCTTTTGTCCCTTTTGTGATTTTGTCGACGGCCTGCTTCCGTGTGCCGTTGTTGATATCAAAAAAGAGGTCGTTAATGTCGTGAGGCCCTGTGGAGCTAATCCTTGTCAGGGATTTAGAAAGCTCGTCAGGGGACTGAATCGAAAATATGCTAGCATCATCGACGGCCTTTTTTACCTGACGTGCAGTAAACTTTTCGCCCTCGAATGCCTTCTTGATTGTTTTTGCTTCCGCAGTCCCAAGATCACCCGTTATCTTTTGAGCAAATTCACCAAGCTTCCTATTCGCGGCAACCCCCGCTTCCAGGGTCTTGGAGCCAAGTGCCCAGCTGAATCCCGCCGCGCCAGGAAGAAGGGCGAGTGACCCACTAATCCCCCCACCAAGAACGCCGCCCATTGCCGCAGCAAGCGTAACGGATGCAAAGTCTGTCGGATTAACGTCGGAGTTAAACTCAGAGGCAGCATCAACCCCGCCAATAATTGCGTCCTCTGTTACAGCCTGGGCTACCATCGGGGCAGCCCTAACCATCGCATTGGCTAGCTTGGGATTTTTCACCAGTCCAGCCATCCGCATATCTTTAGCCAGGACCTTAGCCGCCTTGTCTCCGATGTACCGCCCGGCGCGACCAGCCTGCCCAGCGGGAGTCATAGATACAGCCTTATGTGCCATACTGGTGGCACGAGCCATCTTCGATGCACCTGTGGCTGCCCTGGCCGTAGCCGCCACGCCTTTCGCGCCAAGGCCAAGTCCACCCCCAGCGAGCAGCCCAACGCCAGTCCCTAAAACATTCCCGACCATAGATTCAGTGGCGTTGAAGAACTCCCGGGCCTGACGATCTTGCTCATTCCTGAGTATCTCTTGGGGGTTATATAGTAGCTCAGACCTTCTTGCGGAGTCAGATAGACCGAGGGTTACGCCCTGCAACCCCGAGAGCCCAAGTGATGCCAACCTCTTTGACGGCTGGTCATAAACCTTGTCGGCGCGTAAATTATCAAAAAGGTTTCGCCTTTCTTCGTTTGTGATGGGACGGCCCCCGGCCTTCGCGATGTCTTCATATTCTTCCGATTGGATCTTGATAACTTCCCCGCTACCATTATCCATAAAGAGAGTTTGCCCCTCTTCAAGGGTCGCTGTGCCGGTATCAAGCAATTGGCCAAGAAGGTCTGAACTTGCCCACCTTCTCTTGCCTGTCACCTTGTCTATTACGTATGGCATATCACGCCCCTTGCCGTTGACCTGTTAGTAACTAAACTGTCCCATTCCAGGGAAATCCTTAATGTCCGGACCCCCTTTAGGCACCATCGCCCTGGGCGCAGATTTCTCCGGGCTTCCGCCGCCTGTCAACTTCTCTATCTTGTCAATGGATTGCTTCAGCTTTGCGACCTTAGATTTAACCAAGGATGCATGTTGTGGGTTGCTACTGTCGCGCAGCACTTCTTCCCCTAGGCCAAGTATGCCCATAAGGTCCGCCATTGCGATCCTTGACATCTCAATTGCCACCGCCTTGGTATCGGCGTCAAAGCCAGCCATAAGGCTCATGTCTGGGATGAGGAGCCTTATGGACTTTTCAAAAGTCTCCCTTTCATCATTACCTATATTGCCGCTATCCCCGGCCGCTTTCATGATGGCAGTTGTTATGACAGGGACCTGACCCTTTGCACTTTTGTGCGACATCACAAGCTTCCGAGTGGCATCGTCTGCTTTACTTAATATGTAATTGCTACCGCTAAAAGCTGCGAAAACGGATGTTCCAACGCCGGTATCTGCTTGCTCATACGCATGCACAAAGTCATTAACCACACCAAAAGCGCCTGCCACTTTAGCCAGGTTCGCGTCCTTCTTACCCTTCGCTGACTTTGCCGACATTTCCATTTGGAGCTTGTCCTTGTTTGCCTGCGCCGTCGCATTGAACATGTCTATCGTGGCATTCAGGTTCACTGCCTCCTTTCGGTCCCCCCTTAAGGCATTAAGCCTTTGCTGCCATGCGCTGAGCCCGGCAAGCTTGGCCTGCTTTTCTGCCGCCTTGGCGTCACCAAGGACATTCATTGCCCTCCCGTAAACGTTATTCTGGACCTCTGACTTGTCCTTGAGGGCAGCGTATTGAGCTTTTTGAGCGTCAATATCCTTATTGATAGCATCATCTATCAATTTAAGGGCTGTATTGGGGACGCCTGTTAAGGACTGCGCCGCAGCCCCAATCGCTGCTGATAGTGCAGCAACCACGGCGAACATTGTGTTTTCATAAGCCCTGAAGGGTTGAATCCTAAAGGATGAAAGCTCCTCACCAATATCCTTAGACAGCTTCTCTTCTTTTGCAACCTTTGCTGCTGCTGCTCTGGTTTCGGCCTCAATACCTGCTATCCCAAACCCCTTACGGATGTCCTCAAGTTCCCTCTCCTTGTCTGGCGCTGGAGGAACAGCACGAAATGGGACCTGACGAGCAGAAGGAAAACCATCGGGCATACCCGCGACGCCTGAACCTCCACCGCTAAAATCTATTTGATCTGGCACCGGGGCCACCGCGAGCCTCTGTAGTGATTCTGCCTCTCCTGGGGTGTATGCCCCTTCCTGCCGCCGGGACATTGATTCTTGAACCTCAACGAGTTCAGGAGACTGGAATTGAACAGGGCCCGACCGAGTTCGTGCCCGGACATATTCCTCAAGAACCAGGTTTCGTGCATTAAAATCGTCCGCAAATTTGTTGGCCTCTGCAATGACTTGTTCCTCAGTCGCGGCTGAGGTTCGATACTCATCTGGCATAACCTGCTCTTCTAAAAACTCATACTCAGCTACTCCCTCGGGCATTACTTCTTCTCCAGTCTTTTTATGCGATCATGCATTTCTTTTTGCGCGACGATTAGAGACTTAAACGCCTGTGGCACGTCCACACTCTTAACGCCTTCAACCTCAGTTACTGCTTGCTGGCCAAGGGAGGATTTCTCCATGCTCTGTGCCATCACCCCCATCTCAGGAGTATTTGCTCCGGGCATATTGTATTGAGCAACATCCAGGTTTTCGAGAAAATCGTAAGCTGCGTTTTTGGTTTTCCCTCTGTCGATGTCTGACTTTACGCGCTCGTCGCTAATCAGGCCCAGCCCTGCAGCGCCAAGAGTAGCTACGCCGCTAAGAATGCTTCCCCATAGGCCAGCACTTCTGCTTGCTGCTGCTTGCTTCCTTTGGAGTTCAAGATTCTGTTGCGAGATTAAGGCCTGAGACCCCTGTTCTCTGGCTGCTTGCACAAACGCACTGAGTTCCTCTTTCGCTGCAGCCGCATCATCAAGCCTCGCCTGCTTTATCTGTCGCTCAAACTCACGGTCTGTCTTCTGAAGGCCCTGATTTAATGCTTCCATTTGTGCGGGGGTAAGACCAAGAGCCCTTGCTCTACTCATGATCATATCCCTTTGCTCTAGCGCGTTTCGCCTGGCCTCCCGTTCAAAATCTGTAGACCGCCTAGCAGCCGCCTCTTCCTCTGGCGTATCGTATATGCCCTTGGCCTTGGTCCTGCTCTCAAGCTCGGCCCTTTTTTCGCGCATCATTGGGTCTAGGAATGCTTCAGTCTCAGCCTGCTGACGCTGCTGAATCTTAAGGCCCTCTTTCCATGCGTCATGTTCCCCAACATCCGCTGTACGGTCCTTGGCGTGCTGAAGCGCATCGCCCTTGAGGGTAATATAGCCGCCTTCAAACAGAACCGTTTCAGATTCCTCGTCCTGTGTACTGGGCATCCCTTCAGCGTATGGGTCAGCCATCACGCAACTCCCATGTTATTGTTAATCAGTCGCCAAATCTTGTCATCCATTGATCTATCGCTCCTCTGACCAGGAAGCGACGCCTGAGGAGACCGTTCCAATATGCCCCTGATCATCCGCATTGTTTCCTCTCCCCGTTGGTCACTGATCACATCTAAGGCATCATCCAGTTGGTCAGCCTGCTCATTATAAGCATCAATTTCCTCAGTTTGTCTTGGAAGGCTGATGTCAGGCGAAATTGACTCAACCTCGCCAACCCCGCGAGGAGAAAGAGCCCTCATTGGTTCCCGATCCCGGATATTGCGTGGGGGCACACCCTGTAGGGCGCTACCAGACTTGTAAGAATTAATCCCTAGGCCCTCCGTGCCCCTCTCAAGTATGCCTAAGTTCTTACTTACGTCACGCAAACCCTCTGCCTCCTTAATTTTCTCTGCCGCAAGATCCCTAGGGAGTCCTGAGGCTTCAGCCATCAGCCTCCCCTCTTTAGACATTAGAGATTCGGAGAGGGCTGACGCTTTGCTTGCTTGAGAGCTAATTCCCTCTGCAATCACCGGAATAGCAGAAGCGCCAAGAGTAGAGGCCACATTGAGAGCGAGTCCTATATTTCGGATCTTCTGGCCCTCCCGAAGCGCTTCTCTCGCCAAGGAGGCCCTTTGCGCTGCGTCTTTCGCCCTCATGGCGATTCTTCCTTCCCTCAAGGCCATCTCTGCCTCTCTCCCCCCCTTCTCAATCTCCTCCTGCTGTTTCCTGTACATGTACTCTAGTCCGCTCTGCATCATGGCGATACGGGACAGTCTTTCAGCCTCAACCGGGTTGTTCCCTGCCGCCTGCATTGCCTGATCGAAAAGCTGCTGCTGCCTGAGCACTGTTGCTCTATCTACTGCCATAATTAACCTCTATCCTATGTTGCGACCTGTGTTTTCTCTACGTTGTATACTGCTTTTGCCTGCCTTGGTGCTATGAGTAATCCGAGGCCATTAAGCGCCGGTGGCTGAGAAACGTCTGTCGTACCCCTACAAACAATATCCACATGGAACCGATCGACCTTCTGCTGCTGTGGTTTGATCACCACCTCTCTTTCGCTGCTCGATGATTGAGTATACGAAAGAGTCTGAGAGGAAGAGTATGTGCCCAACTCCGAAGCGTATGAGATGCTAAATTCGCCATACGAAGCAGTGGTAAATGGTACCGCTAGCCTGTAAAGACGGCATCCCGATAAAAACTGAGGGAATTGTATCTTCCCTGTTTTTACATTCATCTGAACGCGGTAGTAGCCAGGTCCACCGTCCTTGCTTTGAGAGTAATCCGCATACCTGTAGGCTGAGGATGAACTTGAGTCGATCGTAGCGCGAAGCCAGACACCGCCCTTATTGTCAGTAAGAAACAGATCCCTCTTTCCGTCAGATCTCTTCACATAGCTACACCCGCTAAACTTCTGCCCCGTGGTGTCTACCGGTACTTTCCATGTGTACCACTGATTAACCTCATAGTTGTAAATGATGATACTCATCCCCAACGATGGCAAGTAGCTGTTCGGGTCTTTGGCCCAGCTCCCACTGGACCCCGTAACGAAAACGACTTCGTTCGTCTCATCCAAAACGGACACCCCGGAGATGTTCCCCATGTACGTGCTAGCGCCCCATTCCCCGTCAAGGGGAGCCCCGAGATAACTAAGATTTTTACCATTCAACAGATAGAGGCCGTGTGTGGATTGATACACAACCCCAGCCGGGATCCTCGCCGTAACGCCCCCGACCATAACCCCCTGATCTAGATAAATCGTCTCTGGAGGCGCAAACCCCCCAACATTAAGGTGGTCAGGACCATCGCCGCCCATGGCGTAAACAGCATCCTTATTGAAGGCCATCAACAATTGGCCATCACTCTCGATGTTTGATGCTCCGACCCCGTTAGTTTCTTCTCCTATGTTTACAGTGTTTACCGCAGAGAACACAGGGCAGACAGATGACCCCTGAGTGCCTAAGGATGAAGAGAATGACTGAGATGGGTAGACATACCCATCAACAGTAGAGACGCAAACATGATTCTTATGTATCGTTATGTCAGTGGGGCAGGACGGCTGGACAGGGAAATTAGAAACCAGGTCTGAGACACCTGTTGCATGGTCCTTCCACTGGGTTACCTTGTTCGGCGTATCAACCTCTACGACAACATTCCTCGCGTTAGAGTTAAGAGGTTGCATCGCCACTAGGCGGAAACGGATATTGGCCAATTCCTGAGTGTCCTCAATTGTCTCAGAAAGAATGACAGACATAAATACAGCCACAGATACGGATGAAGGCTCCATATCTGCAATATCTGTAATTTCCGGAGCAGTTCCACTATAGCCTATGCTCTGGTGCGCGGCAGACCTTTTGTTGGTCAGCGACGTATTTTCTATCTGCACTAAAAGCTTTTTCCCGGAATCACTTACAGTGACCGTTCTGTTCGTAGACCCGTCACCAAAAAAATCCAAACCACTGTAGTGGGTGACGCCCATGTCGTCTTTCCAAAAATAGGCGGCTGCAATTTCGTAATCACCCTTGGTTATGCCGGCGACCGACGCCGTCCCGTTCGCAAAATCAGAGGCGTCCTGAGACACATATTTAATTAACGGCTTCTGTAGAAACCCATTTTCGACAAATCTACCGCCGTTGAATGCCCATAATAGCCCTGATCCAACAAGCAGTGTTCCGTTTATGTTTGCGTTTGGATAAGTCCTTGCGGGGAAGAAGTCAGCAATGCCTATGCGCGGGTTAAATGGAGCCATGTATTGGTAGGATCTCTCTGCGTGCTCTATTACTGATATCCCAAATGCAGGCATGGGGTACTCAGCAAGGGATGGGGGGTTAGAGTATTTGTAGGGCTGAAGTATGGAGTCAGTCCGATGGTAGTTCAGCCTGGACCGAAGAGAAAACATCGGCGCATTACTGTATTTTGTTACAGGGATGGACATCTGGCGCATTTCATATGGATGACAGAGGACCGCCTGCCCGGGGGCGTAGGTGCCGACGACTTCGCCATCCTCATTGAATAAGCATGTTCTGGCGGTTGAGGGGTCTGCAGCAAAAACCGAATGGCCGACAAAATAAGCCTTGCTGCCTGAGTAGGGGTACCATGCGTCCGACAGAATGTTTATGTTTCTACCTAGGACCTTTGTATCTGAACTATTCGCTAAGTTTTTCCTAATTATCCACCGCTGCTCAGAACCAATGTAGGCATTTGACCCAACAGCACTCGCCGCCTGCGTGTACCAGACAGCTCCGCCTGCCCCATTTGCCAAAGCGCACTCAACAAACACATAAACAGCGTCGCCTGAAACGCTTTTAACATTTGTAATGGCAGCATTAGCCACACGAAGGCCATTGGCGCCCCCACAGCTAAACTTGTTTGCGGCGCTATCGTAGGTGACCATCTGTCCGGCAACAGCGCCCGTTTCATCCCTGTAGACGGCCAAGTCATCAGGGATGTTCCATGTTGAGCTTGATGTTGCCCTGTCCAGGAGGGGCTTTATTAGCGATGCGGTCCAGGAAGCAATAGATCCGTCTGACAGTGCCGGAGCAGTGTACACATAGATATCATCGTCCTTGGTGGCGTCCGAAGAGAAGACAAACACAATCTTGTTGCTAGCGTGATTCTCAAGGTTTCCGGCATCTGTGTGGTTAATGCATTTTAGGACGAAGCGACTGGGGACTGCATATCGAAGCCAGTTATCTGGGTTATTTCCTCCGAATTGATCTTTAGCGCTACCCATGTTCGCTATCTGGATAAGCTGCGATGGATCACTGCCATTTGCCCTTGGGATATTTGACGTGACCGTTGGGGATGTTACGAGCGCTTTAGTTGAAGAGTCATATTTGTAATACTGCAGCTTAGTCGTGTTTGTTGAGTCATTCGTGTAGTAAACATACACAACACCATGATCGTCTTCTATGGTGTACGTCAAGTCTGCATCCCAAGCAGGATACTTGTAGTTTAAGTCCAAGTAGCCATCCTCGAAATTACTTATGGGAGTAGCGGCCCCTATGGCACTTACTGCGCTGCTAAAGTCAAACGTGGCCTGAAAAATAGACCACATACCCACCTCTCCGGTTCCCCCGTCCTTATCCTTTACTGCTGCCGACTGAGCAGCGAACGTTAAAATAACCACATTGTCGGACATGCTAAAGAGCATAGGCTGTGTGGTGAAATACATGGCGTTCTGGCCTGTCTCGACATTGAGATAGATGTCAACGTTAGCCATCGCGGATGTCCCGGTTGGGTGAACTTTTGCTGTATTGTCAATGTCACTGTCAGAAAGTTTCCCTACTTGCACATAGCCAACGGCCTCAACCGCAAACTCGTCATCAGTGAAAAACATGGGGGCCTTCGCGCTGCCAGCGGTGCCTGTGTCAAATGGCCCATCAAGTATTAACTGATTTCCGTCCGCCACAACATCGGCCCATTCTCTCCCTGTAATGGCTGCAGTGCTCCCATATCCTTCGATCCTAATCCTTCCGGCATCATCTGAGGCATGGTGGTATACGCCAAGCCCCGACGCCCCCCCTATTAGCAGATCCCTATCAACAAAGCTTTTGCTTATGCCGGAGGCGAACGGGACTGAGATGGGAACTGCATCGTAAAGAAGCACCCCGGATGCCTTGTGCTTGATAGAGTAGAGAAGCCTTGATGGCTTATTCCTATAATTGATTGTATCGTCCGTGTTGGCGTAAGACTTCGTGTCCCCTCTGACATCATCCTCACCGAACGGCCTAGACTCCCATACAAATATCTCATAAAGATCGTTGTCCGACCCAACCTTAATCGTAGAGTAGGCAGGAGCGCCATCTAGAGATGTTGAGTCGACATTGACAGACTCTTGCCTTATTTGAACATTTGCACATGTGCCACGATCTTTAAATTTCCCACTGGTATACCTGGAGTATGCTTTTTCCCCATCAAAGACCACCAACTCATCTTGATGATGAGCTGCGCCAAAAAGCTCACCAGGTTGGGCAGCACCACCAAGCTCCGCCCAATCCTCCTCATGGAATCCATTTCTTGGGTTTAGCTCTCCGGTCTTGGTTATTGAAACGTTCTCGGCTAGCCGAAGGTCTTCAACTGGCTGAGTCATTTCAGATGTTTTTGTGTTGACACCCCTCGCGAATGGGAACCCTACGTTTTTCTTCTCTAATGCCATTAAAACACCCACATATCGACTGTACAGTCATTGTCGCAAAACAGGCTTAGGGTACCTCCGCCTGCCCCACTCCATATATTAGAAGGACGGTCTTGATTTAGGATCATATACTTGGAGCCACTTCCAATGCCAGGAATTGGGTTCCTTAAAAGCTTATACGCATACAGGCTCCCTCTCATAGTAGAAGGGAATCCATCCAGGATGACATGAGTAGCAAGGGTGTCATAGCTTTCTTCCTTAGACATAACCCGTGAGACGCCGGGGAGGAGATCAGAGGGTGCAGACAAGGATGCTGGACCAAAGCGGATCGGCTCGTTGATATTTAATGTTGCCGCTATTGCGTCCGATACGCGAAGGCATGGGTCAATTGTTCCGGTTGTGAATCCATTTCTGCTCGTATAGCTCACACTTTGGAGTACGGAATAGAGCCCCGTGGCAAACTCAACGACCGCACCACTTTCTGCGCAGGCTATGTACGACCCAGTGTCTTGATAGTGGTTTGCTATATTTGTGGCCGTAGTGTTGTTGCTGATTTCGGCGTCCCAGTCTGTGCCTTCTGTCCCTGCCCTGTATGCGTTTGACGTTATTACTAAAATAATAACACCCGAAGTAATGGCGCTATAATCATCAACTGTTAGCAGGTATCTGTTTACGCCATTTATCTGCGCCGACGAGCTTGATGCCGTTGATTTTAGCTTAACGCCAGACAGAAGGTTGCCGCCCAGGATTCTGCTGTTCTTTATCTGGTTAAAGGTGTTCTTAACCCTCGTTTCGAGATCGCTCAAAGCCCCGTCTTTGTGCTTTGCTTCTGTAAATCCCCGAAACGCCATATCTCATCCTAGATCCAGTTTATGTAATCACGAACGCCTGTCCCTACTTTAACATCTGCTATTGCTCGACTCTCGCCTGGTGTCCGGTCCTTGGCTGCCAGCATCAACCTATGTCTGACACCCTCTCTCTCTGCTACCAAAATCTGAGTGTCTGATTCCTCTTTCTGGAGCATCTTAATGGCTGCATCCAGAATGATGAATCTCTCGAACCCATTGGCTAGAGCCCTATCGACTGAAAAGAGCTTGGCAGCCTCACCGGTCTCATCTCCGACAAACTTCTGGGGCTCTTCGATGTACCACAGAGTGACCGTTCCGCCTGGTGGTGACTCAGGGATGAACCGAATATTATTCCCCTCGATGATGAAGAAGACATTCGCCATGTAGCCTTGCTTTAGCATCGGGCTCTCGTAGGCATTTCTTTCCTGGAACATGTATCGGCGGATTCTTCGAGTCACACCGCCAGAAGCAAAGTCGCACCCAAGGGCTTTCCAGAAGGATGTTGGGAGTTCCTTAGGGTTGTCAGCGGGCAACGTGTAGCTGTACGAGCTGAGGTAGTAAATTTCATACTCGTTCACCATCATCTCGTGAAGTTCGGCTATTGCCTCGTTGATGTAATCAACAACCTCGGCGTCAGTACAAAATTCGGAGTTTTCCTGGTCAGCCCTTCTGCGAGATCGCGTGATAAGCTGTGCTAGAGTCACCTCATTTGTTGCCATTACATGCTCCAAAAATAGAAGGGGGCCGAAGCCCCCATTCCATTAGTAGTCCTCATCATCACTGTTTAAGGCTATTTGAACAAAGTCGAGCAAGGCCTCACAGGCGTCCTTTTCTTTGTCTTCTGATACCTCTATCCCAATGGAGCTAAGGAACTCACTGCAAGCGCCCAGTAGGGCCTCCTTGGGTTCCAGTGAGTCTTCTTCCTCTTCACCCTTGGACTTCTTGTTCTTCTCAAGGATCATCAGAGCTACGCCATTCTTTTTGGGCATCTCACCCTCCTTATACGGTGTAGCTTGAGTTCCGAAGAAATAGGGTTACATGAAGCCTGTCATTTGCATCAGGGGTTCCTGTTGTATCAATAACGACAGTCTTCGCCCCATCAACGTCCTCACTCTTGACCTCTGCATTTGAAATCGCGCCAAGCGACCCAATGCCAACCTGTGCGCAAAGCAGCCCATTGTACTTGTCATCAAGGGTGATTGTGACGTCACCGGTAGATATACCGACTGATGCGACGCCAATAGATGGTGTTGCGACAGGAGATCCGTTGAGTGCACTAAGAGTAAAGGCAATGATTTTAATCTCATTCCCCAAGGCTTGAACGTCTTTAAATGACCGATTAGCCATTACTCACCTCCTTAAAGTGCAATGCGAACATTAAATCCTGGGGCATTACATGCGAGGTTACCATAGAAGCCGATTCGGACTTCGTAAGCATCATCGTCTGCTTTTCTCAGGATTCTGTTTCCGTCTAGGTCAAGAATGTGAGGTGCTCCGCCTAGAGAGTTCAAGGACCAAGTATTCATCTGGAGCATGAATGCAATGTCTGGCTGACAGTTCTGGTCAGGGACAACATTGATAACTCCGTTTGGTCCTTGGACTGCGAGGCTTCTGAAGCCGACATCAACATCCCTTGCCTTAAGCTCGTCATAGACAACTCTTGATCCAAGAGACTTCTCTAGATTGATGTATGACTCATAACTCATGAGGCATGTATCTGGCCGCCCACCAGCTCTGGCTGCTTTTCCTGCTCCTGAGACCAAGGCCTCTTCAATTGGCATTGCGGAACCGTCAAACCGGATACCACCCAAGCGCTGGCTGTCTTTGTTTCTTGCCTGTCCGAAGAACTCTGTTGCGCCGGGTGCGGCAGATGGGAGCCATCCGTCTAGACCCATAACTGCTCTTGCGGTTGAAGAGGTAAGGCCTGCACCTGCCTCTGTCCCTCTTCTGAAGATGTAATCGTTCGCGGCTAAGGCACCGGATCCGGGAGCGGTGATAGTGAAGCTTCCAGCCTCTCGGTCGACCGTTAGGACATCGCACCCTGTTCCGCCAGTTGCGCTACCTGAGCCGCCAGTATCATCAGCGAATAGAAGATTCATCCCTACTTCAAAGTTGGCGATTTCATCAGGGTTCGAAAGCTCAACCGTGGTTCCGGAGCTATAATCGCTTTTTACTCGGCCAAGATAGCCACCACCATCACGGAAGAGCTGGATAGAGATATCGCGGGCAAGCGAATGAATCGCTCCGTCAATTTCCATTGTCAAATACCGAATAAAGGCATCAGCCTTACCTTCGGTTGCCTTAATAGCCTCACCTGAGACGGTTGCCACAGAGTAGTTCTTTACGCGAGTAAGAACAAACTGCCCAAGGCTTGTTGTTGATGTTGCCCCAGACCCGCTTGCCTGAGCTTTGTCGAATTGCGCCGAAACGTTTTGTGGGTTCCCATAAATCAAAGGAATCGGCATATTTAATCCGCCGAATCTCTCGTACTTGGGCACCAGGGCAAGGAATGGGTTGTTTTTGAAGACGAGATTCTTGATCGTAAGGTCTTTGTAGTGTTCCTTTACGGCCTTTGATGTTGTTGTAATGTCCAATACTGGCATTCTATTCTCCTTGGTCGCGAATTACTAAGCGATAGGAGACAGTGCGCCGCCTATTCGCCGAAAAACTTATAGCTGCGGACAAGGTGGTCGAGATGCTCGTCTCTAGTCATTGGTTTAGAGTGAGCTTCGCCGTCCGTGGTCATTCCGACCGCCGCAACTGAATTTGATAATGTTTTCGGCCTTGAATCTGGCTGCCGAGGGGCTTCTGTTTTCGCTTCGTTCCCAAAGGAATCTTTATATTTTTTGGCTATTTTCTTGCTGCCAAAGTAACTGCGGGCTTCCTCTTCGAGGTGATCCTCGACTAGTTGCGCCGCCTGCTTATACTCCATGACTTGCCCGGATGAGTTATAATGCTCTTGCATTACTTCCGCGACTAACCCGTGCGCGTCTCTAGAATGTATAAGCTCAAAGTCTTCATTGTTAGTCTCGACGAAATTGCGGATTTCGTCAATGAAATTATTGTACGCGGTTTCCTGTCTCGAAACAACCTCTTGTTCTTCACGACTACTTAACTTTGATTCAAGTTGGTCAATTCGGTTCAGAAGCTTATCAATGCTGGAGTCTCGCTTGTAGTCATCGGGCTTCTTGTTGCCACTAAGGATGTCTTCCGACAATTTCTGATAGTCGAGATCGAGCCGCGATAATAACTCCCTAGGGTTCTCGGCGGCAATCTTCCGCAGTTCTTCAAGCTCTCTGGCTGCATCATTAGGGTTGCCCTGCTGAGCCCTCAGTTCTTCAACTTCCTGTTGGAGCTTTTTGTAGTCTTCTTGGCTCCGCCTAACACCCTTCTCCCGCTTAGCCAGTTGCGCGAATCTTCGGCTAAAGTCCTTTGTGGTCTCTTCCGGCTCCTGTGTCGGGGCGATTTCCCCTGGTTCCGGCCCTTCCTCAAGGGCAACCTCCGCCGCCGCAATTGCGGTATCTGCTTCGGGTTCGGCTCCTGGTTCGGGATCCGAAGTTGCCTCTGCTTTCTCTGCCATTAGTCCGTTTACATAATCAATTGTCTCTTGAAGGTGGTCCTGGGCCATTTGCATCCTGTCTCCTTACTGCAAGTCTTGAGGCGGGAGTGCCTCTGGTTCCGAAGGCATTACTGCCTCAATATCAGGGGGCAAAGCACCCCCTGCTTCAGGAGGTAATTCTCCTCCTGCTTCGGGTGGTAAAGCAGACCCAGCCCCTTCAGGGGTCATCTGAGGCTGGGCTGCCTGCGCCATGGAAGCCATGAGCGCCATACAGTCATCAATATAACGGCGTAAAAGAGCCAGGCGTCCATCGGGCGCATTGTTTATCTTTGCGCGGAGATAGGCCTGTTGCACCCGCTTCACCGATAAAGCCAAATTGCTATACGGTTCCGGCTGAACGTATTTCCCTTTGTCCACCATATTTTCAATCAGCATATCAATCTCATCTTGATCTGCAGTCATGTATTGAGTAACCGATTCTATGTCTGGGTAATCCAAGAGCTTCAAAATAGTCCCGGGGTCTTGGATAATCCCACTCTGAGCAAGCTCGATAACCTTCTGAAGCTTACCAGCAGGGCTTTGCGGTAATAGCGAAGTTGGCCATATCTTCATGACGTATTGTTCTTCGCGGAGATCGATATCTTTCCACTTAATCTGCTCGATATACTTATCGCCGCTACTTACGACCTCGTAATCATCACCGCGCTCAGCAATCCTTCGAGCCAAGTCAATCATCTGTCTGGCGGCTTCCATGAACATGCTTTCGTAGTTTTGGGCCACGATCATAAAGCGTTCTGTCTCAATATCGGAGAATTCTCGAAGAGCGACTGCTGATTCAAGCCCAGCGGGCTTTTTCGACATCGCAGCAAGCTCACTTACTCCCGATATCTGATAGGCACGGTTAAAGAGCCTATCCAGGTGGGAGAAGACCTCTCCGGAGACTGTTTTTGGCACGTAGAAGACAGGAGGCTGACCAATGTAATCAACAATGCCCCATTCTTCGTTATTGATCTGGTGATCGGCTATTTGTGACCCAGTCTCAAGAAATACCTTCGGCTTCGCAAGATGCATCTGTTGCTGAATATTCTGAAGGAGCGTGTTAATCTCCAACTGTATCCCCATAAGCTGCTCAGCGAGTCCCTGACCCCAGAATCCGAGCAGACGATCAGACCAACGAAGAAAAACGAAAGGAAAATAATTATGCTCATAATTCTCGTCCAAGAGCGTTAGATTTTCCAAACAGATTACGTGGCGACCATCCGGGGCACCCTCAATACTAGGAAGGTGCCATGCCTCTACTACTTGGACCATCTCGTTAACATTAGAACCGGCGTTATACTCCTCAGTCTCAAATGTGGACGCCTCTTTGATTCGATCTGCATACTCCGGATAGGTGTATGTCAGAACATCACGCGGAACCGCTTTGACCTGAAAAATACTTCTTGGCTTCTTATACTTGGCTTCCTCGATCGACACCATAATCTCTTCGGGGAAAACTCGCTCACATAAAATATCCGAGTTGTGTTCGTACACTTTTAGGACGCCAGTCCCAAAAACACACGAGTCCATAAAGACCTCTGGAGCGACTTCGTAGAGCTTGGTCCGGTAAAATTGGCCATCGCAAAATTTTTCTAGGAGCTTGCCCTTCCTCTGCTGAGAAAAGTCTCCGCCTGAAGTAAGGAATGCGCAGCGTGGCCGATTCTTCGCAATCTTCGCCTGGACCGTATCGCACATTGACTTGATGACGTTGAACGTGACCGGTCTGTGAGATCCCGCTCCTTGTGGTCTTGAGACCCCAACCAGGCTCAGCGACGGAGTATTTTCGTCGTTGTAAGACCTGTAGTGCTGTAGGTTGAGGCTCGATATGTGGCCATAATCTCTTTGCATCGCGTTCAGCAGATCAAAGACAAAATCATGAGAGTCCTTCTCTTTTGCCTGCCACCAAAAAATTCGTTCTTCCATTTCTATCTCCACTAGTGATAATTATCCTGTGCTTCAGCTAAGACACTCGCCATCCTACACGCCTCTGGCTGTCTATCACCAGTTAAGTCTTTCTCTAGTTGTCCGATGTATTGCTGCTCTATCATGCTCCAGTACTCTGGCGATCCATACTTCGGCTTTACGGTCGGAGCCTTGTAGGTGAAATGGCGGCATTCCCGCCAAGCATAGAGCGCGGCATCTGAGAGGTGGTTCTCGAATCTGCCATCTTCCTTCAGTCTGCTTTCGTCCCACTGCAAGACATCCCATTCTTCGAGGATCGGGCAGTTGGCTGGGATCATCACTCTATTGGAGAAGAGATCATCATTCATCAGCTCAATAAACGTTGCCTTCTTACTTTTTTCGGCAGCTTGGACAGGGACTCCAAATCGTTGTCTTATTTCCTCTACGATAGACCGTCCTAGTCCGCCGGCATCTGCGACGACTGAGACGAAGTTGAAGTGCTCATTCAGCTCGACAATCTTATGGGCTATTTGGGTAGGGATCATCTTAGATTCTTTGTGTGTCTCCACGACATAGCATTCCGGCATATCCCGACTAAATCCCAGGACCACAAAAGCAGTGGCGTCCGCATAACCCAAATCCACTCCAAGCACATATTCCCAATCTGCTGAATCATCGGGTGCCTCCATATAAATGTTCTCATCTGTATATTTATATATTAGCGAGTCGAATGACT